>JACXTT010005021.1_pt1 | contig 19360 bp, 19 predicted proteins | sample 9270951 | NCBI WGS metagenome assembly JACXTT01 (sample SAMN15532306, study PRJNA645909) | rock metagenome | isolation source: weathered quartz diorite | place: Puerto Rico | collected 2017-06-21 | reverse complement strand
GGGGGTAGGATATCGTTTTGGGGCTTGGCCCTTTGGGCCAGGTTGCTCTGCCGCCAATACCGCTAGATGCCGGGTCGCCGGCCGCGCCGGCAGGTGGTGCACCCGAAGGGGGCGCTGTGCCCACTCCAATCCCAGCGCCGGTGGCTGTTGCACCGCCAATAGGCCCGTCAGCTCCTTCACCAGCGAATGCGCGTATCACCATTACTCTTACTCAAATTCCGCTTGGTGAAGCACTCCGATATATTTCCGCCCAGGCGGGACTGAAGGTGAAGGTGGAACCGTACGCGGTGTCGATCATCCCTCTTAGCGAGCAAAGTAACGATTTGATTACCAAAGAATATCGAGTTCCGCCGGGATTCATCAGCACCACGGTGAATGTAGGTGTCTCGGCTTTGACTGCGGGTGCATACAAGACCGCACCCGGGACTGCGCCCACTGGCACCGGAAAAGACACTCAGGAATCAACCGGTGGTCATCAACTTGTGAATCGCGAAGGAGCGAGAGAATTTCTTGAAAGCCAGGGCGTGCCATTTCCTCCGGGCGCGAGCGCAAACTTCCTGCCGCAGGGCAGCAGGCTAATCGTGCGCAACACTGCTGACAATCTCGAGCTGATTGATGCCCTGGTGGAACAAGCGTCTGTTGCCGGCCCAAAACAGGTCGAGATCGAATCGAAGTTCATCGAAATCACGCAGAACAATTTGAAAGAACTGGGTTTCGATTGGCTGCTCGATTCGTTCAAGTTTGGCTATCACAGCGGGCTTCAGGGGGAGGGAGGAACCTCGGGAACTTCACCGGGGGTCAATGCGGCTGATTTTCCTTTCTTGGACCGCGCGGGAGCCCCGATCGGAGGGACTAATCCTGTTACGGCGGGGAATCGCACTGGCAACCTTGCCATTAGCGCCAATGCGCTTGACGCACTGTTGTTTCCGTCGATGGGTGCTACCAGCGTTGCCCCTGGGATTTTCGGTTTGGCCGGTGTTTTTACCAAGCCGCAATTTCAGGTTGTGATTCGCGCACTCAATCAGAAAAAGGGCGTCGATCTTCTCTCCGCGCCGAAAGTAACGACAAAGAGCGGCCAGCGTGCCGTCATCGAGATCGTGCGCGAATTTCGTTACCCGACGACGTTCACGCCGCCGCAGGTTCCGAGTATCACCGGTGGGACTGGCGGCACCGGGACGATTTCCATCGAAGTCGTGACACCCACCACGCCTCAAACCTTCGAAACACGAAATACCGGCGTGACCCTTGAGGTGGAACCAGTCGTGGGTCCGGACGGCATGACCATCGACCTGAATTTGGTGCCACAGGTTGTCGAATTCGAAGGTTTCATCAATTACGGCAGTCAAATCTTCGGAGTAAACCCGAATCAGATAAGCGGCGCGACAGTGCCCAGAATTGTGCTTACCGACAACGTGATTAACCAGCCGATCTTCAGTACGCGTAAGGTGACAACCAGCGTAAGCGTGTGGGACGGCCAAACGGTCGTGATGGGCGGTTTAATGCGCGAAGACGTGCAAAAGGTCGAAGATCGAACACCTATCGTCGGTGATATTCCGATTGTGGGCAGATTGTTTCGTTCCAATGTCGATCAGCACATCAAGCGTAACCTGGTCATTTTTGTGACTGCGCGCCTGGTAAACCCGGCTGGTCAACCGGCGAATTTGACGGAGGAAGAAGAGGAACACGAAACGGTTCCTCCGCCGATATTGCCGGAGACACCGATGTTTAAGAAGTAGGTTCCAATTCGCTTTTCCGAGAAAAAGTTAAAACAGAAGGAAACGAAGTTAATGAGGGGCTTTTCTTCTTATGCCCGCCGGCTCTCCAAGGGCTTCCTTTCCTTTGTTATCTTCTGTTCATGCTCCGGCTACAGAGGCAGCCTCGAACGCTTTCGGCCTTCTTGATTCTGGATATGCGTTACCGCAGTCACTTTAAACCGAAGTATTTGCACCTGATACAGGAGTGAGCATGGCAACATTTTCGGATAATGTGCCGTCCAGTCTGGTGCGCACATCTCCCATTAGTAGAACTCTTTTCACCCATTTGTTACCGGCGGTGATCGTAATTCCGCTGCTGCTCGGCTGGCTGAGACTCCAGGGCGAGAAGGCAGGATTCTATAGCACCGGTTTTGGAGTTACTCTAATGGTCGTTTCCACTATCGGGTTGCTCTCAATCTTTGTGTGGTGGACTGCACGCGCGCTCAATCGAACCGACGCTGAGCGTGTAGTCGCCGAGCACGCGCTTAGAACAAGCGAACATCGGGCCCGGCTCGTCATCGAATCGGCTTACGACCCTTTCATCGCGATGGATGCAAATGGCGTTATCATCGACTGGAATCGCCAGGCGGAGAAAGCCTTTGGCTTTCCAAGTTCCCAGGCGATTGGTCGCCCGTTTATCGAGACGATTATTCCGGAGCGGGACCGCGAACGTCACCGATCAGGGCTCGAACAATTTTTAAAGACGGGCGAAGGGCCACTTATAGGCAGGCGGGTGGAAATTACGGCGGTTCGGGCCGATGGCAGCGAATTTCCCGTAGGATTGACTATGTCGCCTGTTCCGTGGGGGGACAGCTGGATTTTCAATGCCTTCCTCCACGATCTCGCTGAGCGCGGGAAAGCGGACATTGCTGCGCCGCCTCCGCCCGCCCCGTCAATTGTTCCTGGATTGCGGATCTTATTGGTTGAGGACCAATCCAGTACTCGGGCTGCGCTCGTGCGGCTGCTCAGGAGTTGGGGACATTCCGTCGATGAAGCGGAAACGCTTGCCGAAGGCCGGCAGCTGGTGAGATCGCAGCACTTCGATCTGCTTCTTACCGATGTGGAATTGCCGGATGGGGCCGGTACAGATCTCATGCGGGAAATACGTCAAACGGCGCCGGGCACTCCGGGAATTGCATTAACCGGATTCGACGAAGCCGCCTATGCTGCCGGAAGTATGGAAGCTGGGTTTTTGCTTCACATCACCAAGCCTGTCGCGACCGAAAAACTCAAAACGGTGCTCGAAGAGATCGCCCGGTCGCAGCACAAGCTAGCTGCTATCGCTTGAGGCATTGGAGTGTTGGAGTAACGGAGTAATGGGGTGATGGAGTGATGGGAACTTTTCCTCTTCCGCTCGTGGTGGGCTCTACCTCGGAAATCTGACTTCAGCATTGGACTGCCTGCTCGCGAATGCTTTCGGAGTTGGGCGTTCCTCCTTCGGTCGGCGCTGCGACCTACGGCGCGACGAGTGAGCGCTTGCCACGCCGAAGCTTGGCGTAGGCGGGTTCGACGTTTGCTGCTCGATCTTTCACACGCGCTGCGATTACCGTGCTGGCCTGTTATTCTTTCTCTTTCACTTGCACGACAATCACCAGGCAGGGTAAGAGCAAGAAAAAGTGCAGGTCTAAAGACGACCCCCACCCATCACTCCAATACTCCAGCACTCCATTGCTGGTTCGCTTTCCGCCGCGTAGAAAGTCCTTCCAATCGTAGGATAAGATACTACAACAATGCGGGATGAGAAGATTCGTTGTTTCTATCGTTTTCGCTTGCCTTGTGATTCAAGTTCTTGTGCCGAACCCAAGCCTCGCCGCCGGCCGGAAGAAGAAAGTGTCTAAGATAGAACAGCGTGACCCTGTTATCTCGAATGTCGGCACAAACTCGGTCACGGTGACCAGCCCAAGAGAAACCAGGACGTTCATCGTAACTCCATACAGCGAGATCAACGTCAACGGACAAAAAGGGATCATCTCGGACCTCAAGCCGGGCATGAAAGTGAATGTGACAATTGGCCTCGACCCTACTCAGGCCGGGCGCATCGTCGCCTCCGGCCCCCGTTGAAGCGTTAACCACGAATGGACCCGCCTTCGCCAAGGTTACGGCGCGGCAGGCACGAATGGACACAAATGAAGAGGGGCTGCTGTATAAAAATGAAGTCTTTCAGATCATTGGCTGCGCAATCGAAGTTCTCAATACGCTTGGTCACGGTCTGGTTGAGAAGCTGTATGAAAATGCGCTAGTCGTTGAGTTTGGGCTGCGACACATTCCCTCTCGGCAGCAACCTGTCTTCGATGTACTTTATAAAGAGCAAAAAGTTGGCCTGTACATACCCGATCTGATCGCGTTCGATGCCATTGTCGTGGACGCAAAGGTGATCGAGCAGATCACCGATCACGAGCGCGGACTGATGTTAAATTATCTGCGGATCACAAAACTGCGTGTGGGAGTGATCCTCAATTTTAAACGCCGCAAGCTGGAGTGGGAACGAATTGTTTCATAAATTCGTGTCCATTCGTGCCTGCCGCGCCGTAGCCTTGCGAAGGAGGGTCGATTCGTGGTTTTCGGATAACAAAAGGAAACGAAGGTAACGAAGACCTATTTCATCTGGGGAACGCACTGCCTGCCCGCCTGCGTGCGGGCGCCCCCGCGCGCTGGCGACTCCGAAGGCTTTCGCGAGTCGCGAACCTTCTGGTCCCCGGGGCATTGCGGCGAGGGCACCGCAAGTCCGAGCCGGACTGGCGTCTGTACGCAAGGCGCGTGCGCTCCCCGGAATCAACAGGCAGCAGGCCTGCTTGTAATGGAGACAGAGTTATCAGGAGATGAAATTCGAGTGGGATGCCGCCAAGGAGGCGAGGAACATTGCCAAGCACGGAGTCGATTTCACCGAAGCGGAGGAAGCGCGCTTTTATTGCATCGGGCGCACTGGACGCGGCGTTCTTACGGTGCGATTCACTTATCGCAGCGGCGACATCATCCGCATTTTCGGTGCAGGCTACTGGCGGAAAGGCAGGCGATTATATGAGAAAAGAGAAAGTTAAATACATGGACGACAAAGGCGAAATGGCCGGCAAACTCGTGCGCATGCACGATTTCCTTCCGCCGGCCGATCAACCAGTAGAGTCTGTCACTGTTACGCTCGATGGCGAGATACTCGCTTTCTTCGAGCGCGAACGCGCCCGGAACAAGACCAGCTATCGCAGCATCATGCGTAAGTTGGTGCGCTCTTACACCCGTGCCGTAAAAAAAGATGCCTGACGTGATTGCAGGCAGAACCGACCTCCAGTCTTCGCCAAGGCTACTCCGAAAGGTTTCGCGAGCAGGCGGGCTTGGCAAGCTGACTTCCGACTTCCGACATCTGATCTCTGACCTCCAGCCTTCGCCAAGGCTACGGCGCGGCAGGCACGAATCGACACAAATGGATACGGATTGTTTCATAACTTAGTGTCCATTCGTGTCTATTCGTGGTTAGTTCTGACCTCCGACCTCTGATCTCTGACGCCTGGTTCATTAAAATGCCTGCTATCGGAATAACCGGTGGAATTTCCACCGGAAAATCTACTTTTTGCCAGTGCCTGTGCGAGATCGTCCCGGGCGCCAAATTTTTTGATGCCGATCAGGCCGCCCATGAGCTTGTTGGTCTGGATGAGGTTAAGCAGGAGCTCTTACGTGAGTTCGGAGTGAAAATTTTCTCGGATGGCAGCTTGAATCGGAAGCGACTTGGGGCGATAATCTTTTCCGACGCCGCGAAAAAAAGCGCGCTCGAACAAATTCTCCATCCGCGGATTCGCTGGCAATGGAGTGCTCAAGCGAACAAGCATCGCCAATCTCCCGATTTTTTCTTTGCTGACATCCCACTTCTCTATGAAACCGGCGGTGAAACCCTGTGCGATCGAGTGGTGGTGGTGGCGTGCTCGCCCGGCATCCAGCTGGCCAGCCTGCTTGCCCGCGGGGGAGTGGAACGCGCCACCGCTGAGGAGATGATCAAATCGCAAATGCCATTGACAGAGAAAATCAGCAAGGCTGATCAGGTTGTCTGGAACAACGGCGATCGGGCCGTGCTGAAAGATCAGGCCGGGAAATTGGTTGAACTTTGGGGTCTGGAAAAATGGACGAAAGCCTAACACGTTGTAGCCGCGGAGGCTGTCCGCGGTCCGGGGTCAAGGATGTGTTTAGCGCCAAAGGCGCGGATATTCATATCCGAGCCTGGGGCAACGCCCCAGGGATTCATCCGACCCCAAACATCAGCGCTGAAGGCGCAACTCATTCCGTGCTGACGCGAATAGGTGCCGTGATTCGCGCCTTCAGCGCTGGTTCACGATCGCCTTCGAAATCCTGGGGCGCTGCCCCAGGCTACAATGAGAAGGCGCCGTTGGCGCTAAACACATACGCGGTCAACGACCCCGGCTACAGACAGGAAAAATGGACGAAAGCCTAACGAGTGAGGAAGCCGCCAGGGAGACGGCCGCGACCAAACAGTCTGTAGAGGCAGATGCCAGTCCGGCTCGGACCGTGTCGCCTGCGGACTCAAACCACGCAGCCGACACGGCTGCCACCACAGAAAAAGAGGCCTCTAAGTCAGCTCCGAATAAACTCGCACCTACAGCGAAGGTGCGCGCGCTTGATTTAAACCAGCTGCAGACACTGTCGTCCGAGAAACTCGCGCCCATTGCGCGGGAGTTTGGCTTGCACTTGCATCCGGCGCGAAGCCGGCATCATCACATCGTTGACCTTGTCCGGGCTGCGCTGGGTCGCGGTTCAACTGTGACCGCGGAAGGTTTTCTCGATCAACCAGACGACGCCTTTGGTTTGCTCCGCTCGCCCCAACTGAATTTCCTGCCAGTGCCTGAGGATGTTTGCGTGCCGCGCGCAATCATCCAGCGATTTCAATTGCGACCGGCGCAACAGATTGCTGGGACGTTGCGCCTGCCACGCGACCGCGAAAAAGGCCTGGTCCTCGACCAGGTCACGACGATTGAGGGACAACCGGCCGAGCAATGGACCGAGCCGATCGATTTCGAAAAACTGACACCCCAATTTCCGCAGGGCCGGATCATGCTGGAGAATCTCCAGACGAATTCAATCAGCGCGCGCGCGGTCGATCTTTTGGCGCCGCTCGGTCGTGGCCAGCGCGGACTGATTGTGGCGCCGCCGCGTGTTGGCAAAACGATTTTGCTCAAGGAAATTGCCAAAGCGATTCGGGTCAATCATCCCGAGATCGTCTTGATTTTATTGCTGGTGGACGAGCGCCCGGAAGAGGTGACCGACTTGAAGCGAGAGATTGCCGGACCCGGCTTCGGCGGGCAGCCCCATCAATCGCGGCCACGCGTGGAATCAAATGATAACGGCAGAAGAGGCTGGGCAACCCAGCCGGTTCCGCGAACTGGCTGCCCTCCGGGCGCAGAGCGGGTTGATTGCCAGATTTACCATTCCAATTTTGATGAAAACGTCCATCGGCACGTCCAGGTGGCGGAGCTGACCCTGGAGCGGGCCAAGCGATTAGTGGAACTAAAAAAGGACGTGGTAATTTTACTCGATAGCCTCACCCGCCTCTCGCGCGGCTACAATAACTTGCAGCCGGGTAAAGGCCGCATCATGTCGGGCGGCGTTGAAGCGAAAGCACTCATCAAACCCAAGAAGTTTTTTGGTTCGGCACGGAATGTCGAAGAAGGCGGCAGCCTTACTATTCTGGCAACTACGCTTATCGAAACCGGCAGTCGCATGGACGAATTGATTTTCGAAGAATTTAAAGGCACTGGGAATATGGAGTTGCATCTCGATCGCGCTTTGCAGGAGAAAAGACTTTATCCAGCGATCCATGTCTTGCAGTCCGCCACCCGGCGGGAGGATCTGCTTTATCATCCCGATGAATGGGAGCGAATACAGCTTTTACGCAAGACCATGGCCGCGCTGCCGCCAATCGAAGCGATGGAGAAGCTGATCGAAAACCTGGAAGCGACAAAGACGAATGCGGAGTTGCTTTTGAGCGGACTCAGATAAAAAAATGACGAATGACGAAGGAATGACTAAATCCGAATGATAATGGGATACGCTACCAGGTGGTTTCGTCATTTAAGCATTCGAACTTACTTCGTCCTTCGTCATTCGAGCTTCGTCATTCCTTATCATTCGTCATTCTCAGTGGTGTGATCGCAACCGCTGCGCAACTGGCCAGGCTACTGCCGAAAATCGAAGCGGTCGATCGTGCCGCGGTCGATACCGAAGCCGACAGTCTGCATTGTTATCGGGAGAAGCTTTGTTTGCTGCAGATCAGTTTGCCTGTTGTAACCGGCATCGGTGATGCCGGCCGGGAGCAACAGGACTCAAAGGCCGGCCGCGATCAACGATCCCAGTTGGAAGTATCCGATCATATTGTCGATCCGTTGGCGGACCTCGATCTTGAACCGCTTTGCGCGGTTTTGGGCCAGAAAGAGATTGTCTTGCATGGCGCCGATTTCGATTTGCGATTGCTGCGGCGCAGCCTGGATCTGGTGCCGAAACAGATTTTCGATACCGTGATCGCTGCGCGATTACTTGGGATTCGCGAGTTTAGTTTAGTCGCGCTGGTGGAGCGTTATTTCGGAGTCCGGCTCACGAAAGGTTCGCAGAGAGCCAATTGGGGGCGACGCCCCTTACCTGCGAGGATGGAAGAATACGCAATCAATGACACACATTATTTGCTGCCATTGGCCGACCGTTTGGAAGCGGAGTTGGATCGACTTGGCCGATCGGATTGGTTTCGGCAATCGTGCCGCCGCGCTCTTGAACAAAGTGCAGTGTCGCGGGCACGCGACGCCGATGAGGCATGGCGCATCTCCGGCGCGGGTGCATTGGACGGCCGCGTGGGCGCACTCTTGCGGCAACTGTGGCGTTGGCGCGAAAAGGAGGCCGAAGCCGTTGACCGTCCGCCGTTTCATATTTTGCAGAATAACGAATTGTTAAGCGCAGCCCGGAGTTTCGCGTCCGGTGCGGTGCCGGATTACAAACATTTTTCGGCGCGTCGCCGGCGTGCATTTCGCGAGGCAGCAGAAGAGGCGCTGAGCTTGCCCGAGGAAGAGTGGCCGGCCATGCGCCGTCGTTTGGGTGTCCGGCCGAGCCTGGAGATTGTGCGGAGAGCACAGGAGTTAAAACAGCGGCGCGATCGCGCGGCAAAAAAACATGACCTGGAACCGAGCTTTGTTGGCTCGCGTGGTGCGCTCGAGACCATTGCGGCGGATGAATCGCGGGCCAGCACCTTGCTCGTAACCTGGCAGCAGCAATTACTTGGGCTGTCTGCCCAGGGGAGTTAAAAGAGTTACAAAAGTTACATAGTTACAAAGGGAGCCGGGGAGCGCACGCATCTTCTCCGCCAATCGGACGGACTCGTCCCGTGGCGAGCGTGCTGCGTTCGACATCCCTTCGAACGCTCTCAGGCTCGCGCGCAGGATCCCAACTGTTCCCGGCAGGGATGCCGGTCACAACACGCTGGAAGCGTGCGCTCCCCAAGAGCGCTGCGCGGGCTACCGAGCGTAATCACGTTACCTTGTAACTTTTGTAACGTTATAACCTTTTTAACTTTTTCGGCTATACGACGAAAAAGCTTGACCTAACCACGGCCAAGCCTCAAAAGAACGTCCGCACTTGTGGAGAGATGCGTCGTAAAAGCAGGTCTCGCGACTTTTTGCGTGCTCGCGATTGCGCTGCCGAATTTCGCCAGGGGCGACGCCTTTGAGACGACCCGCCTGACAGCGATCGTTCATGACGTCCTTTTGCTTCCGGCTGGCGCAACTTCCCGGCGCGCGTCACTGAATGATGAGGTGCGGGATGGAACGGTCGTCCGGACAGGGCGTAATTCGCGCGCGGAGGTGACTTTTAACAACTGGATCGTCGCTCGTCTCGGCACGAATTCTCTTTTTCATTTCAGACGCAGCAGCGATTGCGATTTGATCCAAGGCGCAGTTTTGATCCAGGCCCCGAAAGGCGTCAAAACCGTGACAATTCACGCAGCAGGCGTTGCTCTGGCCGTATCCGGGGCAAGCGTGGTGCTCGAGCACGAGGCCGGTGTTTTTAAGATGCTCGTTCTTGAGGGGACGGCTCGTCTCTACCGGCCTGAGCATCTCGGTGATTCCCTCCTTGTTGAGCCGGGACAGATGGTATTCGGGAGCCCAAATGCCGCCCTGGCCGATCCAGTAGATTTTGATCTCGATCGCTTCATGAAAACGTGCCGGCTGATTGCAAATTTCCGGCCGCTCCAAAGCGAAAATTCGATCGCAGCCGCGCGCCAAAAGCAGCAGGGGGAGAAATCGAGGAAGCGCTTGATCGACACAAATCTGGTCATCTTTGGCGGCGGAACAACCGTGACCGCACTTAATTCAACAACAACGAACGCGGCGAACGCCGCAGCGTCCGATTCTGCCCCCCCAGGGGCGGGCGCAATCCCGAATTCAACGCGAACCCTGGCTGAATTGCGACGATGAAAAAAATATCTCGAATCACGAAAATGATTGCTGTAGCCGCCTCGCTACGTCGAGGCGCTTGCGCGGGGCGCGTTGCCGACCCGACACGGCGACGCAGCTCCGAAGGCTTTCGCGAGCGGGCTGCCCGCTTCCGGCCCGTAGGGCCTCCAGGTCGGAGGGTGGCTACAGTGCCACGTCTTTGTCAGGGCTTTTTGCTTGTGATCTGCCTGCTTGCGGGCGGCCCGTTATCAAGCGGCGCGCCTTTGAAGTCTGCGCATGTTTCCCAGGTAATTCGCGATGTGCGGCTCCTCCCCACCAACGCAGCTCCGCGACCTGCTGCGGTAAATGATAATCTCGTTCAAGGAACTGCCGTGCGGACTGGCATCGAGTCGCGTGCAGAGCTGACCTTTGCTGATCTGACGATCACCCGGCTCGGAGAAAACACGGTCTTTAGTTTCAGAGAGGCGACTCGCGACCTGGACGTAAGCAGGGGCGCTGTTCTTGTGGAAGTGCCCTCAAAATCCCCAGCCGCTAAGATCAACACGTCAGCGGTTACGGCCGCTGTAATGGGCGGAACGGCTCTCTTTGCCACGGGTCCGCCCATAAAATTCATGGTCCTCGAAGGCGTCGGTACGCTTTACCCGGCGGGTCATCCTGAACTGGCTGTGACTGTGCCGGCCGGGGAAATGGTGATGTTTGCTGACGGAAGGTTCACCCAGCCGGAGCAGTTTAATGTGAAACTTGTCCTGGAAACCTCGCAGCTGATCGTTAATTTTCCCGATCTTACCAACCTGCCTTTGATCTTGCAGGTGGCGAATCAGCAGTTTGCAGTTCAGTCAGGCGGAACATCGAGCCAGCCGCCTTCGAAAGATCCGCTGACCGGCGTGATCGATGTTGTCAATCAAAACGTCAACGCCAATCCAGCCGTCGAAGCCTTCACATCGCCGCCGCCAACGGGCTCCCCCAGCGAGGTCGGTCCACCATCGACCATCACCTCACCAAACCCATATGTGATCACAAGTGGGACGAGCATCAAAACTGATACTGCGATCACAACAAACGGTGTCACTAGCTTTGGCAAAATTTATCATAGCACGGCTGTGGATGGCCCTTTGCCAACGTTTCTCTTTGGCTCTACTTCAGCTTTCGATAACACGATAAAGTTCGGCATTAATATTGATCCAAACGATTTGCCAATCGCCGTCTTTAAATTCCAGAGTTTGTCGATCACTGGTAATCCCACCATCGACCTGAGCAATGGCGGCACGACCAAGCTTGGCTTGGTCGCCATAGATGGGATCACCTCCGGACCGCCCGGCGGAACTTTGACCTTCAGCGGTCTCAGCCTGCTCGGCCTCGTCACACAAGCAGGCTCGATTAATCTCACCTCCGATATTTCGTTTCAGAACATCGGCTTCGTTTTCATTTATGCGCGCGGCGCGGGATCAACTCTCACGCTCGCCACGCCGATTCTTGGTGCGGCTCGGGTAGACCTGAGGGCGGAAAGTTCGATGCAGCTCATGACCGGCATAACCGCCGCAGGAGATCTCAAGTTTGTTGCGGGAGGCGATCTGGTTACAACGGGCACGGAAGGCAACGCACAGTTCGAAGTGAACAATGTTGGGGGAACAATTGCGGGAACGAGAAGCGACCGCGGCAACATTACACTCGTGGCGGGCGGGAACCTTTCCAGCCAAAACCTTAGTTTGCTCCTTGCCAATAACGCCGGGGGCAACATCAGCGGGACGGGCGGAAATATTTTGGTCACGACAGGCGGCGATCTGACAACCACTGCTAACGCGACGTTCACAATCCAGAATACCACCGGAACGATAAACAACGGCGGCAACGTAGGGCTCATGGTAGGCGGCAGCATCTCTACTCCCGGGGTGCTTAGCGTCCTCGTTGAGAACTATGATTTCAGTGGCAACACTCCGGGCCGCATCGGCACGGGCGGAAACATTCTCGTTACCACGGGAGGGGATCTCTCCGCGCAATCGGTCAACGCGCTTATCAATAATCGCAGTGGCGGCCAAATTGGTTCGCCGGTTAATCTTACTTTAACCATTGGCGGCGCTCTGACGATGTCTGGCAACAGTACCGATCCGTTTGGATTTCCAACCAGCCTCTTCGTTGTTATTTCGAACAGGTTTGATAACACGAGCGGCCCGGCGCTCGCTTCAACCGTTGGCGGCGATGCGACTCTGACGATTAACGCCGGCAGCGCTTCAATTGGCGGTAATCTCATCACCGTCGTCAGCAACAGCGGCAGCACTCTAAATGGGAATGCACTCCTGAGTCTTGGCATCACCCATGACATGTCCGTTCAAGGCGAAGCTGACATGGAGATTTTGAATGACGCCGACAGTGGCACCCCTCTCGGCGGAATGCTCCACGGTAGCGCGACTCTGCAGTTCGCCTCGAATAACTTCACCGCCAACGCATTATTCACGCAGATCGATAACCGGGATGGTGCGATGATCGATTCCAACGCTGCCATTATTTTTGATTTGAAAGGACGCTTCGCCATTCCGGGAACGAACCCCGGCAATCCAAAGTTCGACGCGACCGTGCCGGGTGAGGCGGATATTTTTATTACGAATCAAAAACGCGGCTCTAGCCCGGACAGCGCCACAAGCGGTGGCACGATCGGCGGAAATGCCTTGATCCAGTTGGCTGCGGCCAGCGCTTTTACGGCAGGTCTACTCGACGTCGAGATCGACAATTTCAGCGGCGGCACCATCCGCGGAAACGCAATCATTCAAATCGCGACCAGGGGGATTGGCACCACGAGTTCAACCGCCCAAGCTGCTGCCGCGGGAGGTGTTATGGCGAACTCATTACTGGTGCAGATTAATAACAACAACGGCGGTAGCATCGGTGGGAATGCTGCGATCAACATGAACGTTTCTGGCGCAGCCACCATCACGAGCGACGCTACGGTCCAGATTCTGGGCAGCAACGGAGCTGCCAATGGTGCCGCGATCAATTTCAACGGCGGCTCGTATAACGTGGGAAGTGCATCGGCTCCGGCCACCTTCCTTAGCATGATCGACGGAGATGGAGCCATCACGTTTAATAATGCCAGCATCCATGCCGATGTCGTTAGAGTTGGTGTGTTCGGTAGCAACGGGGCGCTCAACATTGGTAGTGGCCCCATCTCCGCCAATACGCTGCTCAAGCTTTATGCGCCGGGCAGCAACGGCATCTTGAACTTTGTCGCTAATGTGACCTTAACCAGCGGCACGTTCCTGGATCTGGCCGCCCACACGATCACAATTCTACCGGGGGTTACTGTGACAATTGCCGGGAATGGCGGAGCGGCCCACATTTACACCGACAATCCAAATTACTCCGGCTTTGGCGGGAACAACCGGTTGAATGGAACGTTCGCCGGGAACGGCGCCAATCCTCCGCAGCCAACGGCCAGCGCGCCACCATTCAATGGCAATACTAGCAAAGGCGCTCCGGTTTCGGGAAGCGGGGGAGGTGGAGGTGGAGGTGCTCAACCTGTCTCTAAGGCGAAGGTTGCGTCGTCCGCCAAAATAAATGGTGGATTGGGCGCACACGGCGAAAAAAGTGGCGGTCTGGCGGCGTCCAACAGGAACGCGACCGCTGCCACGATGAATGTTGCTAACTCGTCGCTGTTGCTTTCTCTGCTTGATACGGGTGTGCCCAGTGCCGGCGGAAAGATCACGGTTCCCGCTTCGAGCCGGACGACCCATTCGAACAATTCCAATGCGATAGATGCTAATACCCGATTGAGCGCAGGTCGCGGTACCGTAGACCCGCGATCGGTCCGGGATCGTGCCGACAATCCAACAACGCTTGCCAGCGCGCGGTCAGTTGGGTTATAGGCTATCGGACAGCGCACCACTGGTCGCTCCGAGAATGAATAACAATACCGCTACGCGCCTTCTCACCATGCTGATTGGTCATGATGTAGCCGCCTCGCTGGGCTTGCCACGCCGAAGCCTGGCGGAGGCGGGCCGAGGCGTTCTCTGGAGGCATGTGGCTGCCTCCACACGGCGACATAACGCCCCGTGGCTACAGGGGGGAAATCTGATACAAGCGGCACGGCTACCGCTACACGGATGTACGTGCGAGCGATGAAATCGTTAAAGCCAAATTGCTTCGAGATTCCGACCTTCGTCATTTGTGGTTTCGTTCTGTTTCTGATCGGTACGCAGTTTTCCGCTCAAGCGCAAAACGTTGATGTGAATCGAGCGCAGTTAACCCAAAGCCAGGCCCCATCTCCATTTGGCCAGGGTGTTGTTTCATCGGAAGCTCGCGCCGTCGCCGGTCCGAATGACACCGACCTGGGCCAGCAGGAGGTGCTCAAACGATCGGAGCAGTATGAACCCTGGACCGCATCGGTCGCTTGCCCGGTTTATTATACCTCGAATGTGGCACTGACGGATCGCGACGAAAAACACGATATCATTAGCGCGCCGGTGGCCACGGTTCTTTATCAGCCGCGCCTTTTTAATACGCTTTATGGATTTGCCGACGTTCGTCAGCAAATCTTTTACTACAATCATTTCAACGACTTTGACTTTGGAAGCCTCGATGTTGAAGTCGGGTTGATCTATTCGCTTCCTCAGCTTAACAATCTTGTCCTGCGAGGCGATTACGATTTTAATCGACTCACTTTTTCAGATCGTGTGCTGGACGAGTTCTTCACGAACCATGGTTTTATTTTCGCGGCCGAGATGCCTTTTCGCTTTGGCCGGGCCCAGCAGCTCTTGTTTGGTGCGGACGCAAACATCAGCGTGGCGGCAGACCACCAGAGCCCGCGTCGAAATGATTACGAAGCGTACGCGGGCTACACGGTTCGTCTCACCCGGGCGCTTTCGGTAAATGCCGTTGGCCGCGTGGTCGTTCGCGATTATCACGAAAACGATCGCACTGACGTCAGCGAGATTCTCTCCCTCACCGCCAGTTATGCGCTGACAAATTGGTGGAGCATGAGTTTCATCACCACGCTTACGCGGAGCGATTCGAATCATGACGTCTTTGACTACAGCGTAGCCAATGTCGGCGGCGCAATAACGCTGACTGCGAAGTTTTAATATTCCCGTTGAATTGTTTTGACCGTTACCTTTGGCAGTCAAGCGGTGCTCTCGAAAACTACCGGCTGTGCTCAACGAAATTGCGCGGTTTATCGCTTAGATTAGAACGGTGGCCTGCAGACTAACGCGGCAGTTTTATAGGATGAATGGCGCGGCTTGTAGCATGAATCGTACGCCGCTCAGCCTTATTTGTGCGATGATGCGACCTGTCCGCCTGCCAATGATGGTTGATGACAAATCAAACAAGGTGAAGCACGAAATGTTCAGCGTGTACCGGAAAGCGGTTAACCGTGATCGGTCGGCGATCAGGATGATTGGTTAGGCGATTAGGCCTACACGTTTGGCGATTAAGGCTGATCGGCCAGCCAGTAGCCTAACTCGCCGGACGATCAAGCTTACTCGCCGGACAATACAGCCTGCGCCGCAGGCCGTACAGCTGACGGCGGTTGGCTTTCAGTTTACGAGCACGCAGGCTGCGCGTCAGTGACGCCGGGAGCTGTGCGATTCCGTCAATCGCGCCAAGAGTTATCAGGTGCAGTACACGCTCGATCCAAACACAGGCGGGTGGACCGATGGCGGGATCTTCGGGAACACGCGTGGAATGAAACTCGCCGGCCTGCAGCGCGGCAAAGATTACTGGGCCCGTGTGCGTGCTGTTGGTCCGGATGGTCCTGGCGGCTGGAGCGACCCAACGACCATAATGGTGGTGTGAGAAAACGCTGAAAAGCTGAAATCGCCCACTCAATGGAACCAGCGGGCGATTTTGCTTTGTCATTCCGACATCTGATGTCCAACGTCCGATTTGTCTGGGTAGCACACTGCTTGCCCGCCTGCGTGCGGGCGCTTCCTTGGCACGCCGTAGCCTTAGCGAAGGCGGCATGTGTTGGTGCCGGCGCCCTTGCCGAAACAATCTCTTAATGTCGATCTGACGTCCGACCTCCGACGTCTGATACGCCGCGGAGAGTCATCCGTAATCCGAATAACGCCGTCAGACCGAGCAGCAATAGCGCAAGAGTCGAAGACGTATCAGGGGTGGCGATTACGTTGCTGGTGGTTGGTGACCCATTGACCGCCAGCTTGCCAGCATCAATTGTTGTTGAGCCCGTGTAGCTGCTCGCCCCGGAAAGCGTCAGCGTGCCTGTGCCGATCTTGGTCAGCGACCCGCCCGTCCCGCCACTTAGCCCGCCGTCTTGGATCGCGCCCGAAAGCGTCGTGCTTAGGTTGTTACTGCCGACTGTCAGATTGCTTGTGGTGGTTGAGAAACCAAACGTTGCGGTGTCTATCGGCCCATTGGGAACTGTCATTGGCGTCCAGTTGGCGGCTGTATTCCAGTCACCTGAGCTGGGATTGACCCTCCATGTGGCGCTCCCGGCCTGCACCAACGCAGGAAGCAGGATTGCCACGGCGTAACCTGCGGATACTAGAAGTTTTCTTTTAAACGCAGTCCAGCGACTGCCGACTCGATTCACGGTCGGTTGCAGATTCATGATGGGTTGCCTTCCTGAACCGAAAGGGAGTCATTTCAGCGAGACACCGCAGCACCTTGTGCCAGAACAGCTCGGCCTATTCGGATTGACCGCGAGGCTACGAGTTCAGCCGTCGAAATGTCAAGAAAGAATGGGAGGAAACTCTATCGTGGAATTTTTCAATATTATCGCAGATTGAACCTGACGGGCGGGACGAATTTATTTTACTGGTTCCCAAAAAGCTCTGCCGATATCCGTTTTGTGTGGCGGTGCTTGTTTTTCTAAAGGAAAACCTGAGCGGCAGACCCGACGATTTACTTTCCAAATGTCCCCTCTGTCTATCGCAGTACAACCCCTCGTCTGGCGCTACCGTATCCGACGGGGCTCTTCAGCAAAGCAAAGCCGCTGCTAACTATAGGATGCCACCCTACACCTCGGCACGGGTTCTGCTCAACGAAGCCGAACAACACGCAAAGCAAACAATTTTGACTTCGATGGAAAAGCTCAGGCCAACCCTACGTCTCCTCGTCGTCACGTTTGCCCTGGCGACGGGGGCTTGCAGCACGATTTCGCACTATGATCAGGTCGCATACGAGCACGCTGTCAACGCCAAGGTGGACGCCCTCGCTCTGATGAACAAGGCCACCGGCAGCTATGAAGAGCATCAAAAGGAAATCGGATCTTTGATAACGGAGCTGGATAAAGCTTATGAATATGATCGCGGGCGCCCGCTCAACGCAATTACCGTGTCTCAGTGGAGCATCCTGAGAGATCCAGATCAAAATCTACTCGGCGGGTTTCTGACCACGTGGAAAGCGAAAGGCGCTCTTAACCCGACATTTGTCGCGGAGAAAAAGACTCAGATAGCTGAAGCTTTCGATCAAATCATCCAGCTTGAAAGTGGAAAGCTCAATAGTCTCTTAAGCCGTCCCAGATGAAATGAGCGATGGTTAATGTCGATAACATTCTCAAGAGTATTGAGGAACAAAGCAGGCGCCTCGCCGAAAAGCTTCTCAAACAATACGTCCAGGAAGCCGTCGTTGACGTGAGGGACTTTTTGCAAAGGTCGGCGATCAATTTGGAGCGATGGACCGGGGAACTGGCCCATCGTGTAATCGATAAGGATGAATTCAAAAGCCTGGTTCGAGGCCAATTGGATGTAGCTGAGATGCGCGCCCTTAAACAATCCGGACTGGCCCAGGTCAAAATTGAAATCTTTACCAACGGCCTTCTTGATATTGTTGTGAGCGCCGCTCTCGCCGCAATCCCATAGCCGTGAGACGGCAGAAGTCGGCTTGCCAGGCCGTAGCCTCTCGACACGCCGTAGCTTTATGCGAAGGCTGGTTGGCGAAGGCTGGAAGTCGGAAGTTGGAGTTAGGAATCAGAAGCGAGAAGTGAAAAGTGAAAGGTGAGAAGCAAAAAATAAACTTGTGAAACGAGTTGTAAGCAGGCGGTCACCGAAATGGTATGGCTGGTTACCCGATCTGCCCGACCATCGGGATTTCATGTACTCCGCGGTCGCGCCAAGGATCGCGGGACTGCCGAAGAAGGTCGATCTTCGCGGAAAATGTTCGCCGGTCGAAAATCAGGGCCAACTTGGCAGTTGCACGGCAAATGCGCTGGTCGGCGCTCTGGAATTCCTCGAGCTAAAAGACAATGCGCGATTTGTCGATCTCAGCCGGCTCTTTGTTTACTATAATGAGCGGCTGATCGAAGGCACCGTCGATGAGGATAGTGGGGCATTTCTTCGCGATGGCATCAAGTCACTGGCCAGGGAGGGTGTTTGCCCGGAGAAGGAATGGCCTTATCGGATCAATGTCTTCCGACAGAAACCGACTCCGGCGTGTTATGCGCACGCCAAAAGGCGCGAGATTACTTCCTACCATCGTATCAACTCCACCGATGAAATGCGAATCTGCCTGGCCGAGGGTTTTCCGTTCGTCTTCGGCTTTACCGTTTATAACTCATTTGAATCGGCGGCGGTAGCACGGTCGGGCTTGTTGAATATGCCTGCGAAAAACGAGCGGGTGGTGGGTGGTCACGCAGTCATGGCGGCAGGATACGATGACAGGCAAAAACGTTTCATCGTTCGTAACTCCTGGGGTGCAGACTGGGGACAGGACGGTTACTTCACCATGCCCTATCAATATCTCGGTAGCCGAAACCTTTCCGACGACTTTTGGACAATCCGCGCGTGACATCCGGCCTCCCAATGTCCGACGCGCGACCACGGACGACGTGACCCCAGCGCGGCGGAGCCGCAACCAAAAGGCCACCACGGATCACTCGGATGGCACGAATATGATAAGAGGAGAGAAATAGGGCGGCAGGAAACCACAGATTGGCACCAGCCTTCGTATAAACTACGGCCCGGCAGGCATATGAAACACCGATTGGAAGAGCCTTTTCTCGTTGATCTGTGAAAATCTGCCTGCCAAGCCGAGGCCAAGCGAAGGCTGGTGTCCATCTGTGGCTCAAACTAAAATTTGCGCAAGCTGCGAAAACTTTCATCCATAGTGGTGCAGGTTCAGAACATAGGTAACACTGCAGGTTCAATACATAGGTAACACTTTTTGAGCAGAGAGGGCTAAAAAATGGCCTTTATGCCTTGGAGAAAAAGTGAGTCTATGGATCAA
>JACXTT010005020.1_pt1 | contig 19366 bp, 17 predicted proteins | sample 9270951 | NCBI WGS metagenome assembly JACXTT01 (sample SAMN15532306, study PRJNA645909) | rock metagenome | isolation source: weathered quartz diorite | place: Puerto Rico | collected 2017-06-21 | reverse complement strand
CACGCCAGACGTTCGAGCAATTCGCGCTCGTCGTGACCGACTTTCTGCGGCTCGGGCGCCTGAGCCCAGACGAGCGCAATACCCGCGTCGAGGCGCACGGCGTCGAGCACCTCGAAAACGCGCTTCGCGCCGGGCGCGGCGCGGTGCTCCTGTCGGTGCACGCCGGTTGCTGGGAGTGGGGCGCCGCATTCCTTGCAGCGCGCGGCGTGCGGGTGCGCATCCTGGCGCGACGGCATCCCAACGCCGAGGTCGAGCGATTCTTCAGGCGGCGCCGCGCGGCGTGGGGAGTGAGCGCGCTCGAAGGGTTCCCCGTGTGGATCGAGGCCGCCGGGGCGCTCCGCCGCAACGAATGGGTGGCGGTGATGGGAGATCGCGCGGTGCCGGAACTGCACGGGTCGTTGTGCGCCTGGGCGGGTGCGCTTGCGCGCCGCACGGGCGCGGCGCTGCTCCCCGTCGCGATGACACGACTGCCGGACGGGCACCACGCGCTGTGGTGCGACGCGCCCATCGATCACTCGGCGACGCTCGACGGCGGCATCCGCGCGGCGCTGCGCCGTCATCTCGAGCGCGCGCCGGGGCAATGGTTCGCGTTCGCGCCGCTGCCCGAGGGCCTGGCGTGACGATCGGCCCCGGCTGCCCCGTGCGATGACCCGCATCGCCGCCCTCATCCCCGCCTACCAGGCCGCGGCGCAGCTCGGCGAGGTCTTGACGCGCATCCAGCGCGCGGCGCCGGAGCTGTCGGTGCTCGTCGTGGATGACGGGTCGCGCGACGCGACCGGCGAGGTGGCCCGCATGTTCGGCGCGCGGGTGCATTCGTTCGCCGCGAATCGCGGCAAGGGCTTCGCGCTGCTGGCGGGGTTCGAGCTGCTACGAGAGCACGACGGCGTCGTCACCCTCGACGCCGACGGCCAGCACCCGCCGGAGTGCATCCCGGCGTTCGTCGCGGCGTTCGTCGCGGGAGCCGATCTCGTGCTCGGCACTCGCGCGCGCACGCCCGACATGCCCGCCGGGCGCCGATGGGCGAACGCGTTGTCGTCAGGGTGGGCGTCGGCGATGGCGGGGCAGCGGATTTCCGACAGCCAGAGCGGATTCCGCCTCTACGGCCGGCGCGTGCTGGAGCACACGCCGATCACCCCCGGGCGCTACGAAGTCGAGACCGAGGTGGCCGTGCGGGCCGCACGCTTGGGATTCCGGCTCGCCGAGGTCGAGATCCCCACCGTGTACGGGATCGAGAAGAGCCAGATTCGACCGTTCCGCGACGTGCCCCGAATCGGGGGCACGTTGCTCCGGCTCACGCTCGAAGGCATTCTTCCCCCCACCGCGATGCGCGCCGCGCGCACCCGATCCCGCTGACGGCCCGATCGGCGGTCGTGCTCACGACCTGGGAGCTCGGGTGATCATTCTCGTCACGAACGACGATGGCATCTTCGCACCGGCGCTGCGTCGGCTGCGCGACGAGCTGCGACCGCTGGGCCGCGTCGTGATCGTCGCGCCGGATCGCGATCAGAGTGCGACGTCGCACTCGCTGACGCTGCACCGCCCGTTCCGCATCCACCACCACGAGCCCGACGTGTACAGCGTCGACGGCACCCCCACGGACTGCGTCGTCGCCGCGTGCCACGGGTTGCTCGACGATCGGCCGGGGCTCGTCGTCTCGGGCATCAACCACGGCCCGAACATGGGGGAGGACGTCTTCTACTCCGGCACGGTCGCGGCCGCGATCGAGGGAACGCTGCAGGGAGCGCCGGCGATCGCGGTGTCGCTCGTGACGCGCGAGGCCGCCGACTTCGTCGACCCGGCACGGTTCGTCGCACGCCTCGCACGCGCCGTGCTCGAGCGTGGGGTGGGTGAACGCCGGCTGCTCAACGTCAACGTTCCGCACCGCCCTTGGGATCAGGTGCGCGGAGTGCGGGTCACGCGGCTCGGCAGCCGCGTCTACCAGGATACCCTGGTCCACAAGGTCGATCCGCGCGGGCGCGACTACTATTGGATCGGCGGCGAGGACGCCATCTGGCAGGCCCGCGAGGGCAGCGACTTCAGCGCCGTCGATGCCGGTTACGTGTCGGTGACGCCGCTGCGCCTCGATCTGACCGATGAGTCCGCGGTGGACGCGATCGCCGCCTGGCGGCTCGAGCCCTAGCCGTGTCGCTGCCGGACGTTCCGCCCGATCCGTTCACGATCGCCCGCCGGCGGATGGTGCGCGAACAGCTCTACGATCGCGGGATCCGCGACGCGCGCGTGTTGACGGTGATGAGCGAGGCGCCGCGCCACGCGTTCGTCGACGCCGGGCTGATCGCGCGCGCCTACGGCGACCACGCGTTGCCCACGGCCGAGGGCCAGACGATCTCGCAGCCGTGGATCATCGCGCGCATGCTCGAGCTGGCACAGCTCGAACCGGGTCATCGCGTGCTCGAGGTCGGCACCGGCAGCGGCTACCAGACGCTGCTGTTGTCGCGGCTGTGCGATCGCGTGTTCAGCGTCGAGCGCGTGGCGTCGTTGTTGCGGGCCGCGCGCGCGCGCTTGGACGCCTTGGGGGTGCATAACGCGACGTTGCGACACGGCGACGGCAGCATGGGCTGGCAGGCCTTCGAACCCTATGATAGGGTGCTCGTTGCTGCTGCCGCGCCTCGTGTTCCCGAGGCTCTGAAAGCGCAATCGAGCGATCGGGGCCTGATCGTGGTTCCGGTCGGCGGACCGGATTCCCAGCACCTCGAAGTGTGGACGCGTGGTTCGAACGGGGAGTGGATACAGCAGCGGCATCGCGAATGCCGCTTCGTCCCCCTCGTTGGGCGCGATGCCTGGAGCCCGGGGGACCCGGCAAACGAATAGTCGGGGCGTGGCTCAGCCTGGTAGAGCACCTGGTTCGGGACCAGGGGGTCGGAGGTTCAAATCCTCTCGCCCCGACCATATTCCACACTCGCGCTCATGCACTACCTCCACGCACGAATTCACGGACGAGTGCAGGGCGTCGGCTACCGCCACTTCATCGTCGTCGAAGCCGGCCGCCTGGGGCTCAACGGCGTGGTCCGTAACCTGCCGGGCGGCGACGTGGAAGTGATCGCCGAAGGGGATCGCGCGCTGCTGGGGCGCCTCGTCGAGCGGGCGCGTCGCGGGCCCCCGCACGCCGTCGTCACCGACCTCGTCACCGAGTGGGGGGAAGGGCCGCCGCGTTTCACCCGTTTCGGGGTCGAGGCGGGACCGGAGTGCCGATGAGCTCGCCACGCCTGCACACGTTTCGCGAGCGGCTGCACGAGGCCCTCGGGCGCGCGCGACCCGGGGCAACGCTGGACGATCGCGACTACGAAGCCCTGCTCCTCGACCCGGACTTCGACGACGACGAGTTCGAGCGCTTCCGCGACGCGGCCCACCGCGCCGGCGTACGCCTGCCCGAGGAAGAGACGGAGCCGCCCGCCGGCGCGCTTCGTCCGATCGCCGACGAGCCCAGCGCCGGCCGCGACCTGCTGGACATCTATCTCAACGACATCGGACGCATCGATCTGCTCAAGCACGAGGAGCTGCTCGAGCTCGCGCGAAGGTCGCGCGCCGGGGATGCGCCGGCGCGGCGCCGGATCATCCTGGCCAACTTGCGACTCGTCGTGCACCTCGCGCGCGGCTATCGGAACCGCGGGCTGCCGATGCTCGACCTGATCGAGGAAGGCAATCTCGGTCTGATCCACGCCGTCGATCGATTCGAGCCGGAGCGCGGACTGCGATTCAGCACCTACGCGGCGATCTGGATCCGGCAGTCCATGCTGCGTGGCATCGCCGAGCAGTCACGCTCGATCCGGATCCCGGTGCAGATGTTCCAGCAGGCTAACCGCTTCGTCCGAACCGGCCGCGCGCTGCGGGCTCGCCTCGGCCGCGAGCCGCAGCTGGACGAGATCGCCGCCGAGCTCGGCATCTCGGCCGTGCGCGCCGGCCGCCTCGAGGCGCTCGTCGGCGGCTTGCGCTCGCTCGACGAATCGTCGAGCCTCGACGCGTTCGAGGAGTTGAGCGCGGACGCGGCGACGAGCGCGCCGGCGTCGGTGGAGCGACTCGTCGAGCTGCAGCTCGAGCACGAGCGGGTCGACCGACTGCTTCGCTCGCTATCCCAGCGAGAGGAGCAGATCATCCGCATCCGCTACGGGTTCTACGACGGGGTATCCCGCACGCTGGCGCAGACGGGCGAGCACTTCGGGATCACGCGCGAGCGCGTGCGCCAGATCGAGGCGCGCGCAATCGACAAGCTGCGACGCGCCATCGAGCTCGGGCAACGAGACGACACCGCGGGGAGCCGCGTCCATTGAGGAACCCGACGATGCCCGACGATCTGAAGCGTCTCATCCGCGACGTGCCGGACTTCCCGAAGAAGGGCATCGTCTTCAAGGACATCGCGCCGCTGCTGTGGCGGCCGGACGCGTTCCGCGCGGCGATCGAGCGGCTCGCCGCGTGCGTTCCGCGTCCCGACGCCGTCGTGGCGATCGAGTCCCGCGGCTTCATCTTCGGCACCGGCCTCGCGCTCCACTGGGGCGTCCGCCTCGTGCCGGCTCGCAAGTTCGGCAAGCTCCCCGGCCGCACGGTGCGCGAACAGTACTCGCTCGAATACGGCGAGGACGTGCTCGAGCTCCAGGCCGACTCGCTCGAGCGCGGGCAGCGCGTCGTCGTCGTCGACGATCTGCTCGCGACCGGCGGCACCGCGTCCGCCGCGGCGAAGCTCGTCGAACGGCTCGGTGCCAGTGTCGAGGCGATGCTGTTCCTGATCGAGCTCGACGGTTTGGGCGGCCGCGACGCGCTTGCCGGTCGCCCCGTCCATGCTCTCATCCGCTACGGTCTCGGATAGGCTCCCGCCGGCGGTAGGGCCCGCCGCCGCCGCTCAGGGTTTGCGCACCGGGGTCAGAACGGGGGGCAGGACACCGGGCGGGTGAGGCACCATCGCCGGCGGCATCGACGGCGGGTGCGGCAGCGAGTCGGGCGTCACCGGCAGGCGGTGCCGGGCGGCCATCGCCCGCCAGCGTTCGGCGACCAGCGTGTCGCGCGGTGCTCCGGCCAACAGCAGCTGAAGCGTGCGGTCATGACCGTAAACGTCGGGGAGAAACGCAACGCGACCGCTCTCCCGCGCCTCCGCGGTCGCGTAGACGATCGCCACCAGCATGGGGACCGGCAGCCGCACCTTGACGGTGACCGTGTCCTTCATCGCCGAATCGATTCGCCCCGGGGTCCAGTCCGGTCGCTCGCGCAGCACGTATTTCGCGAGCCCCAGCGCGTTCCCGAGCCGGATGCAGCCGTGGCTGAAGTCCCGCTGCCGCGCCTGGAACAGCTGTCGCGCCGGCGTGTCGTGCAGATAGATGTCGAACCGGTTCGGCATCACGAACTTGATCCGACCGAGCGGGTTGTCGGGCCCCGGCCGCTGCCGCACCCGCACACCCTTGCCGATGAGCTCGATGTTCGCCCGAGTCGGCGGCAGCACCCGCATGTTGCGAATGAGGTCCATGTGATTGCGCCCGAGATAGGTCGAATCCTTGAGCGCTTCCGGCTGCACCTCGCCGGTCGCAATCGACGGCGGCACGTCCCAGTCGGGCATGAAGTCGATGGACGTCAGCGCCGCGGTGAGCACGGGCGTCTGGGTCTTGTAAGCGGTTCCCACGACGACGTCGACTTGCAACATCTCCGAGGCCGGCTCGTCGAGCCGGTCCATGGCAACCAGTCGGAACGCGGGGATGTTCACGAACAGCAGCGGCGCGGTCAGTTCATGAGGCAACCAACGGTACTGCTCGAGCGTCCGCCCCATCTGCTCGATGCGCTCGGTAAGACCGCCGCGCACGGCGTTCCACGTGAGGCTGTCGAGCCGTCCGGTGGCCTGCAATTGATGACGCCGCTGGAAGCGCCCGATCGCCGCGACCAAACGTGCTTCGGCGATCGAGTCCGACGCCGTGCCGCGGCTCGATCCCCAGCGCAAGTCGCCGGTCCACTCGAGCGTGCGGCGCAGCGTCGCGACCCGCCCGGAACGGCGCCCGACGTTGAGCCGCGGGGGCTGCTGCGGGAGCGCGTTCGCCGGATCGTCGGCGAATTCTCGGTAGCGCGCGAGCGACTGCACCATCTCGCGGTACTGCCGGAATGACGGCTGCACGCGGTCGATCCACGTCCGCGGGTCGCCGGAGGACGCGATCGCATCGAGCGTCACGCTGAGCGCCAGCGGGTGGTGGAGCAGGATCAGGTTGCTGTCGACGCGGGCCGGATCGAGTCGCCCGCTGTGCAGGGCACGCAGGGCGCGGGCGATCGAGGTCGTCACCGCGACATCGAGATCGCCCATCTCCTCGTCGGATCGCGCGCGGTCGGGGTCGATCGCCGCCAGCGAATCGGCGACCTGCAGCACGTCGCAATCGTCCGCGGGTATCCCGTAGTCATCGAGTCTACCGAGTGCCGCGATCCAAGCGCGGGCGCGGCTCGACGGGCGACCGTATTGGATCCAGCACGGCGCGTTGTGGCGGCGACCGTAGAACGCACGCAGGCTGTCGCGCACGTCGGAAAGTTCGGGATGGCGCAGCCACGGATGGATCCCGCCGTCCATCAGCGCGCCGATGCCGCGCGGGGTGCCCGGGGCCGATTCCACCGCGGACCCGCGGCGCCTCGCATCGGCGCCGCCGCTGCCGACCCACAGGATCACGAGCAGCGAGGCGAGCGTCGCAACGAGACGGAGCAAGCGTTCGAGTCGTATGGCTTCCCTGTCGTCGCCCATCGGGACGTCCCCCGTGCCCGCCGCGCGGGCAGGATCCCTGACGATCCGCACGCCGCGGCAGTCTAGAGGCATTGGAATCCACGCTCCAGCGGGGTCCGGCGCCAGCGTATACTGCCGCGTCCCATCCACCCCTTCGCCGTAGGCCCGCTTGCCCCGCCGGACCGTGATCGGAGGAATTCGCATATGAATCTCGTGCTCCTGTTGCTTACTCTCGGTGGCACCATGCCCAGCCCCGTCCCCGCAAACTCGGGCACGCTCGCCGGTCTCGCAGGCTCGCACCATTCGCGCAGCCTGCAGGCGATCGTTGACCACGCCGTACGCGCGACGATCGCCCGGTTCGACTCGACGGCGCTCGACACGAGTCAGATCGCCGTCACACTCGTGGACCTGTCGAAGCCGCAATTGGACTGGGCGAGTTTCCGCGGACAGGCGCTCATCTACCCGGCCAGTGTCGTGAAGCTGTTCTATCTCATCTCGGCGCACCGCTGGATGGAGGACCACAGGCTCGAGGACACCGAGGAGCTGCGGCGCGCGATGCATGACATGATCGTGGACTCCTCGAACGATGCGACGCACTACGTGATCGACGTGCTCACGGGGACGACGAGCGGCCCCGAGCTCGCCACGGCGGAGCTGGCGGCCTGGGTCGAAAGACGCAACGCCGTGAATCGCTACCTCGTTTCTATCGGCTACCTCGGCATCAACTGCAACAAGAAACCGTGGTGCGAGGGCCCCTACGGTCGCGAGTCGCAAGCCAGCAAGGCGTTTGAGCCCTCCCGCAACTGGCTCACCGCGGAAGCCACGGCCCGGGTCCTCACCGAGATCGTGCTGGGTCGCGCGGTCACGCCCGAGCGCAGCCGTCAGATGATGGAGCTGCTCGCGCGCGACCCCTCGCAGACCACGACCGACCCGGACGACCAAGCTCACGGGTTCACTGGGCCGGCGCTCCTGCCGGGGATGAAACTCTGGTCCAAGGCGGGCTGGACGGGGGAGGTGCGACACGACGCCGCCTATATCGAGAGTCCGGATGGCCGTCGGTTCGTGCTCGTGACCTTCACCGTGGGTCACGCCGACGATCGCCGGATCATCCCCGCCGTTGCTCGCGACGTGATCGCGGCGCTCAAGCCTCACTAGCGTCACGCGAAGCCACGCGAGCGTGAAGCGTCGCGCCGAGTCGGGCTGACCGTTCGCGGCCGGGCGTAATCTGTACGCCGCGTCAGAGCTGCCGTATAGTGGGCGACACGGCGTGTCGTGAGGCCACGCGCCATGCTCGAGAAAGGAGCCATGAACATGAGCCGAACGGATGCGCCGACGACGACGCCGACCCACAAGATGATGACGGCGAAGGAATACGTGCAGTCCGTGATCTCCATGATCCGGGCCAAGAACCCGGCGGAGCCCGAGTTCCACCAGGCCAGCCAGGAGGTGTTCGAGTCGCTCATTCCGGTACTCGACCGGCACCCCGAGTACCGTTCCGCCAAGCTGCTCGAGCGGGTCTCCGAGCCGGAGCGAGTGCTCATGTTTCGCGTGCCGTGGACGGACGACCGGGGCGACGTGCAGGTGAACCGCGGGTTCCGGATCGAAATGAACAGCGCGATCGGACCTTATAAGGGGGGGCTGCGGTTCCATCCGTCGGTGAACCTCGGCATTCTCAAGTTCTTGGCGTTCGAGCAGGTGTTCAAGAACTCGCTCACCACGCTGCCCATGGGCGGCGGCAAGGGTGGGTCGGATTTCGACCCGAAAGGTAAGAGCGACCACGAGGTCATGCGGTTTTGCCAGAGCTTCATGTCCGAGTTGTACCGGCACATTGGACCGGACACCGATGTGCCGGCCGGTGACATCGGCGTCGGCGGACGCGAGATCGGATTCCTGTTCGGCCAGTACAAGCGGCTCAAGAACGAGTTCACCGGCGTCCTCACCGGCAAGGGACTCCACTGGGGCGGCTCGCTCATCCGCCCCGAGGCGACCGGCTACGGGTGCGTCTACTTCGCCGCGGAGATGCTCAAGTCGAAGGGCAAGTCGCTGGCGGACAAGACCTGCCTGGTCTCCGGCAGCGGCAACGTGTCGCAGTACACCATCGAGAAGCTGCTGGACCTCGGCGCCAAGCCTGTCACGGTGTCCGACTCGAACGGCATGATCCACGATCCCGAGGGAATCGACCGCGAGAAGCTCGGCTTCGTGATGGAGCTCAAGAACGCGCGCCGCGGGCGCATCAAGGATTACGCCGAGATGTTCAAGACGGCGAGGTACGTGCCAACCGACCCCAAGATGGACGGCAATCCGTTGTGGGACATCAAGGCCGACTGCGCGTTCCCGAGCGCGACCCAGAACGAGATCAACGCCAAGGACGCGTCGAATCTGATCAAGAACGGCGTGACCGTGGTGTCCGAGGGCGCGAACATGCCGAGCACGCTCGAGGCGATCAAGATCTACCTCGACGCCGGCATCTTGTACGGCCCCGCGAAGGCGGCGAACGCGGGTGGCGTGGCCACCTCGGGGCTCGAGATGTCTCAGAACAGCATGCGGCTGTCGTGGACGCGCGAGGAGGTGGACGACCGCCTCCACAAGATCATGATCGAGATCCATCGCAACTGCTACGAGACCGCCGAGCGGTACGGCACCCCAGGGAACCTGCTGAACGGCGCCAACATCGCCGGCTTCCTCAAGGTCGCCGACGCGATGATCGATCAGGGTCTCGTCTGACCACACCGCTCGTGTGACGCGATCTCGCGGCGGGTCACGCGGCCCGCCGCGCGCATTTGCGAGCCCTGTCCGGCGGCCGCACGATGGGGGCACCATGACCGAAGCGCGCGCCTGGTCCTCACCCAACGATGCGAGCAATCCGTATCAGGCGTTTCAGAACCTGATGCCGTTCCGCGTCCAGGACATCCTGCTCGTGTCGAGCCTCTACGAGTCCTTCACGCTGCAGGAGGACGGGCGTCTCAACGAGCTGATCGCCGGCGAATTCCTCGAGCTGTCGCTCTACCACACGCCGGGGTTGGCGCACGTCTCGAGCGGCCGCGAAGCACTGGCGCTGGCCCGGGCGGAGCGGCGCTTCAACCTGATCCTGACGACGCTGCGCACCGCCGACCTGGACGCCACCCAGCTCGCGGACGAGGTCCGGCGCGCGGCCCTCGATGTGCCCGTCGTGGCGATGGCCTACGACAACAACGAGCGCAAGGCGTTCGTCGCGACGCACGACATGTCGAAGCTCGACGGCGTGTTCTTGTGGCAGGGCAACGCCCGCGTGCTCGTCGCGATCGTGAAGTACGTCGAGGACCGGCGCAACGTGGCGCACGACACCGAGGCGATGGGGGTGCGCGTGATCCTCGTCGTCGAGGACAATGTCCGCTACTATTCGTCGTTCCTGCCGACGATCTACACCGAGCTCATCCGCCAATCCGAGAGCTTGATCAGCGAGAGCCTCAACGAGTCGCACAAGCTCGTCCGCACCCGCGCCCGACCGAAGCTGCTGCTCGCCCGCACGTTCGAAGAGGCGTGGGAACTGTTCACGCGCTATCGCCCGTTCCTCCTGGGGCTGATCTCCGACGTCGAGTTCCCGCGCCGCGGCGAAACGTCGCGCGAAGCGGGCTTCGCGCTGGCCCGAATGGCGCGCAGCGAGCTGCCCGACCTGCCAATCCTGCTGCAATCGAGCCGCGCGGAGTTCGCGCCCGGGGCCGCCAGCGTCGGTGCCGCGTTCCTGCGCAAGTATTCCGACACGCTGCTCCACGATCTCCAAAAGTTCATGGTCGAGAGCTTCGCGTTCGGTGAGTTCGTGTTCCGCATGCCCGACGGCACCGAGGTGGATCGCGCGCGCGATCTCAAGACGCTCGAGGAGAAGCTGCACACCGTGCCCGTCGAGTCCATCGCGTACCACGGTGAGCGGAACCATTTCTCGAACTGGTTCACCGCGCGCACGGAGTTCGCGCTGGCCCGCAAGCTCCGGCCGCGCACGGTGTCGGAATTCCCAACGCTCGAAGACCTCCGGCGCGACCTCATCGCCTCGATCGCCGAATATCGTCGCGAGCAAAGCGATACGCTCGTCGCGGATTTCGACCGCCACAGCTTCGACCCGACGACGAACTTCTTTTCACGAATCGGAGGCGGCTCCCTCGGCGGCAAGGCGCGGGGGCTGGCGTTCGTTCGTTACCTGCTCAACTACCACGGTCTCGGGCGGCGATTCCCGGGAGTCCAAATCGCCGTGCCGCCGGCGGTCGTGCTCGCAACCGATTGCTTCGACCGGTTCCTCAAGCGCAACGCGCTGCTCGACCTGGCGCTGGGAAGCCGCGATGACGGCCAGATCGTCGCCGCCTTCCTGAAGGCCGAGCTTCCGGGCGACATGGTCGAGCACCTGCACGCCTTCGTCGACGCCGTGCACTGGCCGTTGGCGGTTCGCAGCTCGAGCCTGCTCGAGGATTCGCAGTATCAGCCGTTCACGGGCGTGTACGACACGTTCATGCTCGCGAACAACCACGCCGAGACGGGCGACCGGCTCGAGCACCTGATTCAGGCGATCAAGCGCGTCTACGCATCCACGTTTCTCCGGCAGGCGAAAGACCACCTGCAGGCGACGCCGTACCGGCTCGAAGAAGAGAAGATGGCGGTCGTCATCCAGAAGGTCGTCGGCTCCCGCCACGGCGATCGGTTCTATCCGTACTTCTCCGGGGTCGCGCGCTCGTTCAACTACTATCCCGTGCCGCCGCTCGCCGCGAGCGACGGCGTCGCGGCGGTCGCGCTCGGGCTCGGGCGCACCGTGGTCGAAGGTGAGAGCTGCCTGACGTTCTGCCCGCGCCACCCGCACGCGATCATGCAGTTCTCGGCGGTCGACGACATCGTGAACAACTCCCAGCGCCATTTTTGGGCCATGGAGATCGACCCGAACGGCGCGGCCGACCCCGAGCGGGCGATGCGCGAGGCTCGCTACGGCCTCGACGTCGCCGAGCGCGACGACGCGCTGTCGGCGGTCGGCTCGACGTACTCGGCCGAGAATCAGGCGGTGTACGACGGCCTGTCGCGCCCGGGCGTGCGACTCGTCACGTTCGCGCCGATCCTCAAGCACGGCGTGTTCCCTCTCGCCGAGGCGCTCACGACGCTGCTCGACATCGGCAGTGAGGGCATGAACCGGCCGGCCGAGATCGAGTTCGCGGTGCGTCTCTCGCGGGACGCTCAGCCTCATGAATTCGGCTTTCTCCAGATGCGGCCGCTCGTGCTGTCGCGCGAGACGTCCGATCTCGACGTCGCCGAGGTGTCGCCCGAGGTCCTGCTCGTCCGCAGCACGCGCGTCATGGGCAACGGCCGCATCGACGACCTGCACGACCTGGTCGTCGTCGACTTCCATCGCTTCGACCGCTCGAAGAGTCGCGTGGCGGCGGAGGCCGTCGCGCACTACAACGCCCGGCTCGTCGCCGAGGGCCGCCCGTATCTGCTCATCGGCGTCGGGCGATGGGGGTCGATCGACCCGTGGCTCGGCATTCCCGTGACGTGGGACCAGATCTCGGGTGCTCGCGTGATCGTCGAATCCGGATTCCGGGACTTCCGAGTGACTCCGTCGCAGGGCAGCCACTTCTTCCAGAATCTGTCGTCGTTCGAGATCGGCTACTTCACCGTGAACGCGGACGCGGGGGAGGGGTTCGTGGATTGGTCGTGGATCGCCGTTCACCCGGCGGAGGAGGAGCGGAAGTTCGTCCGGCTTCTCCGCTTCGCCCGGCCGTTCGTCGTCAAGATGAACGGTCGGCTCACGACCGGCGTCATCTACAAGCCCGGACGTGAGGAGGGCGCGTGAACGCCGGCCCGGCGCCGGACGACCCGCATCCGGGCGGAAACGCGACCGCCGGGCTGCTCGAGCTCCACCTGCGGCAGGGACACCCCGACTTCCTCGACATGCCGTGGGCGATTCCCGTCGGTGAGTGGGACGGCGTCTCGCCGCGCATCGTCGAGCTGCCCCGCGGCATCTCGCGTCACGAGGTGCGGTTTGCCGCCTGGAACTCGCGCGTGTACGCCTTCAAGCAGTTGGGGGCGGACGCCGCCGAGCGCGAGTACGAGCGACTCGTCGAGCTCGAAGCGCGGCGGCTGCCGGTGGTGACGCCGGCTGGCTGGGCGCTCGCCCAGCAAGGCCCGGACGCGCGCGCCGGCGTGCTGATCACGCGATTCCTCGACGGCGCGCTGCCGTATCGGGTGCTGTTCGGAACCCCGGGACTGCAGCGCTACAGCGAGCGCCTAATCGACGCCCTGGCGGGGCTGCTCGTCCGCCTCCACCTCGCCGGCGTCTACTGGGGCGATTGCTCGTTGTCGAACACGCTGTTCCGGCGCGACGCGGGCGAGCTGGGCGCCTACCTCGTCGACGCCGAGACGGCCGAGGCGCACGACACGCTTTCCGACGCGAGGCGCGTTCAGGATCTCGAAATCATGGACGAGAACGTCGCCGGAGAGCTGGCCGACGTCGAGATCGCCACAGGCCTCCCGTCGCCGCTGCAAGAAGACGACGCGCCGCAGCGCATCCGCCAGCGCTATGACGCGCTGTGGGCGGAAACGGCCCGTGAGGAGGTCGTTGCGCCCGGCGACGCGTGGCGCATTCACGAGCGCGTGCGCAGTCTCAACGCCCTCGGGTTCTCGGTCGGCGAGATCGAGCTCGTGCCCACGGCCGACGGCTCACGGCTGCGCGTGCGCACCCTGGTGACGGATCGGGAGTATCACCGCCACCGCTTGCATGACCTGACCGGGATCGTCGCCGAGGAGCGGCAGGCGCAGCTGCTGCTGAACGACATCCGTGAGCTGCGGGCGCAGCTCGTGCGCGACACTGGGCGCAGCGTGTCGCTCGGTGAGGCCGCGTTCCGCTGGCAGAACACGCGGTGGGAGCCGACGCGGGTGGCGCTGCGCCCGCTCGTTCGCGCGGGCGGCGATCTCATCCAGCTCTACTGTCAGGTACTCGAGCACAAGTGGTTTCTGTCCGAGCGCGCCCGGCGCGACGTTGGACTCGAGGCCGCGGTCGAGGACTACTTGCGGGCGTTCGCGGCCGGGGCGTGACCCCGAGCGCCGGCGCACGGTCTCACGCCGGCTCGACGCGTCACGTCCCCGACGCGCGGGGCGATCCGCCGCGCGGCAGGAGTCCCGCTTTGACGAACGCCGGGATCAGTCCCGCCGCGATGTCCTTGCGGAGCGCGTCACCACTCGAAGGATTCTCGGCGGACGCGGCCCAGATCATCCGCGGTGGCTCGCCGGCGACCCAGAGCGTGACCTGGGCGCGCGCGATGCGGTCGACGACCGTGTATCCGGGATGCCGGCGAGGGCGCACGATGGTGTAGGGGCGATCGCGCCAGGGGTCGTACCAGTTGCGCGCCTCGTAGCTCGTCCAACCGGGGACGAAATGAGCCTCGCGCGCGTCAGGGAGCGGACGCACGATCAGCGCCGCCTCGACGCCGCCGGAACGCAGCAGCTGTGCAACCTGGGAGCGCGAGGGTGGGCCGTCCGGATGGTCCTGATACGATGGGGTGGCCGTGATGCCGCGGGTGGCGATCTCCTCACTCAGGGCGTCTTCCCAGAGCCGTCTCCCGACGTCGTCGCTCCGCTGAGAGACGACCAGCAGCGAACGAAACGGTCCACCCTCGAAGGTCGGATCACGCCACACGTCCGTGAGCTGCGCGTGTTGGCAGCCGGCGACGGCGGCCGCAGTCAGCGCGATCGCCATGACCGTCGAGACGCGAGCGACACCGCGCCTGAATTGCACTCCGATCCGCTGCATGATCCCTCCCCGGTGAGCGGCGTTCGCGGTGCGGAAGTCCGCGCCGGCGCTGTGCGACGATTCCGACGTGCATCCCGGATGCCAGCGGAGAGGGGCGCGAAGTGGCATGGCGGGCGATGATTCACGGCAACCCAACGCAGCCTTGACGTGAGGTTGGTCCGAAGCGTACGTCGCGCGCGGTGAACCGCACCCATCCGTACACGTGCGGAGACGGTTCGCGCGCCCCTCACCCTGGAGGCTGCCACTCGGCACGACGGCGAACGACCCGTGGCCGACTCTCGCTTGCGCGGTCGAGTGAGCATGGTAGCCTGTCGCGTCTCGCTTGCCGTTCGCGCTCACGAGCATCGCGTTCATCCCAACTCGGAAAGGGGAGACATCGACGATGAGGAGTTCAATCCTGCTTGCCGGTTCGCTGATCGGGGCGGCCGTGTCGGCCGCCGCCGCGTGGGGACAAGTCGCGCCGGTCGAGTCCACACATCGGATCAGCGTCGGACTCGGCGGCGGCGTCAGCGTGCCCGTCAGCGACGCCAAGGACGCCTTCAAGACCGGCTTCAACGGGCAGGGCTTCGTCAAGCTCAACTTGGGAGCGCTGCCGATTGCGCCGCGACTCGACTTCACCTTTCAGAGCTTCGACCTGAAGGGCGCGAAGCTCGCCGGCGCGGGCACGGGCACGACTCCGAGCGGGACCGGCAGCGTCCTCGCGGGGGTCGCGAACGTTCAGATCGCGCTGATGCACGGGATCATCCAGCCCTACCTGGTGGCGGGAATCGGCGCCTACAACGTCCGGGCAAAGATCGACAACCAGGGTACCGACTCCAAGACCGAATTCGGCGTCAACGGCGGCGCTGGAGCGGCGGTCCGGCTGGGCGTGGTGAGCGTCTACGCCGAGGGCCGCGTCGACAACGTGTTCACCAACAACGGCGTCATCGATAGCTCGTCGATTCAGGTGGTGCCGGTGACGTTCGGCGTCGTCTACTAGCTTCATCCGTGCTCCGGGACCGCGGCGCGCCGCCCCCGATGGCGCGGCGGACCAGTGCCGCGCGGTGCGCTAGCAGACGAGGTATCGCGAGCGCCCAGCCGGCCTGCACGCGCGCATTCAGCGCGGGTGCAGGGGGCCGGCGCGGGTCGCCGACCCCGGTGCCCGGACCGAGCACGGTGACGAGATCCCCCACGTGGGTGAGCCACTCGCGGGCGCGCACCGAGGACTCCCAGAACCGCGCGTGCAGCTCTGCGATCCGACCGAGCACGGCGTCTTCCACGGCCAAGTCGATGGGCACGCGTTGATCCGGCAACAGTTGCGGGCTCAGGTCCCACATCAGCAGCCCGACTTCGGCGTCCTCGCGGGCGAACGCCACGTACGGACAGTCGAACACGTCCCAGACGGCGGAGAACTCGGGTTCCGACAGCAGCGCCGATTCGCGTCCTCGCAGGTCGCGCGTGCGGTAGGCCGTCCAGTCCTGGTTCAAATCGGTGCGCTTGTGCACCAGGCGCAGCGACTCGCCCGTCGCGAGCCGCAGCACGAGCCGCTCGTGGCGCGACCCCGAGTGACCGACCGTGCCCATGGGTTCGCGCTCGAGGTCGCGCACGCTGCCAAACAGGGCGCTGAGCGCGTCGCGGTCGGCGAGGTCGTCGACGCGCGCGAACCGGGTCGGGCGCGGGGGAGGGATCACGAGCGGGGCGCGGTCATTGTGTATGCTCCCGCTCATGAGCCGACGCGACGCCGACCCCCAGACGCGACCCACGACCGTACGTCCGCTGCGCGTCCGCAGCGCCGGCCTCGCCGACCTCGAGGCGCTGATCGACACACGGGTGGCGCTGTTCCGTGAATTGGGGCAGGGCCCGACCGAAGCGGCGCTGCCGGAGTTCCGCGACCGCTGTCGCGAGAGCATGTCCGAGGTGCTGCGCGATGGACGCGGGTTCGCGTGGCTCGCCGTGACCGACGCGGACGCCCCGCGAGGCGCTGCGTTCCTGCTCGAGTACCCGCGATTGCCGAGTCCCGGCAACCTCCGCGCCTGCGAGGGGTACGCGCTGAACGTCTACGTGGCGCCCGACTTCCGGCGCCGCGGCGTGGCCCTGGCGCTCATGACCGCGGCTCTCGACGAGGCCCGTCGCCGCGGCCTCGCCCGCGTCCGCTTGCACGCGACACCGGAAGGCAGCCCGGTGTACGCCCGCCTCGGCTTCACGCCGCGCGGCGACGAGATGGAGCTCGTGCTCTAGCATCACATCGCCAGCGCGCGTTGCATGCGCGGCGTCGACGCCGTTCCGGGCCGCGTCACGCACGGGCCGCCAGCTCGACGATCATGGTCATCCCTCGCGGGGAGCGGGCCTCGGCGCGCACCGTGCCGCCGTGCCGTTCTACGATCTCTCGCACGATCGCGAGGCCCAGGCCCGAGCCACGATCGTCACGGTCGCTCGCGGTGGCGTGCGCCGCCCCGCGATAGAACCGTTCGAACAAATGCGGCAGCTCTTCGGCCGGGACACCCGGACCATCGTCGCTCACGGTCAGGCGGTACCGGCCACCGGGGCCGTCCGCGGCCGCAACGGACAGCTCGACCGAACCGCCCACGGGCACGTACCGGAGCGCATTCGCGAGCAGATTCTCGAGCACCTCCTCGATTCGACGCCCGTCGGCGTCGATCCACGCCTCCGCGAGCGAGGGCCGCCACACGAGTCCGAGCCCAGCCTCGTGGAACCGCGGGGCGAAGCGCTCGATCGTGTTCCGGCACAGCGCTACCCAGTCGAGCGGCTCGCGATCGAGCGGCGTCGCGCCGGCCTCGAGCCGCGCCAGCTCGAACAGATCTCGGATCAGCCGATCCAGCCGCCGCGATTCCTCGAGCACTCCCACCACGTACCGGCGTCGGTCCTCGTCGGTGACCCGGACGAGCGGATCGAGCAGCGTCTCGGCCAGCCCTCGGATCGACGTCAACGGGGTCGCCAGCTCGTGAGTGATGTCGGCGAACAGCTGGCGTCGCTGGCGCTCGGTGGCCTGCAGCTGGTCGCGGGCCTCCGCGAGGCGTTCCGCCATCCGATCCAGCCGCTCGGCCAGGCGGCCGATTTCGTCGCCGCTCGCGTCGGCGATGCGAACGCTGAGATCGCCCTCCGTCACCCGAGCGGCCAGCGCCTCGAGCGCTCGCAGCCGGCGCACCAGCAGACGCACCACGACGAGCCCTGCCGCCAGCGACGCCAGACCGGCGATGGGAAGGAACAGCAACAGCGTGGTCTGCGACGCGAAGCCGCCCACGCCTGCGGGCCGGATGGGTCGCGAGATCTGGATTTCGCCGAGCACTTGGCCGTTGCGCATCACCGGCCGCGTCGCCAACACCTCGATGCGCGGGCGGCTGGCCGCCTCGCGGCTCGTCTCCGTGTTCGGCGCGGGACGCATCTGCGGGCCGGCGGGCGGCTCGCGGAAGCGCAGTCGTGACGGGGCGGCAGCGATCAGTGTGCTGTCGGGAGCGCGAAACGTGATGAAGCTCGGGCGCGCGAGCTCGTCACGCCGCCGCGCCAGCAGGCTGTCGAGCGTTTCGGGAGCGGCCCCTGGCGAGGCGGTCGCGAGGTCGGCCGCAGCCGCCGACGCCACGACCTCGGCGCGGGCACGCGCCTCGCGCGCCTCGAGAGGCCGCAAGATTGCGTCCGCCACCAGCGCCTGCAGCAGCGTCCCCAACGCCACGGTGAGCAGGAACAGCCCCGCGATCGTCCAGAACAGGCTCCGACCACGCCGCGGCTGTGTCATGGGGCGGACTCCGAGAATCGATACCCTGCGCCCCACACTGTCTGAAGGTAGACCGGGTGCGCCGGATCCTGCTCGAGCTTGCGCCGCACGCGGCTCACCAGGCTGTCGATCGAGCGGTCATCCACGACTCGATCACTGCCCCAGACGTGCTCCATCAACGCTTCGCGACTGAAGACGCGCCCGGGTCTCGAGGCGAGAAAGTACAGCAACGCGAATTCCAGCGTCGTCAAGGGCACGAGCTGTCCGTCTCGCTCGGCCGTGCGACGGCCGGGGTCGATGCGCAACCGCCCCAGCTCGAGCACCCGTTCCGTGAGCGCGCCTGAGGACCTCCGCAGCAGGGCACGCACGCGCGCGATCAGCTCGGCGGTGCTGAACGGCTTGGTGACGTAGTCGTCCGCCCCCAGCTCCAGGCCTAGGAGCTTGTCGGCTTCGGCCGAGCGAGCCGTGACGACCAGGATGGGAACATCGCTGTCCCGGCGGATGCGCCGCGTCACCTCGAGCCCGTCCAGGCCCGGCAGTCCCAGATCCAGCACCACGAGCGACGGGCGCAGCCGAGCGAAATCGGCGAGCGCCTGGCCGCCGTCGATCGATTGGTGGCATTCGTACCCGGCGGCTTCCAGATTCTTGGCGATGACGTCCGCGATGCGGGCGTCATCCTCGACCACGAGGATCTGCTGGCTCACGTCACTCTCCGAGCGGCGCAATCCGCAACCCTGCGGCGGCGCCACGACCGCCCACGCTAACGCCAGAGTATTGCAGAGATATGGCGCAAGCGAGCGACTGTGTGACACGCCGCACGTTCGGTGCTGGGGTGTCCCAATTTGCCAGCCGTCCGCCACATCTCTGCCACATCGCGCGCGTAGCTTGCTGGAGATCCGTTGCCGCGGCGTCGTGGGCCGCATCGTTGGACAGGCAACGATCATCCGAGTGGCGCAGCACCCCGAGGCAGGAGGTCCACGATGTCTATCCGCGCGGTCGTCGTCATCGCCGCAGTGTCGTCCATCTTCGGCATCTCCTCTTCCCCGTCACGCGCCGCGGCCGCCGCCGCGACGACGGATCTGACCGGCTATTGGCGGTTCGATCCCGCACACAGCGACGTGCCTCGGGCGCCGGAAGGCGGAGCCGCGCGCACCGGGATGCGGGGCGGCGGCGGCTGGGGCGGCAGGGGCGGGCAGGGCGGCCG
>JACXTT010005019.1_pt1 | contig 19368 bp, 13 predicted proteins | sample 9270951 | NCBI WGS metagenome assembly JACXTT01 (sample SAMN15532306, study PRJNA645909) | rock metagenome | isolation source: weathered quartz diorite | place: Puerto Rico | collected 2017-06-21 | reverse complement strand
TAGGCCATCGAACTGGTGTATTGCCACTGCGGGGCGGCGGCGTTCAGGTCGATGACTTCGGCCGTGGCGGTCGTCGGGCTGCCGCCCACGATGAGAACCTTGCCCGGCTCGTACATGACGGAGGTGCCCGCGTATTGCTGGCGATCTCCAAAGTTGGTGAGCGCCACCGTCGTCCAGCGGCCCGTTCCACTGGTGTCGAGATAGCGCGTGGTTTGGCCGGGCCCGGAGTTGAAGAGCTGGCCATTGGGCGCGAGGTGCATCCACGGATAGAGCTGCAGGGCGAGCTGCGCGCCGTTCAACGGGCGCCAGCCGCTGGCGGTGTTCCACACCTCGGGGAGCGTGTTGACGTTGGTTGCGCTGTCGATGGATCCCGAAACGACGGCCACATCGCCGTTCGCGAGCGTCGTGTTGGTGGGATACCAGCGGGCGGCGCTCATGCGCGGACCGGCGCTCCAGCTGCGGGTCCGGAAATCGAAGATCGACGTCACGTCCGATCCGATGTTGTCACCCCGGTGGCCGCCGGTGAGCAGCAGGCGCCCGTCGGCGAGAAAGGAGTGCCCGCTGCAGTAGACATCGACAAAGGGGTTGTGGACCCCCAGCAAGGCGGGCTGCGGCTGGGTGGGGTCCCACACCCGCTCCTGCACTCCGCCGTCGCTTGGCGGCGTCGCCGGATTGCCCCACGCGAGCACTGACCCGTCCGGCAGCAGGTGCATGTGGATCGGTACAATCGGCAGACCGATCAGGCCCGACCACTGGCCGACGCTGTTGGACACTATGATGTTGACCGGCGCTGAAGTCGTGTGGTTGCCCGCTGCGTCGCGGGCCACCGCCGTCAGAGTGTACGAACCGTCCGGGACATTTTTCGTGTACGCGGTGGCCGAGTAGGGAGGAGAGGTTTTCTCCGAGTCGAAGTTGTTGCCGTTGTACTTGAACTGGACGCCAACGACGCCGACGTTGTCCGAAGCGTTCGCCGTGACGGTGACCGTGCCGGAGACGGTGGCTCCGGACGCGGGAGAGGTGATGGCGACCGTCGGGGGGCTGCTGTCCGTGGCGTGGTTGGCCACCGTGATGGTGACCGGCGCTGAAGTCGCGTAGTTGCCCGCGGCGTCGCGGGCCACTGCCGTCAGAGTGTACGAACCGTCCGGGACACTGTTCGTGTATGCGGTGGCCGTGTAGGGAGGAGAGGTTTTCTCTGAGTCGAAGTTGTTGCCGTTGTACTTGAACTGGACGCCGACAACGCCGACATTATCGGAGGCTTCGGCCGTCACGCTGATCGTGCCCGAGACAGTAGCCCCGGACGTGGGAGAGGTGATCCTGACCGTCGGCGGGGTATTGTCGACCTGGCAAAGGGGAGGGATACAGATCTGTGCCGCTACCGGCGCTATGCCCAGGAGGAACGTAAACACGGCGGCGCTGAGCCAAGCCGCAGCCCTACACGCAGCGGCGAACACTGGCGCAGGCGGAAATCGACGCTCGTCGATCGACCGCACCGAAGCGGTCGCGAGCAACGCGATGTCGTGACGGCGCAACTCTTTCATGGCTTTTCTTCCGGTGGAGTTCGGTTTGAGGCCAATTAATAAACGATTAATGTTACGCAGACTCAACAATCGCATGGGCCGATTGGGGATGTGCCGGCCGGACTAGTGCCGGGGCAAGCCACCGGCACGCAGGCGACCGGAACCATCAGCAGGTGTACCGCTGGCACGGTACGGTCTGGGACCAAGTGATACGAGCTGCCCGATGCAAACGACGGGGCGCGGGTTTGTGACTACCGAGGGGCTTGAAGCTCGCTTCGGCGGTTCAAACCAGGTGTCGGTTCTGCACTTTCGACGCTACGGGACGCAGTGGATCGTTGCCGTGTGTGAACCCAATCTCTGACCCATACCCGCGCCGGCTTTTCGATCCAGCGGTAAGTGAAGTAAGACATGATGATGATGATCGCCAAGTACACCGGGTAAACGATATCGCCATGCCATAGCTGGGTTCCCAAAAGCTCGACATTCGCCCCGTCGATCTCGCGGTACCTAAAAAGATTGATATGCCATCCTTTGTCCAGCTGATAGCCCGCATCGAACATCCTTTTTGCAATGAAAATGTGCGTCATGTAGATGGAGTACGAGATCGTCCCCAAAAAAACCAGCGGTCGTAGTCTAAGGATCGTGCTCGCAGTTCCTGCTTCAAACGCGAAGACGAGCACGACGAGTGCGAACATATAAGGGGCTGCGATGGACAGGAGAGTCGCGCCGGCCATACTTACGAATACGACAACGAGTCCGAGTGCACCCCACTCAACAATACTTCCGGAGAGCCATTTCCTTAGCTCGCCATTCCAGTTTCCATAGACGTTCCAGGTAATCGCGCCGGCGGCAAATCCGTAAATGCACCGAATAATCCCCCAGTCGTAATCGGTGCCCATGTTGCGACCGCTCAAGGTCGCGATCAATATCGGGCCTCCAATCATCGCGAGGAACAAACCGATCCATGCGTGCTTGCGAAGTCCGATCAAGCACGCGGCGAAGATGATATAAGTGTAGAACTCCGCGCTGATACTCCAACTCGCAAAATTCCAGGTTAAGAAATCGTATAGATGGAGGCTTTGGATAAGCATCAGATTAGCGAGAATCGTACCCGGCGCTTCTTGGGGGGTGCTGAACAGTGCCACCGGGCTGATCGACGAAAGCGCCGGGGTTACGATTCTCCGCAGGACCCTCAGTAGTTCCCAGGCGATAAACAGCACCAACATTGCAAAATGGAGTGGATACAGCCTGCCCAGCCGCAGCAAAAGAAACCGTCCTACGCCAAAGCCATGGAGCAGCCGTTGCTGGTAGTTCGCGGCAATGACAAAGCCGCTCAGCACGAAAAAGAAATCGACGAAAAGCCAGGAGTTGCGCAGGAACGGCACGTCGTACAGATGGCTGTAGGTGTTGAGATGGAACAGAGCCACCAGGCAGGCAGCGATGCCACGCCAACTGTCCAATACCACGAATCGTTCCATGTCTGCCCCTGCCGTGCTGGCGCGTTTCACATCACAACTGATACGCTACTGCTAAAAGCACAGGGGCGCGGCAGACGGATAACCATCCGCAGTATTGTCCAGCGATGGGCGTTGAAGGCGCCCGCCGTGCGGCCACAGCCGGGCCCTTCGGCCTCCTTCTCACCCGCCGTATTCCCACGGCGTCTCCGCGATGGTCAATGGCCGGACCTCCTCGCGGCATTCCGCTTCCACCACCCGCAGGATTACCACCGCATGGTCCCCGTCCGTATCCACGATCCGTTCGACCTGACATTCAATGTGCGCGGGGAGGCCCGCCAGCACGGGCACCGCGGTTTTCCCTTCCACGACCACCTCGCCATTGATAGTGCCGCAGCCCGCGGCGGTGGGGAAGAAAAACCGGCGGGCGATCTCCTGCTGCCCGTTGCCTACGATATGGAGCGCCGCGAACCGGCTCTGCGCCAGGCACTGGAACACGTTGCTGTTCCTGCGGACCGCCGCCATGATCAGGGGTGGCTTGAAGGACGCCTGCGACACCCAGGTGACGGTAGCAGCGCCGAAGCGATCTTCGCTCCGCGAGGTCAGCACGTACACGCCATTCGACAGCAACCGCAGCGTCTTCTGTCTGACTTTCGCGTCCATCGTCACCCCGGCTGAGCCGATCGCTCTGCGTAAACCGCTTCCCGATGCGATCTCTCGTTGCGGTGCCAGCGCGCCTCATCGAGCTCCCGATGCTCGGAAGCAAGAAGGTCGAACAGCACGCGATCGTACGGGCGGCCGTCGATGTAGTGGCATTGCCGCTGCCTGCCGACGAAGCGGAAACCGAGGCGTTCGATAACCCGGATCGACGGGTTATGTTCCACTGCCCAGGTAGTGATCGTATGCAGGCCGAGATCGCGGAACGCAAGGGTCATGAGTTTTGAGCTGGCGATCGTCGAATACCCCCGGTTGCGGAAGGATTTCTCCCCGGACACCCCCCAGAACATTGCGGTCTTGAAGGCGGGGTCCACGTGGGTCAGGCCTACGATCCCAATGGGGGTGTCGTCCCGATCCGACGTATACACCCTCATGAAATGCGTTTGTAGCCGCGCCATGATCTTGAGCAGCGTCGGCGTGAAGGGTTGTCTTCCGTTCCCAAAATCCAGCCACTGGTAATTCTCCTTGCAGGCCATCCAGCCCGCCACCAGCTCGAAGATTTCGGGGCTGTCCAGGGGTAGAAGCTTCATGCTTCGACGCTCCGCTCGGTGGACGCAGTCACCTTGCCGCGACAGGACGCCTCGTAGGCGGCGAGCAGCTTCGGCGCTTCATGGTGCCAGGCAAGTTCGTTTTCCACGCGTTGCCGCCCGTAGCTGCCCATCTCCGCGCGCCGCTGCGGGTCGTCCAGCAGCTCGAGTGTCTTCACCGCGAGATCCACTGCGTCATTTCTTCGCGCGTAAAGGGATGCCCGCCGCGCCGAGTAACGCCCTTCCGTGAGATCGAATTGCACGACCGGCTTGCCAAGCGCCATGTACTCCATGATCTTGTTCATGGTGGACTTGTCGTTCATCTCGTTGGCGATGTCCGGGTTGACGCAGACGTCGGCAGTGTTGAGCATCGCCAGCATCTCTTCGTCCGGCACGCGACCGGTGAAGGTCACATGGTCGGCGACCCCCAGCGCCTGCGCGAGCGCTTTCATCTCTTCGAGAGAGGTGCCACCGCCCACGACGCCGAAGTGGACATCGCTGCGTCCGAGGCCGTGCACGATATGGTGCGCAGCCCGCAATAAGTAATCGATGCCTTCCTGCTTCCCCATCACGCCGACGTAGCCGACGAGAAAGTGGCGGCCGCGCTTGAGTCGCTCGTCGGGGGGCAGGATCCGCAGCCGTTCGAGGCTCGGACCACTGCGCACGACGAACACCCGCTCGGGTGCCATCCGCCCACGCTCGATCGCAATGCGCCTATAGGACTCGTTGGTGGCGATCGACACATCGGCAGTGCGGAAGGTCCAGTTCTCGAGCTTCAGCAGCAGGCGATGGATGAAATCGCGTCGGCCGAACTTCGCCTCGTAGAGCTCCGGATTGAGGTCATGGTGATCGAACACGAACTTCTTGCCGAACAGCTTGAAGAAGCCGCCGATCAGGAAGAACAGGTCGGGCGGATTGCAGGCGTGAACGACATCAAAACCGCGTGTAAGAAGCACCCGCCAGCTCAGCACGAAGGTCCAGGCGAGTGCAATGGCGTACTCTGCCGCATAGCCTGCGGCGCCCGATGCCTCGACGGCCAGGTTGTATCGGTAGATATGAATCCCGTCGATGGCCTCGAATTTGCGCTCGCTGCCGTGCCCGGTCGGACAGATGATCGACACCACGTAGCCGGCGTCGCGCAGGGTCGTTGCTTCCTGCCACACGCGCCGGTCGAAAGGGCTGGGGAGGTTCTCGACCAGGATTAGGACACGCCTTGGTCGATCCCCGGAAGGTGCTTCATGCTGGGCCAGTCTCACCAGCAGATTCCCTCGTAAACCCCGGCAACGCTGCGCGAGTCGCAGACTCGGACAAAATCGATGATGGTCTGCCGATCGGTCAGGCGTTTGGGAACGTCGCGGAACTCGGGTGCCGCATTACCGATGACGATGGTGCCGGCATGATCGAGAACCTCATCGATGGTGGCAACCATCAGGCGCGAGATATGCGGAATGCGGTTGAGGATGTAGTCGCGATTCGCCCCGTGGATGCGTGCGAGACTGACATTCTTGTCGTAGATCCGCAGGTCAAACCCCTTGCCGATCAGACGCTCGGTCAGCTCCACCACCGGGCTTTCGCGCAGGTCATCGGTCCCCGCCTTGAAGCTGAAGCCGAGAATGCCGACTTTCCTGCTTCCCTGATCGATCACCGCTCGCACCCCGCGTTCGATCTGCTGCTCATTGCTCGGCAGGATCGCCGCGAGGATTGGCAGCCCAACATCGAGCGTTTTCGCCTTGTACAGCAGCGCGCGCAGATCCTTGGGCAAGCACGACCCGCCGAAGGCAAAGCCGGGTTTCAGGTAATACGGAGAGAGATTGAGCTTGGTGTCCTGGCAGAAGATGTCCATTACGCGGTGACTGTCCACCTCCAGCCCTTTGCAGACGTTGCCGATCTCGTTGGCGAAACCCACCTTGAGCGCGTGCCACGCATTGTCCGCGTACTTCACCATCTCCGCCGTCTCGATGTCGGTTCGGATCAGCGGCCCCGGCGTCCCCGAATAAAGGCTCGCCAGCAAATCACCGCTGGCACGGTTGAGTTCACCGATGACCGTCTTGGGCGGGTTGAAGTAATCGTGCACGGCGGTCCCTTCGCGCAGGAACTCCGGGTTGATACAGACGCCGAAATCGGTCCCGGCGCGCCGCCCCGAACTCGCCTCCAGCGTCGGAATCACCACTTCACGCATGGTTCCGGGCAGCATGGTGCTGCGGGTCACCACGACCGGCGCGCCGTGGTGGTTGCGCAGGGCTTGGCCGATCTGCTCGCATACGCGCTTAACGTATTTCAGTTCGATGTCGCCGTTCGCCCGGCTGGGCGTTCCCACGCAGATCAGAGACAGATCGGATTGCCGGACGGCAGCGGCAACATCCGTCGTTGCCGACAATCGGCCGGCTGCCACCTGGCGCTTTATGATCTGGCCGATATCCTTTTCGATGATTGGGGTCCTGCCGGCGTTGATGAGATCGACCTTGCTCGACTCCGGATCGACGCCAACGACTTCGTGGCCTTCCTGGGCCAGGCAGCCCGCCGAAACGGCTCCGACATAGCCGAGACCCAACACGCTGAGCTTCATGACCTGCCTCTTTCGATTGCAACGAATTGTCCGGCACGACCGTGCTGCGAAAGCGCAGAGACCCGACGGCATGCAGCCTGTGCAAGCACCGTTCCCAGCGTAATAAGAGGTTGTTGACGCTTGTGCTGCAATCCCGGGTTGGGTGGTAGTCCGATCGGATCAGCAGGTGATCTCGCTACGCAGAACCGTTTCGCCTGCGAGCCGCGCCCGCCACGTGATGGTCGGAGCCGGCCGCTTTTCGTCGAACCGTCTCGACACCCAGCCGAGAATGGGAGCAGTGCTGCCGAAATGAACCTGCGCAGACGCTCCTTCGGCCTGCGGAAGCTTGAGCGAAAGCGTCCTTCCCCCCTGACTGAGCGCGTAACCGTCGGCGACGGGCTCGACCTGGCAGCGCTCGCTGCAGTGGAATGAAAGCTTGATGTCGTGCTCCCCCGCCATCTGCAGCGTGTCTTGGATGACCACGCGCCGCGCCGCCTTGTCGAGGGAGATCAGCCGCAGATGCATCACGGGATCGGCCAGTCGTGTGTAGCCGTCATGCCAGCCTGCGAACACGTCCCTTTCTGCCGTACTCGACCAGAGGCTGCAGCCGGCGCGCGCCTTTTTCATCCACATGAAGTTGCCGCCCGATTGCGATTGGTCTTTGCCGTCGACGCACACGGTGTTATGGGCGATCGTGCCGCGGAAATACCAACGCCATCGGCTTTGCGTGTGGTAGGCGTAGGTTCCGGGGTCGATCAGGAACTCCGTGCCGCCGACCGACAGCGTAAATGCGAGGGCGTCGGCATGGCCGTGGGCGGCGATACTCAAATATCCCACAGGACCCGCATCGGCGATCAGGCGGATCTCGTTTTCGGTCTCGAAATCGCAACCGAGTACGTAATAGCCGCCTTCGGGAAACGCTTGCCGCACCGGCAGCCGGTTCGTTGCTGCGCTCTGCGTGTGAAACTGCCTATCGGCTCCGTCGCCCAGGAGCCAGCGCGTCTTGTCGTCGAGGGCACGCGCCTTGAACTTGAAGTCCTCGCGCCCAAAAAGGATCGCGCCGGTTGCAAGTAGCGATCGATAGGAACAGAAATCGCCTCCCTGGGCCAACCTGACGACCAGGGCGTCATCGGCATCGCCGATCATCGGGACATTACCGCCCACATCCATGATCGACGCCAGATACTCGAGCATGGTTTCAATGCGCGTTTCGTACGCGGCAGAGAACCACTGGCCGTTCGCCTTGCCGGCGAGCAGGCAATGCAGCAACAGATCGAGCACGAACTGCTGGTAAGACACGGCTTGCTCCCGGTTGACGCCGTCGGGGGCATTCTGCAGCAGCGCTTCTCGCTCCAGAATCGCCTTGGCGGTCGCAAGCCAGCCACGGGTGCGCCGCCAATTGGGCCAGGTCAGGGCGGCGATGAACAGGCCGGCAGCTTCGCCAATAAGGTGGTTGTTGGCAGACGAGTGAAGCGAAAGGTAACCCCGCACGAACTCTCCGTGCTGATAGATCGATTCCATCCAGCGCTGCCAAAACCGCGCGCCCCTGGTGTGGCGGAACAGCGTCGAGCGCGCACCAAGCAGGAGTTGCCAGGTAACAGACCAGTTGATCAGCCTGATCGCCGCCTCGAGCGCGCTCGACCAGTTGGGGCCCATGCGGTGGGGACATGCTGTAAACCAGCTCTCCAGATGCTGCCGGATGACGTTGAAATAGCGCACATTGCCGCTCAGCGCATAGGCCTGCGCCAGCGTCACGAGATGCAAATGGCGATTGACTTCCCAGAGATACTTGATGTCTCCGACCAGCTGCGGGTTACGGTAGTCGATGAGCTTGCCAAATTCGAGCGGTGCCTCGACGCCGGTCTTCGGATCCCGGTTCCAGCGCGGCGGCGATCCGAGATTGACGCCCCTCAGGACAAAAACGTCCAGTTGGCCCGCGGCGATGCGGTCGGCGGCGGCGAGGTACTGCGCAGCATCGACTCTCGCGGTGGCATGTACCCAGGGACGGGGTGCTGCTGCGAGATCCGGCGGTGGAATGCTCTCCGAGCCGGTCAGTCCGGCGCGCTCCGCAAGCATTACCAGGAGCCGCAGGGCACGATGACCGATCTCCGCAGGCGTCATGGAGCGCAGGCGGTTGATGCACCATAGGGAACGTTCTTTCGTCCTCACGCGGACCGCACCGGGCTGGCGTGAGCATCCGGGCTCTATCAAATTCTGTCCTTGCATATCGCCCGTTGCCAAATGAGGTTCAAAAGCGGCTATAGCAGCTTGTTCCGGTTTTTCCCGCAATCAGGTGATCAGCCTGGACCCGATCGAGGACTTGGCCGGCGCTAGGCGGCATCCCGCAATGGGGTCATGCATCAGGGAGTCGCGCACCTCGCTGCGAAGTGATAGATGCACGTCGGGATAATGCCCTACCACGCGCCTAGCGGAGGATCGATTCTCGAAGACAGCTTAGAAGGGGTTGTTGACGCTGGTGATGCGCCCGCACGGTGGGAAATAGTCCGGTCGGACCAGCTGATGATCTTACCCGTCTTGGCTGCTAACGACAGCCAAACCCGCAGGCGTGGAGGCGGTTTCGAGCCGGCTCCTGGCTCAACGGCCTCTACGCATGCGCATATTGCCGTTGCCAGATCTCGAGGTTGAGGAGCGTCCACAGCAGTTTTTCGTGATTCTGCCTGCCGCTCAGGTGCTCGGCCAGCACCTGGTCGAGGACTCCAGCGTCGTAATAGCCCCGGGTCATCGAGGACGTGCTTTGCAGATGATCGGCCAAATAATCGCGCATTTCGCCGCGGAACCATTGATTGACCGGAACGCGAAAACCCACTTTCGGCCGCTTCAAGATGCGTTCGGGGATTAGCCGCTTGCCCGCCTGCCGCAATATCCATTTGCTGCGCAATCCTCTCACGCGGAAGCTATCGGGGAGCGAGGAGACGAAAGCAGCCAGTTCGTGATCCAGGAATGGAACTCGCGCCTCGATGGAGGCCGCCATGGTCATGCGGTCTCCGCGCTCGAGCAGATTGTCCGGCAGCCAACTGGTCTGATCGAAGTACAGGATGCGCCTCAGCGAACTACTCCGCGGATCTGCGTCGAACGGCGGCGCATCGGCAATCGGCGTACCGTTCAACCGCAAAACCGAGAGCCGATCGCGCTGGCTACGATTAAGCGCCCCAAACCAGCGCACGTAGCGCTCCTGCCAATCCTCGATGTTCAGGTTCGCCACCGCGGTCTTGAGCCGGCGAAAGCCGTAGGGAAGCGTGTTGGCGAGCGGCCCGATCAGGCGGTGGCGAAGGCTGCCCGGAAGCAGTTGATAACCCTGCGCAAATCGCTCGGCCATATGCTTGGGATAGCCTCCGAGGATCTCGTCGCTGCCCTCCCCCGTCAACACCATCTTGACGCTGCGCGCGGCTTCGCGCGCCAGCATGTAGATCGGGATATCCGACGGTTCGGACACGGGCGCATCGCGGAACGTCACCAGCCGCGGAAGGTGCTCGATGATGTCGCGGTAGGACACGACGATTTCGTGGTGTCGAGTCCCGAAATGCGCTGCTACCTCGGCGGCGTAGGCTAGCTCGCTGTAGCTGTCCTCGCCGAACCCGACCGAGAACGTCTTGACCACCGGGCTGTGCCGGCTCATGAGGGCTACGACGGTCGAGGAGTCGAGCCCGCCGGACAGGAACGCTCCGAACGGCGCGTCGCTCACCATCTGCAGTCTGACCGCCTCGTCCAGCCGGGAGAGGAAAGCTTCCACGGTATCGCGTTGCGGTTGCTGGAAACGGGGCTGGCTGCGGTCCGGAGCCGACCAGTAGCGCTGTTCCTTGAGCCGCCCGCCTTCCCAGGTGGCGGTGGTCCCGGGCATCAATTTTCGGATACCGGTGAACAGGGTCTCCGGGCCCGGCACGTACCGATAAGCCAGGTAGTCCCAGACGCCCCGAAGGTTCACTGAAGCCCCGACACCGGGAATGCGCAGCAGCGCCTTGATCTCCGAGGCAAAGTAGAGCCCGCCCCCGTTTTCATATAGGTACAACGGCTTTTCGCCAAACCGATCGCGGGCCAGGAAGAGGCGTTCGTTGCGCGCGTCCCAGATCGCGAACGCAAACATGCCACGCAGGTGATGGACAACCTCGGCACCCCACTGCTGGTAAGCGCGCAGTAGCACCTCGGTGTCCGAATCGCGCGCGAAGCGGTAACCGAGCCGGCTGAGTTCCTCGCGCAGTTCGCGGAAATTGTAGATCTCGCCGTTGAAGGTCAGCGCGAGGCCGGCGTCGGCGTCGCACATCGGCTGACGCGCCCCCTCCGGGTCGATAATCGCCAGGCGCCGGTGCCCCAGGAACACTTGGTGCCCGGTGCTGACGCAGGGAAAGGAGCAAGTGCCCTGACCATCCGGGCCGCGATGGGCGATCGACTGCAGCATCGACTCGAGCGTTTCTGTCGAGAGCATGCGCTCCACCCTCGCAATCCATCCCGCAATTCCACACATGTTTGCCCTCGACTGTTGACCGGGGTCAGGACCTCGTAAGCACCTTGATGCGTTTCCACGCGCATATCTCCCAGTACAACCGGCGAACCTCGCCGGACAGCCGCTCCATGGAGTAGCGGCCCGCGATCCGTCTGCGGCATGCCGTGCTCATCCTCGCGAGCAAATCACGGTCTGCTGCCAGTCTTCCGATGGCGCGGGCGATGGCTTCCGGGTCTCGGGACGGGACAAACAGTCCATGAACACCCTCCGTAACAACGTCCGGGATCGCGCCCACGCGTGTGGTGATGGCTGGAGCACCTGCGGCCATGCCCTCGAGCAGCGCATACGGCAGGCCTTCGCTGTAACTGGCAAGGACCAGCACATCCGCGTCGGTGAGCAACTTGATCTTGTTCTCGCCGAATGCCGGCCCGACGAATGAAACGTCGACTGCGAGCCCGAGTTCTTCCGCGAATCGCCGCAGCCGGGCTTCCTCCGGCCCGCTGCCTGCGAGAACGATCCGGGCGTGCGCGCCCTGCTCCTGCGCAAGCTTTAATCCCCGCAGCACCTCGTAGAGGCCCTTTTCCCTCGCCAGCCGTCCGACATACACGAGCTTGAGCGGTGCCGCGGCAGCGGGTCGCACGCGCCCAAACTTCGCGTAATCCGCGCAATCGATGCCGTTGGGACACACCAGGACCTGCTGGCCGGGAACGAAGCTGCGGTAATCCTCGAACTCGGACTGCGCGAGCACGACGATCGCATCCGGCATCCGCAGCGTCGCCCGCAAGAAGGCGGCAAGGACACGGCTCCGCCCGCAGAACTGCCGCGGCAGCGCGCCGCCGTGCACCTGATAGAGCACTCGTGCCCCGCACAGCCTGGCGACGCCCAGGTAAGCGAGGTCGCGCCAGTAGGCGCGCGCATTTAGCGAAGTGTTGAGATGGACGATTGCCGCTCTGCGCGCAAGTATCGCCAGCGCGAGGGAGAACGGACTGACGAGGAGCCGCACGAGCCGCCCGCATCCGCCTTCAGTACGCCCTTCGCTTCCTACTTGAAAGTGCACCAGCGAGAACTCCTCGGCAAGCCGCGAGGCGAAAAGCAGGTTCAGGTGCGTGCTGACGCCGCTCACCGCTTCGCGGTGCGGGCCGAGCAGGATCGCCACCGGACGTTTCATGCCGCCTCGCGCAACGGTCCCGACGCGATGCGCGCCGGCAAACCGGCGGCGCCCTGCAGGCCGAATCCCGCGTAGATCTCCCCCAGCTGCCCGAGCACGCTCTCTGCCGCAAAGCGCAGCCGCACGGTTTCGCGCGCAGCCGAGGCGATGCGCGTTGCCAGTTTCGGATCGAGCATCAGCCTGCACAGCACTCGTTCGAGGGCCGCGACATCACCGGGCGCGCACAGGAACCCGTTTACGCCATCGTCGACGACGTCGGGTATTCCTCCCGTCCTGCTCGCGACGACCGGCACGCCTGCGGCCATCGCCTCGAGCAGGCTCATCGGCATGCCTTCCGCGTGGGAGGGCAACGCCAAAACGGAGGCACGCTCCAGCAATGCCCGCCTTTCCGCCGGGCCGACCCACCCGGGGAGGCTGACGGCGTCCTCAACACCAAGCCGTTCGGCATATCGCGCAACCGAATCGAGATCGCCCGCGCCAGCGCAGACGAGCCGGACGTCCGGGATCGGGGTCCGCAACGCCGATATCGCGTCGAGCAGATCGAAAATGCCCTTGTCCTGCTCGACTCGCCCGAGGAAGAGGACCAGGTTGCGGCGCGCCGTGTGGGCGCGTTCGGGGACCGCCGTGACCGGATTGGGCAGGCACACCAAGCGCGGATTGCGTGTGATTCTCCTCATCCACGCTTGCCAGCGGTCGGACAGCACGATGATACATGCCGCCCGGTCGAGAAAAAAACGCACTAACCTGCGGCGCGTTGCGCCGCATTCGGTTTCGTAGAAACGTGCGAATCCTCCGCCGTGCAAATGGAAGATGACCGGGCACTGCGCCAGCATGCCGACCGCCATGAAAATCGACTTGCGCCAGAAGCTCGCACGCGAGGCGCTGTGGACGTGCAGGACCGCGCGCCGGTGCCGGACGATAAGTAGCAGGAGCGAGAGCAGTGCCCTGGTTGCCGTGAGCAGCTTGCGCAGCGCGCCGCCGTCGCAGTGAGTGGCAATGTAGTCGATCGGCCACCGCTCGAACAGGCCATGCGCCCGGTATGCATTGACGACTGCGGCGATGCCGCCGCGCGTTTCAAATGCGGTGCCGATCATGATGATGCGCTGGCAGCGGGATGCCTGCATGGTCCGGCGTCATCCTGTCGTGGCCGCGCCGAAATAGCTGCTGATGTCGAGGTGCTGGATCAGCATCCGGAGCTTGCCCCGCGTCGTGCGCTCGATGTGCTCGACCCGCACCACTCTCGCCTCGCACCCGCCCTGCGTTTTCTCGCGGATCGCCGCGGCGATGCGTTTTTGCAATTCGACCGATGGCGCGCCTGCCATCACGACCTTCAGCGTTACCTCCCCCGGCCGGTTCTGTTCGTACTGCATGGCCTCGATCTCGGCAAGTTCCGGCAAATGGGCGGCCCCGATGGTCGCAATCGAGATCAGGCGATGGTCCTTGCACACGAGAAACTCCTGCAACCTGCCCTCGATGCGCTCGCATGCCGGATATCCGGGCAGCGCGCCGTGCGTCTGATCGCTCAACACAGCGAGGTCGCCGGTGCGATATCGCACGAAAGGCATTACCTGGTTGTCGAAGCTCGTGCCAACCAAGTAACCGAGCACGCCCGGCCGCGTAATCGGCGTGCCGCCGGCGTCCAGCAGTTCCAGCCAGCCATACTGGGGCCAGAAGAAGTAGCGGTCGTCGTCGGGCATCGAGGCGGCCATCAGCACCCGCTCCGAGTGCCCGTAATGCTTGAGCACCGGACAGCGGAACACCTCGCGGAACATCCGCATCTGAAAGTCATAGACGTTTTCCGAATACAGCATCACGCCCTTCACGCCGCCGGTGAACTCGGGCAATGGATGGGCCGCCAGCCAGCGCGCAAGCGGATACAGCGCGGAAGGAAAGGCCTCGATGAATGCCGGCCGGTGGCGCATGAGCGCCTCGGCATAGCGCGGCATGAAGCGCTCGTCGAGGTGGTCTGAGCTCAGGACCAAATGCCGCTTGATCGGTTCGTGCGTCCACAGGCTGCCGTCGGGGCGCGCCGCGCCGGGCACGGAGCGGCCCCGCAGCGCCAGCGTCAGTTCGTTCGGGCCGGCGCCGACCCGATCGCGGAAATCCTGGATGAACGCGTATTCCTTCGGCCGCGACAGGTGCTTCTGCAGGTAGAATTCCATCGGGTGGTGAGTGGAGCCGCCGGTAAACATGCGCAACCGCCGCGAGGCCGGCATCGCGCTCGACAGGTAACGGGGTAGATCTCGCTTGATGTCCGTCTTGTCCGTCACCGGCAGCCGCACCAGCAGCTGCCGCGGGTCGTCGTGACGGGCGAGCAGCGCACGATACTGGCGGTAGGCGGGCACCGTCTGGATTGCCCATCGCAGACCTTCCTCCAGTTTTCTCTGCGCGAGGCGCTCGCTGCCGGCGGCCCTCCGCGACGATGCGATTTCTTCCCGGAACGCGTAGTAGGCGCTGCCCCAGCGGATGATCCGCGGCAGCCAGGTGTAAGCGCGCGCCGCCGCCGCCGCCTTCAGCCAGCTAGGTGCCTCGAGGTAGTGTCTCAGCAACGGGTGCAGAAAGTCTTCGATTGACATTGATCCGCCGTAACCGCCCCCCATATTGTGGGAATTCAGTGTTTATCTCGTGATGCAGGCGCAATAGTCCGGACGGACGGTGCCTGATTGGCGGGGTCTGCCGTCCCGGGGGACGCGGGCCCATCAACTCCGGCAGGATTCAGCCCGTCAAATGGACGCAGCTTCTCCGGCGGAGACAGGGGTCCGGCAAAGATCCAGGAGCATGCGCTCGTAGCGGTCCACCATGGCGTACTCCGAAAAGCGGGTCTCGACGGTCTTGCGCCCCCTTCTTCCCATGCGTTCGCGGTCCACACGGTTTAGGAGCCGCGCGAGCCTGTCAACGAGCGCTTCGGTATCGCCGATCGGAAAAAGAAAGCCGTTCTCTCCCGGCCGGATCATCTCGCCCGCGCCGCCGATCTCGGAGTGCACCACGGGCCTGCCGAGCGCCATGGCCTCGAGTGCGGCAAGCGAAAACGTCTCCACCGTGTCGCTGCACAGTGCCACAACGTCGCAGGTGGCGATATAGGGGCGGACCTCCCGCTGAAGTCCCGTGATGACGACATGGCGATCGACTGCGAGTTCGCGCGCGCGGGCCTCGATCGTGGCCCGCATCTCACCGTCGCCGATCATCAGAGCACGGGCCGGGACACCCCGGTTGCGGAGCCTGGCGATCGCCTCGACCATCTGCACATGGTTCTTTTCCGGGCGCAGAAACGCCGATATGCCAATCACGAAGTCGCCATCGGAAAAGCCGAGCGCGCGGCGCAGCTTCCCCCGTTCCTCCGGACTCCAACGGTCGCGAAACTCCTCGGTATCCACGCCGTTGTAGATCACTTCGTTCCTGCGGGCGAACACGCCGCGGCGCAACCAATGGCGCCGCTGCGTTTCGCAAACGAACACCAGACAGTCCGCGCTCCAGAAGAGGGGACGGTAATAAAGCATCTGCAGCCACTCCTTCACGCCCGGCAGCAGCGTCGTGTGAAACGTCACCGCGAGCGGCGCACGCACGCCGGAGCGGCGCAGCGCGAACCATGAATACATCAAAGCAAACGGATTCGCCGCCACCACAACTGAAGGCCTGATGCAGGAGATATGCGCGGCGAAATCGGCCACGGCGCGCCGGTCCAGATAGCGCGCCGCATTGAGGCACCGCACGGTCCCACCGTCGCGCAAACGAATGCGATCGAGCTTGCCGCCGCCGTAGCCGTACTTGATTGAGACCGCGTGGCACTCGTGGCCGCGCTCCGCCAAGCCGTTCATGATGGCCATCGCATGGCGTTCGGCCCCGCCGTGGGGTAACTGGCTCGCGACGAAAATTGCCCGCAGCATTGCTCTCAAACTCCGTGTTCTGAATTACGGGCGAGCTCGAGCCAGCCCCGGCCCATGCCCGAGAGCACAGTCATCGCACCATAGGCCGCCGCCAGGACAGCACCACCAACGGCCAGGCGAACCAGTAACCCGCTCGCGGCGAAGTAGCGGTCGACCACGCCCCAGGCGAACGCCGCCGCGAGCACTGAGAACAGCATCAGCATCGCGAGCGCACGCCAGTGCTGCAGCCGCCGGAATGGAATACCGGTGTGCCGGGCAATACGCCGCAGTGTAGCGATCTGCTCGACGTATACCGCGGTCACGCTCCCCACGGCCGCCCCCGCGAGGCCCATGTGGTGCGCCGAGAACCAGCTGAGCGCGACAGCAAGCGTCAGTGCAGCCGCGCTCGCCGCGATTGCGAACATGCCTTGCCGCAGCAGCACCATGATGCTGGTGAGCTCGAGCACCTGCGCAGCGAGGCCGACGATGTATACGCGCATCACGGACGCAGCGTCCACGTAGGTCCCGGTGTAAACTATCGTCACGACCTCCTCGGCGAAAACGAAGACGAAGGCGAGCAGCGGATGGACGAGCGCTGCAACCATGAGATTGGCGCGGCCGTTGAGCTCGATCACGCTGAGCAGGTCACCCGCAGCATCGAGCCGGCTCATACTCGGCAGAAAGGCGTGATTGACCGATTGGCGGATCAAGTTCACCAACGGACCGAGCACTGCGGCGATAGAGAACGAGGCGAACATGCCCAAGGAAAAGAGGGCCGCCGCTATCCATTGGTCCGCCTGGGCTCGGAGGCCATATAAGGTCGAAGAAGCCCAGAACGGGGCCACCAGCTTTACCTGACCGGCGAGCGCGCTCCACCGCAGAATCGGTCCGCGCAGGCCGTGATGTTCGGCGACGTAGCGCAGTAGCAACGCGACCTTGAACGCCACGAACGCGAGCAGGGTAAGTAGCACGGGTGTGAGTTGGCCTGTCAGGGCGGCGGCCAGGGAAAGGGCAACGGCGCGCAGCGCCGACAGGCCGACCGTCGCCCTTGTCTGCCACGCCACCCGCTCCTCGACGGTGGGCAGCAGATCGAGGAGCGAGGCGACCACCCACAGCAGCACGAATGCGGGTACGACGGCTTCGGGCGCCGTGAGCCCGCGCAGCTTTTCCGGCAGCCAGGGGTTCCAGGAGCTGACCGCCCAGCCTGCGATCAAGCCGGCAAACGCAAGAAACAGGAGCGTCTGGTTGATGTAGAGCCGCTTGGTCGCGCCATCCGACCGCGGCAGGAAGTAATACAGGCTGCCCTGCATCACGGCCGGCGCAAACGTCATGACTGTGCCCACTGCCAGCCAAAGCAGGCGGTACTGTCCGAAGGCCGCGGGGTCGAGACAGCGCGCCAGCACCACCGGCAGCAGGAATTGCATGGCGTAGTCGAATGCGTTCGCAGCGCCCAAGGAGAGAGCGCGCCGTCTGAGCCGGTGCACGATCGGTACTGCCTGTGCTTCAATCCCAATGTTCATCGGCCATGCCTCACTAGGACGGCCTTTTGGCGTGGTGACCGTACATCATTCCGATTGCCAGCCACAGGAAGGCCTGCTCCGTCTTCGGCGCGAGGCTGCTATCGGTGACACCGGCGACCAGAAAGCTCACCAGTCCGGCCGCCGCTCCCAAGTAGAATCCCCGCAAGGTCATGCTCAGGGAGGGATCGACGCTCAGTGCACGAAAACCCTTCCAGACGTGGGCGAAATAGGCGCCAACGAGAATCAGCCCGGCTATTCCCATGTCGAGAACGGTCTCCAGGTACGCGTTGTGAGGGTGCGTAGTCGCCAGCATCGTTATGCCGCCCTCCCTGCGCATGGCCTCGGACCAGAGTATCGACCCGAGGCCGTTGCCGTAAATCGGGCTGCGCAGGATCTCGGGGAGCAGCGGCAGCCAGATTCCCTCGATGCGCCCGGCGCTGACCGCGTTGAGTCCGCTTTCAAGCCCGGTTGTAGTGCGCTCGTAGACCGCTGCAGGAAGGAACAGCAGCGCGAACGCCACCAGGAGCCCCCCGAAGAGCAGGGTTTTTGCGTTGCGGCGCCACAGGAGGAACAGCACGTTCACCACGATGAAGCCGAAGAACGCGCCGCGCGAGAACGTGAGTATCAGGGCAACGACTACCACCCCCATTGACGCCAGCAGTACCACCCTGAAGCCCAGTTCCTTCGACTCGCCCCAGGTGAACAGCAGCAGGGCGTAGGCAACCGCGTAGAGACGCCCCAGCTCGTTGGCGTGCATCCCAAGCGCCGACAGGAACTCGCGCGAGGTGCTGCTCGCCATCTCGTCCAGGGCGACGCCCCTCAGGAAAACGTACACGATGACGATCGAGCCCATCACCCAGATCGAGATCACCGTGGGCATCAGGAATTTCTCCGGTTTCTCCGATTTCGACGCCGCGGCGGCGACGAGCAGCGCGAATACCACCATCGTCAGCGGCTTCGCCACCATGTCGCGGATGTAGCCGCCCGCGTCGTAAAATTCGACCGTCTCGTAGATGAAGAAGCCCGGTGGGATCTCGCCGACATGGTGCGAACCCAGCGCGCCCGCGACCAGGATGGGAACGATATACAGCCAGAGCTGCGGGCGCGGCACGAAGCGGCGGATGCTGCCGTCGAACAGGCTGTGCAGCAGGTACGAGCCGAACGTCCCGACCAGCAGCAGGTTAAAGGGATTGAGACCGGTAATCCCGAGCATCGTGTGCGGAAACACGTAGCTTCTTGAGATTGGCAGCAACACGATGAGCAGCACCACCCCGATGCGAAAGTCGCTCAGTATGAAAGCACAGCCGATCAGCGAGACACACAGGAACAGCGCGTTCAACCCGGTGACCGCAACCGCGGATCCCCAGAACGCCCCAAGCAGCGCGATGCCCGCAATCAGGAGCGGCTTGGACGCGGGCCGGCGCCAGGAATGCGTGTCCTCGGCGAACGCGTCGAGCAGACAGGCCGGGGTGGGTGCGGCGGGTTGGCGGGCGTTCGAGAAGATACCAGCCATGGTCATCGATCTGCGATTATCTGAGGCAAATATTTTCTGATGCGGCAACGCACGCTAAGACCCGAGCAGTCTGCGAACGTCGCCC
>JACXTT010005018.1_pt1 | contig 19369 bp, 14 predicted proteins | sample 9270951 | NCBI WGS metagenome assembly JACXTT01 (sample SAMN15532306, study PRJNA645909) | rock metagenome | isolation source: weathered quartz diorite | place: Puerto Rico | collected 2017-06-21 | reverse complement strand
GGCGCAGCCATCGCCCGCCGCGTGCACCGGCGTGGCTACGACGTCGTCCTCCATTGCAGGCAGACTTCCCTGGCCGATGCCGAAGCCCTGCAGGCGGAGTTGAATGCCGTGCGCGCTGGCAGCGCCACCGTCTGGGTTGTTGAATTGACCGGCGATATTCCTGTCCCTCCACAGGTCGAATCGCTCGTTGGCCTGGTGGCCAGCGCCTCCAGCTACATTCCCTCGTCGCTCGACCAACTGGCAGAACGCCTCGATGCCGACTTGCAGACCCACGTCCATGGCCACCTTGCGCTCATTGCCCGCTGCCGAGATGCCTTGATCCGCAACCGCGGCGCCATCGTCGCCATTACCGATATTTCAGTCGAGCGCACCACCGGCCACTTCCTGACCTACCAGATCGCCAAGGGCGCGCTGGCCACTGCCGTGCGTGCCCTTGCGGTGGAGCTGGCGCCGGCTGTGCGCGTCAACGCCGTGGCACCTGGCGCAATGGAGTGGCCGCACGACCGCGTGACGCCTCAGGAAGTCAAAGACAAAACAATCAACAGCACACCGCTCAAGCGCATCGGCACTTTCGAGGAACTTGCCGCCGCCGTGGACTTCCTGCTGTTTGACGCCACCTTCACTACCGGCTCGACGATCCATGTCGATGGCGGCCGTTCCCATTACCTGGAGTAGTTTCATGATTCATACGTATCAACCCAAGGACGGCAGCGCACCGGTCAAACTGGCTTACCTGTCACTCGAAGGCATCACCATCGACCTGGAGATCGGCGTAGACCCGCAAGAGCAGGGCCGCATCCAGCGCCTGTTCGTGGACGTGCAGGTGGGCGTGGATGACGCCCGTACCCGCATCCCGGATTCGAAGGAAGGTCTGCTGCAAGGCTTTGACTATTCCAAGGTGCGCACCTGCGTGAAAGACGCAGCGTCCACCCGCACCTACCTGCTCGAGACGATTGCCAACCGTATTGTGGACGGTATTTTCAAGATTCCCGGTGCGCTGACTTGTTCAGTCAAAGTCAGCAAAAACCGCATCTGGGGCGACGTCGAAATGACCAGCGTCCAGGTCCACCGCGAGATCTAAGGCTGCTCGGCAGGCCATTTGGCGTATCGGTCTTCGATCGCCTTGGCGCTGCCGTCATGCCGCATCTCTTCGAGGACGGCATTGAACTTGTCGATCAAGGGTGTCGGCACAGCGACATTGCAAGCAAGCCAAAGCAGCACCTTGTTATACACCAGCAGGGGCACGATCTTGCCCTCGGTGTCGCTGCGCGCCATCAGCATATTGGCCCGGATTGGCGTGGCCGCCCACAAGTCCACACGCCTGGTGATCAGCTTGCCCGGATTGAGGGCGTCATTGGCCACACTCTCCACGTTGAACCCGCGTGAACGCAGGTAGTGCTCGCTGGCGTCGCCCAGGTAGGTGGCGATTCTGTAAGGCCGGGCATCTTCCAGTTTGCTCAGTTTGAGCTTGCGTTCGGCGTCGCCAAACAAGACCCAGTCAGATTGGGCAATCGGGCCAACCCATTTGAACAGTGCTTCGCGTTCGGGCGTGCGTGTGGTGTCGTAGACGCAGGTGTCCGTCCGTGTCAGGGCCTGGTTGTAGGCGCGCTGCCAGGGCAGCATCTCGATTGGGCCAATCGTGACGCCGGCGCGTTTCATCATCAGCTGGAGCTTTTCCGTGGCGTGGCCAATGACCTTGCCGTCCTTGAGGATGGCCGAGGGCGGCGCGCTCTCCGTCACCAGCTGCAGGGTCGTTCCTTGGGCAAAGCCGGTCGCCGCGCTGACCAAAAATAGCGCCATCCATTGCTTGTAGCCCATGGCCGGTTTGTCCGACAGTACCATGGCACAGACAATACTCCTTTCTGCAGAAATGACAATGCCGCCCGAAGGCGGCATCCCTTAGCCCGTGCCTGGACTTTATGCTGCCTGGCGCAACTGGAAGAAGGACATCATCTCCTGCAGGTCGCTGGCGTGCGTGGTCAGGTCTTCGGCCGTTGCCGCCAACTGCTCCGAAGCGGCGGCATTGCGCTGGGTCGCCTCGGATAACTGGGCCATGGCCAGGCCAATCTGGCCAGTGCCGGCGCGCTGCTCCTGCGAGGCGGCGCTGATCTCACGGATGAGGGCAGAGGTCTTGTCCACTGCCGGGACGATGGCGTCCAGCAGGGCGCCGGCCTGTTCGGCCACGCGCACACTGTCCTGCGCCACTTCGCCAATTTCCAGCGCTGCCTGCTGGCTGCGTTCGGCCAGCTTGCGCACCTCCGCCGCCACCACGGCAAAGCCCTTCCCATGGGCGCCAGCACGCGCCGCTTCAATGGCCGCATTCAGGGCCAGCAGGTTGGTCTGGTAGGCGATATCGTCGATGATGATGATCTTCTTGGCGATGGAACGCATCGCGTCCAAGGTCTGGGCAACGGCCGTGCCGCCGCTGGAGGCATTTTGTGCCGCATCCGAGGCAATGGTGTCGGTGGCTGCGGCGTTGTCCGTATTCTGGACGATGGAGGCTGCCATCTGCTCAACGGAGGCGCTGGTTTCCTCGACGCCAGCGGCCTGTTCACTGGAGCTCTGGCTCAGCATCTGGGCCGTGGCGCTGGTCTGGGTGGCGGCATCGGCCAGGCTATCTGCACTACGGCGTACTTCACCCACGGTCTTGGACAGGCGTTCAATCATGCCTTTGAGTGCAAAGGCCAGGCTGCTTCGGTCATCCTTGCGCACTGCAATGTCCAGGGTCAGGTCGCCCTGGGCCACTTTGGCCAGCGCCGCCGTCACATCGGCAGGCTCACCACCGAGTTGGGTGATCAAGTGGCTGCAAATGACCCATCCGATCAAGGTCGACAAGGCCATGATGGTGACAACGATGCCAGCAAGCTGGTTGCGCGTGCCACGCTGGTCCTGGATGCGCAACTCCATCAGCTTGTTCAGTTGCTCCATTGCCGCATAAGCCAGCTTGTACTGCCGGTCGATGGCCGCCGTGGTAAAGCTGATGTATTCCGGCGCTGGGTGTTCGAGTTTTTCTGCGCTGGCCACCTTGCTGCGCGCCAGTTCAACGGCGTTATTGGCAATGGTCGTCGCCCCTGACGCTTCGCTGCCCAGCAGCTTGGCGGTGGCGGCATTGGCCTCGCCAGCCTTGTTGAAGGTGCGCCCGGCACTGGCAGCGGACACGGTCGCCTTGGACGCCAGGCTGAACATGATGGCGCGGCCCTCAATATCAATCTGCTTGCTGGCCAGGAAGCCAGCTCCCTTGGCGCGCATCTGGCCCAGGTCTTCACCGAGACGTGGCAAGTCGAAGTAAACAAGGCGCATCAGGTAGTAGCTGTCCGCATCGGGATCAAGGGACAGGCCGTAGTTGTCTGCCAGCTGCTCAATCAGCAGTAGCATGTGTTCGCACAAGGCTGTATGGCGGGTATAGCTTTGGAGGGTCGTGATATTGCGGCTGCTCACGTCCTGGGCCAGTGCGGTCCAGTCGGCGCGTGCCTTTTGCAGCATGGTGGCAGCGGCGCCTTTTTCCTTGCTGAGTAGTTTTTCCACATGGGCCAGCAATGCATTGACCTCAGCGGCCTTGGCCTGGCGCTGGTCGCCCATTTGGCCACCGCCAACAAAGGCGGCCGACATGCCGCGGTGCTGCTGGATGGATTGCAGCAGCTCCAGGGCCTTGACGCTGGGCACCACGCCGTCGACCTCCTTGACGGAGAAGTCGATATTTTTATTGGTGTCGTTGATAAACAGGTAAAGCGGGGGAACGGCCAACAAGATTCCCATGATGCCAAGAACCAAGAAGCGCTGCCACAGTTTGGTGTGATTGAGGAAGTCGCGCATGTCTTCATCCCAATGAGATTTGGAGGAAAGGACAAGTTACCACGCGTTTCCCCAGCGGCGCATTGGCCTTTGGTGCAATGTGGCTGGGATGCCACCAGCCTTTTGGTGACTGGTGGTTATCCTACAAATTTGCCTGGTGATTACAGGAGGCGCCTTACTTTTCGATCAGTACGGGTTCGCCGAAGCCAAGCTCCTTCATGCGCGGCAGCTGGGTCTTGGCATCGCCAACAACGAGCCAGATCATCTTCCCGCCGTCGAGGTATTGCTTCGACAGTTCCTGGATGCGCGGCAAGGTCATCGCCTTGACCACCTGTTCACGCTCCTTCACATAAGCCGGGCTCCAGCCGTATTTACTGATGTTTTCCAGCATGCCCAGCTTGGCGTTGGCCGTTTCAAAGGCGCGCGCATTACTCTTGATCAGGAAGCTTTTGGTCGTTTCCAGGTCGGCCGCCGAATACGTGGCCGGGTAGTCTTGCAAGATCTGCTTGACCAACTGGGCCGATTCCAGCGTCACATTGCTGCGTACGCCACTCTCAATGCTGAAGCTGCCAGCGCTCTTGCTGCCAGAGAAGCCGGACCGGATGCCATAGGTGTAGCCCTTGCCTTCGCGCAATTGCTGCGTGAGGCGCGAAGCAAAACCGCCGCCGCCCAAGATGTAGTTCATCACCGTGGCTGGGTAGAAGTTCGGGTCGGTGGCGGCCAGGGCACGGTAGCCCACTTGCAGGACGGATTGCTTGGCGTCCGGTACGTCAACGAAGTACACGGCCGACTTGGCAGCCGGCGCCGCCGCCGACGGCGCTGGCAGGCTGACCGGATGCGCCTTCCATTGTTTGCCCAACGCCGCCAGCGAGCGGTCGATGGCGGCCTTGTTGATGTCGCCAACCACATGCATGCGGGCGACGGAGGGTGACAGGTTGGCGGCATAGAATTTCTTCAAGTCGTCCATCGTGATGGCATTGACCGTCTCCGCCGTACCAAGGAGATTGCGGGAGCGGATATTGTCCTTGCCATACAGGAGTTTGCTGAAATTATTGGCCGCAATGGCGTTAGGATTGGCTTCCTGCTGGCGGATCTGGCTCAGTACGCTTTGTTTGACCAGGGCAAATTCTTTTTCATCCCAGCGTGGTTGCAGCAGGATCTCCTGCACCAGGTCCAGCGTTGCCTGGTAATTGCGTGCCAGCGTGGTGACACTGATGCGCACTTCTTCCGTGCGGGCCGACACATCGATCGATGCGCCCAGCTGCTGGATGGCTTCTTCCAGTTCCTGCGCTGTCTTGGTGGCGGTGCCCTGGGTCATCAGGCGTGCCATCAGGTTGGATACGCCGACCTTGTTGATGTCTTCCATCAGCAGGCCGCCGTCGATGGCAATGTCAAACTGCACCAGCGGTACTTCTTTATTCTCAATGCCAAGGACGCGCATGCCGTTGCCCAGGGTACTCTTCCAAACCGCTGGCACCTTGGCCGTTGCGGCTGGGCCATAGCCTGGCTCCTTGCTACGGTCAAAGCTCGATGGCGTCTTGGTGTAGGTCGCGTTCTTGCTTGGGTCGACCGCATCTTCGGCGCCCTGCACGATCTTCTCTTCCACCACTTCCGCCTTGGTCGAACCGGACAAGGCCAGGTTCATCTTGCCCTTTGGCACAAAGCTGGTGGCCACGTAATTCTTGCCTTTGATATAGGTGTCGTAGACACGGCGCACATCGGCGGGAGTCACGGCCATGATCTTCTTGACGCTCTCGGCCACATAGCCAGGATTGCCCGTCAAGTAGTTGTATTGGGCCAGCAGGGCCGACTTGCCCAGCACGCTGGACAGGGCGTTGTAGAACTTGGTTTCCTGGCCAGCCTTAATGCGTGCCAGGTCCCTTTCGGGAATGCCTTCCTGCTCGAATTTGGCAAACGCTTGTTTGATGGCGGTATCGACTTCATCGAGGGACTTGCCGTCAAACGCGCGCACCGTCAGCTGGAAGTGCCCAGCCAATTCCGAGGTGCGGTTGCCCATGCGTACGCTCGACGTCAGCTTGCCTTCTTCCACCAAGCCCTTGTAGAACGGGGCTTTCTTGGTGCGCGACAGGTATTCGGCCAACACATCGAGGGCGTAGGAGTCCGGATGCAGCTCTTCCACCGTCGGCCACACCAGGTTCAGCTCTGGCAAGCGGGCAAAGTTGTCTTCGTGGGCCAGCTTGACCGTTTCTTTGACGACGCCTGGGCGTTTTTGCTGCGGCTGGATGGTGTCGCCACGCTTGATCTCGTTGAAGTATTTTTCCACCCATTTGCGCGCCTGCACGGGGTCAAAGTCGCCGGCCAGCACCAGGGTCACATTATTGGGCACATACCAGCGGCGGAAGAATTCCTGCACATCGCTGACGGTGGCGTTTTGCAGGTCGTCCAGCGAGCCGATCACTTCCCAGTTGTACGGGTGGTCGGCAGGGTAGAGCGCTTTGTCGATGACGTAGTTGGTGTGGCCGTAAGGTGCATTGTCGTAGCTCTGGCGCTTCTCATTCTTAACGACCTGCTTTTCCTTTTGCAGCACGGGCTCGGTCACGGTGTTGATGAACCAGCCCAGTTTGTCCGCCTCGGCCCAGATCATTTTTTCCAGCGCGTCTTTCGGCACGGTTTGCAGGTAGTTGGTGCGGTCCTGCGAAGTTGATCCATTGGCGCCGGAGCCGCCGATGCGGGCGGTCATTTTGTCGAGGCCGCCTTTGCCGAGGTTTTCCGATTCCAGGAACAGCAGGTGCTCAAACAGATGGGCAAAGCCGGTGCGGCCTGCCTTTTCGCGGGCCGAGCCGACGTGGGCGGTCAGGTTGACGGCGACCACCGGGTCGGAGCGGTCGATATGGAAAATGACTTCAAGGCCATTGGCCAGCGTGAATTTCTGGTAATCGACCTTCAGGTCCGCGCTCTGGGCGGTGTTGGCAGGTGTTGCCGCCAGCGCCGGTGAGACCAAAGCGGGTGCAAAGCACGCTGCAACGATGAGGGGGAGGGCAAGTTTCTTCATGGGTTCATATCCTGCATGAAAGGGCGTGGGTATCGGGGCGGGCAATAAGGATGACGAGGTACAAGGCGCCCGGGAGCGATGATTCTATGTTGAATAGACAATTCTTTGGGGTTTTCCCATCCGGGTGCTTGCCAAATATCGTACAAAATTGCTCCATACTTAGCAGACGTCTGATGAGTTGATAGCGGAAAAACCGCCCTTCAGCGGCGGCCAGCCTCATACAATTCGTGGGCGCGGCGCAGCCGCTCGCGGCTGTTGCTGAGGTGGGTGCGCATGGCAGCGCGCGCCGATTCCGGGTCCTGCCGGGCGATGGTGCTGACGATGTCGTCGTGTTCCAGTTTGACGCGGGCGATATACACCTCCGGGGCGTCGCGCGGAATATGTGCCGAGGCCTGGCGGGCCAGTGGCAATTGCTCTTTGTGGATATGGGTCAACACATCCAGCAGGTAAGGGTTATTGGCGGCCTGGGCGATGGCCAGGTGCAGCTGGGTATCGGCAGCGGCCGAGTCGCCAGGTGATTCGCAGCAGGACATAAAGTTGCCGCGGTTCGCCTCAATCCTTTGCAGCTGGGTCGGGCTACGCCGCGCCGCTGCAAGGCCGGCTGCTTCTGTTTCCAGCATGATGCGCAGTTCCAGCAGGGCCAGTACGGCTTCTTTGCTCATCTGTTGGCGCGCTTGCAGGCCCATCGTGTGATTGGCGCGCTCAAGCACAAATGTGCCTTTGCCGTGCAGGGTTTCCACCATGCCGACCGCCTGCAATTGCGACATGGCTTCGCGCACCACGGAGCGCGACACACCCAGGGCGCGGATGATTTCTGCCTCAGACGGCACTTTTTCGCCCGGGGCGATGCGGCTGTCGCGTATCAATTCTGCGACATAGTTGACGACGCCTTGCGCCATGGACTGGGTCTTGCGGGAAGGCTGGGCTGGGTTGGTGTCCATGGATCGCTTTAAAAAAGGGAAAAACGGTGGTTGCGTTTTCAGAATATGGTGATTATACTGCGTAACAAGTTGTCCGACGACCGACAACTGAAAAATGACAACAGGGGCAGTACTCGTCACCCGGAGCAGGTGATGAAGGCGCAAAAAACGGACCGAGCGCACAGCGCCGGAGCCAGGCGTCCACAACACCAACATCCGACCTCTAGGAGAAGAGACATGCAACGCCGCAGCAATTGCCGCACCCCAAGTCAACTTGGCCTCACTTCCATCGCCCTGGCCGTCCTGAGCTTGACTGGCCAGGCCCAAGCGCAACAGGCCGACGCCGCCGCGCCGATGCAAAAAGTGGAAATCACGGGCTCCACCATCAAGCGTGTTGCCGCAGAGAATGCTCTGCCCGTGTCCACCGTCAAAGCAGACGACTTCGTCACCGCCGCGCTGACCACCATCGCCGACGTGGTGACTTCGCTGCCGGTTGGCGCGACCAATGTGCCCTCGTCGGCCGGCGCCGGCACCAATATGAATATGCGTGGCATCGGCATCAACCGCACCCTGGTGCTGCTCAATGGCCGCCGCATGGTCAACGAGCCGCTCTCGAATGGCTTCGTCAACGTTGACATGATCCCGATGAGCGCACTGAGCCGCGTCGAGGTCCTGCGCGATGGTGCTTCGTCCACCTATGGCACCGACGCCATTGGCGGCGTGGTCAACTTCGTCACCCGTCGTACCTTCACGGGCCTCGACCTGACGGCCCAGGATGTGCTGCCGGAAAAGAAGGGCGGGGGCAAAGAGCACCGCTTCAGCATCCTCGGCGGTAAAGGCAACCTGGAAAGCGATGGCTGGAATATCTATGCCACCATCGACACCCACCAGCGCAGCGCACTCGATTCCAATGACCGTCCAGACTTGAGCAGCATCGATGTGCTGACCCAATTGGGCATTGCACCAAAAACGGGTAGTGGCAGCTATGCCTTCCCGGCCAATATCAACTCGGCAAGCACCAAGATCACTGGCAACCCTTACTATGCGAGCGGTTGCAAGGCACCGTACTCCGTCCAGGGCACCAATAACACCTGCGTCCTCAATGCCAACTACTATGTGCTGGCCCTGCCAGGTAATGCACAAACGACGGCATTTACCAAGGGCAGCCTGAAGCTGTCCGAAGACCACCTGATCACGGCCGAATTGCTGTACTCGCGTGAGAACATCACGACCCAGAAGGCGCCGAATACGACGGTCGGATTCAACAACGCCGTCGCGACCATTTCGCCATCGAGCAAATACTACCCGGGTGGCAGCGCTGGCGTGCCGGCCATCGCCGGCCTGAACGGATCGACCCTGACCGTGTTGTGGAGTGTGGCCGAACTGGGCCCCGCCATCGCGCGTGACCAGCAGGAAGGGATGCGCTTCATGCTGTCCGACGAAGGCCATATCGGCAGCTGGGACTACCGCATCGGCTACCTGTATAACCATGGCGTGCGCGATTCGTTCTTCCGCCAGGGCTACCTGAACGGCCCCAAGCTGCAAGACGGGGTCAAGAACGGCATTCTCAATCCCTTCGGCTTCCAGGATGCGACCGGCCTGGCCTACCTGCATAGCATTTCAGTCGATGGTGACCAGATCCGACACACCACCAACCGCTACACGGGTGTCGACCTGACGCTGACGCATGAACTGGCGCAACTGGCGGGCGGTGCACTGACCTTTGCGACCGGCGCGGAATACCACGACGACCGCAACGACGACCGCTCCCTCGACGGCGACATCAACGTGCCTTACCAGAATCGCCTGCCCAGCTACGCCGAGGGCAAGCGCTCCATCAGCGCCGCCTTTGCCGAACTGGATATTCCGCTGACGACTGAACTCAATTTCGACACGGCCGTACGTGCCGACCGCTATTCGGACTTTGGCGGCACCGTCAATCCCAAAGCGAGCTTCCGCTACCAGCCGGCCAAGACCTTGATGTTCCGTGGTTCAGCCAGCACGGGCTTCCGCGCACCAACCCTGTTTGACCGTTACGGCTACCGCCTGCCTGGCGCCACCGCACTCACGACGGCGAAGTGGGATGATCCAAAACTCTGCCCGGGTACGCCTGGCCTGGCCGGTACGGGCAAGGCCATTGCTGGCGCCAACCCCCTGTTGGTGTGCAATACCACCTTGCCGATCCAGCAAGGCAGCAATCCGGATGTACTTCCAGAAAAATCGCGCAACCTGACCCTGGGCATGGTGGTGGAGCCGATTCGGAATATGATCGTATCGCTCGACTACTTCAATATCTACGTCAAGGACAGCATTGGCCAACTGGCGCAAAACGCCATCTTTACCAATCCCGTCAAATATGCCGACCTGTTTGTGCGTAATGCCGATGGCTCGCTGGCCTATGTGAAGAACACCGTCATGAACCTGGGCGACCTGCGCACCAGCGGCATTGACGTTGGTGCCAACTACGCTTTCCCGAAGAGTGAAGTTGGTGACTTCAAGGCTGGCTTGGAAGGCACGTATGTCACCCGCTTCGAAAACCAGAACGAGAAAGATGGCGTGTGGATCTCCAACCTGGGCCGCTTCGGTTCGGTCGGTTCCGGCAACGTCAGTTCGAGCCCAACCTATACCTTCCGCTGGAAGCACACGCTGCGCCTGAACTGGGCCCGCGGCGACTGGACCTCGCAACTGACCCAGAACTACAACACAGGCTACCACGACCTGAACAATGTCACGCCCGAATACTACCGCGACATCAAGCCTTACTCGATTTGGAACGCCACACTGGGCTACAAGGGCTTCAAGCACATTAACCTGACTTTCGGCATCAGCAATCTGTTCGACACCAACCCACCGGTGACCAATTCGAATTCGACGGCCTATGCCAACAATATCGCCAGCCCGATCGGCCGTGCTTACAACGTGAGGATGAGCTACGACTTTTAACGGTGCTACAGGCCCTTTGGCGGGTGCGTTGCGTGAAGTTGTCCACGCGTGAAGGCGCACCTGCTCTTTTTATTCAGTGAAAGCAGCAACATGAAAATCGAACGAGTACAAGGAACTGTGTTCCATTACCTGACCAAGCGCAGCGTCGACAGCGCGGGCCACTCCCACCCCGGCCCGGAAAAGCGCGCCACCATGGCCATGATCAGCATCACGGCCGATGATGGCAGCAGCGGCCATGCCTTCGGCCCGGCCGAAGTGGTGCGCCCCCACGTGATCGAAGCGTTCGCACGCAAGGTACTGGTGGGGCAGGATCCGTTCGACCGCGAACGCCTGTGGCAGGACCTGGTGCACTGGCAACGCGGTAGCGCGGGACAGCTGACCGACCGTGCCCTGGCTGTGATTGAGCAGGCGCTGTGGGACCTGGCCGGCCGCAAGCTGAACACGCCCGTGTACAAACTGCTCGGCGCCTACCGTGACAAGGTACCCGCCTATGGCAGCACCATGTGCGGCGACGAATTGAAAGGTGGCCTGTCGACGCCCGAAGAGTACGCCGATTTTGCCGTCAAGCTGGTCGCCAAAGGCTATAAAGCCATCAAGCTGCACACCTGGATGCCGCCCGTGTCGTTCGCGCCGAGCGTGTCAATGGACATCAAGGCCTGCGCGGCCGTGCGCGAGGCGGTCGGCCCGAATATCGACCTGATGCTGGACGGGTATCATTGGTATAGCCGCAGCGACGCACTGGCCATCGGCCGCGCGCTGGAAAAGCTCAATTTTGCCTGGTTCGAGGAGATGATGAACGAGCAAAGCATGGCATCGTACGCCTGGCTGGCCAACCAGTTGGACATCCCTATCGTGGGCCCCGAGTCCTTGTCGGGTAAGCACCACAGTCGCGCTGACTGGGTGCAGGCGGGCGCCTGCGACATCTTGCGCGCCGGTGTGCCTGGTGTGGGCGGCATCACCCCGACCATGAAAGTGGCAGCCCTGGCGGAGGCATTCGGTATGGATTGTGAAGTGCACGGCAATGGTGCTGCCAACCTGGCCGTTACTGCCGCGATCAAGAACTGCCGCTGGTATGAACGCGGCCTGCTGCATCCTTTCCTCGACTACGACGAGCCGCCAGCCTACCTGCGCAGCCTGCCCGACCAAATGGACGCCGACGGCTTCGTGCACCTGTCACAATTGCCGGGCTTGGGCGAAGACATTGACTTCGACTACATTGCCGCCAACACCGTGGAAAGCTACTGAGCGAGGGTATGAACATCGCACCATCCATGACGCAGCTGGTGAAACGTTTGGCGTTGGCCATTGCCCTGGTATTGGCCGGGGCACTGGCCGCGACGGCGCACGCCGGCACGCCGCGTGACCAACTGGTCATCGGCATGAATATGAATAACCTGCTGTCGCTCGATCCGGCGGGCGCCACCGGCAACGACGTGCTGGGTGTGGTGGCCAATCTGTATGACTACCTGGTTGAACTCGATCCCCATGACCTGACCATCATCAAACCGGGATTGGCCGAACATTGGGAAATCGCGCCTGACCACAACAGCATCACGCTGACTTTACGTGAAGGCGTGCGCTTCCAGAGCGGACGCCTGCTGACGGCGCAGGATGCCGCCTGGTCGCTGCAACGTGTGCTGAAGTTGAACCTGGCGATGGCCTCTCCGTGGAAAAGCTACGGGTTCAGCAAGGGCAATGTCGACAAACTGATTACGGCGCCCAATGCCCGCACCCTGCATATCCAGTTGCCGGAACCGACCGATCCCAAGATGGTCCTGTACACCCTGGGCACCTCGGTCAGCGCCGCCATCGTCGACCGCGACGCCGTGCTCGCCCACGCAAAAAACGGCGACATGGGCGCCGCCTGGCTGTTGACCCACGCCGCCGGCTCTGGCCCGTTTTCCCTGACCGAATGGCGCGCCAAAGACGCCATGCTGCTGGACCGCTTTGACGGCTACTGGCGCGGCCAGGCCAAACTGAGCCGCGTCGTAATGCGCCATGTGCCGGAGTCGCTGTCGCTGCGCTTCATGATCGACCGGGGCGATGTGGACCTGGCGGCCGGCATGGCGCCACCGGACATCGACGCGCTCATGCACAAGTCGGGTGTGAATGTGCAGCCTGTCCTGCGTGGCAACACCTTCTATGTCGCCGTCAGCATGAAGGACGCCAAATATGCGGACCAGCGCGTGCGCCTGGCTGTGCGCAAGTTGATCGACTACGACGGTATCAACAAAGCCATCATGCCGCACTACGGCGTGCCACATCAGCGCCCAGTGATGAGCGGCCTGACCGCCACTTTGCCCGACCCCGGCTACAAACTTGACGTGACCGGTGCGCGCACCCTGCTGAAGCAAGCAGGCTATCCAACGGGCTTCCACACGACGATTCGCGTGCTGTCCGATCCGCCCTTGATCAATATCGCCACGGCACTGCAGGCCACGCTGGCGCAGGCCGGCATCGAGGCCAGTATCCTGCCAGGCACAGGCAACCAGGTGTATGGCTCCATGCGGGACCGCAATTTCGAAATCGTCGTCGGGCGCGGCGGCGGCGGGGTGGAGCCCCATCCCCATGCCAACTTGCGCGCCATGGTCTACAACCCGGACAACCGCGATGCCGCCAAGCTGACCAATTTCCAGGGCTGGCGCACTTCCTTCCACAGCGACGCCATTAACCACTTGATCGAGCAGGCCGTGCGTGAACGCGACGAAGAAAAGCAGCTGGCCATGTATCGGGAAGTACAGCGACTCTATGACAGCGAAGTGGGTGCGATCCAGCCGATTGCGCAGATGGTCGACACCGTGGTGCTGAGCAAGCGGGTGCACGGCTATGTGGGCCATCCGTCCGCGACCACCTTGCTGCGTGACGTCTACAAGGATTGAAGGGATGGGACTGACATTGAATGCATGGCAAAAGCGCCTGCTCAGTACTGCGGCAAGCTTGCTGGGCCTGTTGCTGCTGACCTTTTTCATCGGGCGTGTCATGCCGATCGACCCGGTGCTGGCCATTGTCGGCCCGGATGCCGACGCATCGACTTACCAGCAGGTTCAACAGCAGTTGGGCTTGGACCGGCCGCTGGTTGTGCAGTTCGGGCACTACCTGGGAGAGCTGGTACATGGTAACTTGGGCACCTCCCTATTGACGGGCAATGCCGTCAGCGCGGACATCGCCCGCGTCTTTCCCGCCACCGTTGAACTGGCGACGCTGGCCATCGTGGTTGGCGCATTGCTGGGTGTGCCCTTGGGCGTCTATGCCGCCAGCCGGCGGGGGCGTTGGGGCGACCATGTGGTGCGGCTCATCAGCCTGGTTGGGCATTCGACACCGGTATTCTGGTTTGCGATGATGGGCTTGCTGGTGTTCTACGCTATGCTGGGCTGGGCCGGCGGTTCGGGGCGCATCGCCCTTGCCTTCGATGGCACCATCCCCCGGGTAACCGGGCTGAACCTGGTTGACACGCTATGGGCAGGTAACTTGGAAGCCTTCGCAAGCAGCGTCAAGCATATCTTGCTGCCCGCATGTATCCTGGGCCTGCATTCGATGGCTTATATCAGCCGAATGACGCGCAGCTTCATGTTGGCACAGCTGTCGCAAGAATATATCCTGGCGGCCCGTGTCAAAGGCCTGTCGGAAGCAGCGGTCATCTGGCACCACGCTTTCCGCAATATCCTGGTGCAGCTGCTTACCATCGTCGCACTGGCCTACGGCGGCCTGCTGGAAGGCGCCGTGCTGATTGAAACCGTGTTTGCATGGCCAGGCTTTGGCCAGTACCTGACCAATAGCCTGCTGTTAGGCGATATGAATGCAGTGATGGGATGTGTGCTGCTGGTCGGCGTCATCTTCGTCACACTTAACCTGATCTCTGACGCCCTGTACCAGGTCTTTGACCCCCGCATGCGCTAAAGCCCAACCCTGCCATGTCCAATACTTCAACATCACCAGCACCCAAGGCAGAATCGGCCGCTTCGGCGATGCGCGAACCCTTGCGGCGCGCATTGCACCACCTGCTGCGCAATCCCATGACCCTGGCCGGCCTGATCGTCGTTGCACTGCTGCTTGCGGTGGCAGCATTTGCGCCGTGGATCGCTACCCATGATCCATTGCACCAGGACCTGTACGCGACCTTGCAGGCACCGGGCGCCTTGCACTGGTTCGGCACCGACGAATATGGTCGTGATACGTTTAGCCGCCTGGTGTTCGGCGCCCGCACCACTTTGTATATTGTTGCATTGGTCACCGTGGTGGTTGGTCCCGTCGGCATGGCCGTTGGCGTGGCTTCCGGTTACTTCGGCGGCTGGGTCGATACCCTATTCATGCGCATCACCGATATCTTCATCTCTTTCCCCAGCCTGGTGCTGGCGCTGGCCTTTGTCGCCGCGCTGGGTCCTGGCCTGGAACATGCGGTCATCGCCATTGCCCTGACCGCTTGGCCGCCAATTGCCCGCCTGGCCCGTGCCGAGACGCTAACCATCCGCAAAGCGGACTTTATCGCAGCAGTGCAGCTGCAGGGCGCCTCGCCACTGCGCATCTTGGTGCGGCATATCGCTCCCTTGTGCCTGTCGTCGGTACTGGTGCGCCTGACCATGAATATGGCGGCGATTATCCTGACGGCCGCCGGCCTTGGCTTCCTGGGCCTGGGCTCGCAGCCGCCGCTGCCGGAATGGGGCGCCATGATTTCAGCGGGGCGTCGCTACATGATGGAATGCTGGTGGCTAGTGGCGATGCCCGGTGCTGCCATCATGCTGGTCAGCCTGGCCTTCAATCTGCTGGGCGATGGCCTGCGCGATATCTTCGATCCTCGCAGCTAAGGAGTACGAATTGGAACCCAACATCAAGCTCGAAGCCGAAAACCTGCGGGTACGCTTCGCCACCCGTGACGGCATGGTCGAGGCGGTGCGCGGCGTGTCCTTCAAGCTGGGCAAGGAAAAGCTGGCCATTGTTGGCGAGTCCGGCTCGGGCAAATCGACCGTCGGGCGCGCGTTACTTAAGCTGCATCCCGCCAATGCGCGTATCGAGGCGCGTACCTTGCGTTTTGGCGAAGTGGACCTGCTCAAGGCGGACGAAAAGCAAATGCGCTCCATCCGTGGGCGACGCATGTCCATGATCATGCAGGACCCAAAATACTCGCTCAATCCGGTGATGAAGGTCGGTGATCAAATTGCCGAAGCCGTGCTGGTGCACCAGAAATCGCCCGTGGCAGAAGTGCGCGAACGCGTGATGGCGATGCTGGAGAAAGTGCGTATTCGCGAGCCGCAACGCGTCTATGAGCTGTACCCGCACGAGATCTCCGGCGGCATGGGACAGCGCATCATGATCGCGATGATGTTGATCCCCAATCCGGAACTGGTGATTGCCGACGAACCGACTTCTGCCTTGGATGTGTCGGTCCGGTCCCAGGTGCTAACCGTGCTCGACGAACTGGTGGAGGAGAGGGGGCTTGGCCTGGTCTTCATCAGCCACGACTTGCACCTGGTGCGCAGCTTCTGTGACCGGGTGTTGGTGATGTATGCGGGGCGAGTGGTGGAATCGATTGCAGCTAAAGACCTTGACCATGCCGAGCACCCTTATACGCGCGGCCTGCTGGCAGCGCTGCCATCCATTGACGTCAAGCGGTCCGCCTTGCCCGTCCTGCAGCGCGATCCAAGCTGGCTGACCCAATAAAGGCAGGTCCGAGATGAAACAGGTATGCCTTTGAGCGGAGCAACAGAATGATCAACATTAACCAGCTCTCCCTAACGTTTGGTACGCACAAGGTGCTACATGAGGTGAGCCTTGACGTAAGGCCGGGTGAAGCGTTTGGCCTGGTGGGTGAATCTGGGTCCGGCAAGAGCACGATCCTGCGTTGCCTGGCTGGTTTGTACACGCATTGGCAGGGCGCCATGCATGTCGACGGCAAGACACTGGGTCACCAGATCGACCGGGAGCGCAGCCGCTTGATGCAAATGGTGTTCCAAGACCCGTATGGGTCACTGCACCCGCGCCACACCATCGCGACGGCGCTGTCTGAACCTTTGCATATCCACGGTATTGGCGATATTGATCGGCGCGTCGACGACATGCTCTTCAAGGTCGGCCTCAATGCCAGCTTCCGCTGGCGCTATCCGCATCAATTGTCGGGCGGGCAGCGCCAGCGCGTGGCGATTGCCCGCGCCTTGATCCTGCAGCCGCGCGTCCTGTTACTGGACGAGCCGACTTCAGCGCTGGACGTATCGGTGCAGGCTGAGATCTTGAATTTGCTCGATGAGTTAAGGGTCAAAGAGGGCCTGACCTATCTGCTGGTCACCCATGACCTGGGCGTCGTTGTCCATATGTGTGAGCGGTTAGCGGTGATGCAGCAGGGGCGGATCGTCGATACTTTGGACGCAGAGACATTGCGCATTGGCGGCGCAAACCATGCCTATACAAAAAGCCTGGTGGCAGCATCACGCAGCTACCAGCGCGAAGCCGCATTCACGTCTTAAAGGGTGTGGTCGGGGTGAGAGGATTCGAACCTCCGGCCTCTGCGTCCCGAACGCAGCGCTCTACCAGGCTGAGCCACACCCCGACTGGTGGGTAGAAGACGGTTTCTACGTTACCGGGCGCCAAATTGCTTGTCAACTGGATCGGACAAAGGTCCTATATCTTCACGGCATCCATGGGTCTACAATGGCTGCATGATCGAGAAACTGGCGCGCGTCGTGGCGGTCTCCTTGCTTGCGGGCGGGATGGCGCTTGCGCAAGCGAACCAGCTGCTGCCTGCCGCGCCGCCCAAGCTGACGCTGGTCGTGTCCTCAGGTACCGCGGACTCCCCCAGTGGTACTGCGTTGCGCATGATCTATGGCGAAGCGGCACGCCGCGTTGGCCATGAGCTGAACCTGGTAAGCATGCCCAGCGCGCGTGCAACAGCCCAGTCGGACCGCGGCGTCGTGGATGGCGAAATCAACCGCGTTGCTGATTATGGCGACCTGCATCCTAATCTCATTCGTGTCGATACACCGCATTTCACCGTCAATTTCAATGCCTATGGAAGGGGCGACACCAAAATGGGCACCGGTTGGACAGCATTGCAGCAGCAAGTCCTGCGTGTCGACTATGTGCGTGGCTGTAAGAAATGTGAAGCCGAATTACCGCGTGTGGTACCGGCTGAACGGCTTTCTGCGGTCAATACCGTGTCACAGGCATTGCGCAAGCTCGTTGCGGCGCGGACGGACCTGATCATCGATATCGACAGCGAAGTGGATGCCCTGTTGCAGGCACCCGAATTTGCTGCGGCGGATGTGAAACGCGTAGCGCTCATGGAGGCCGTGCCGATGCACGCCTATTTGCACAAGAAGCAGGCAACCCTGGCGCCGCAGCTGTCGGCAGCGCTGTTAGCGATGAAGAAAGAAGGTTTGCTGAACCAGTACCTGGATATTGCCTTCAAGAGACAGGGCAAACCTTAGTGCTTGCGGTCGACTGCAAAGCTGCACAGCTGCAGTAGCGCGTCCTTGAACTGGCTCGCTGGCAGGCCGGCAATGGCGTCCTTGGCACGCTGTGCCGCCACTTCGGCCGCCTTGCGCGTATAGTCCAGCGCGCCGCTGCTGGTGATGGCGGCCAGGATGGCGTCGAAGTGTTGCTCGTCGCCTTGTTCGATGCAATTGCGCACCAACTGGCGTTGTTCTTCGGTGCCGTTTTCCATCAAGTAGATCAGTGGCAGGGTCGGCTTGCCTTCGCGTAGGTCGTCGCCCACGTTTTTGCCGATCTCGGCCGCATCACCCGCGTAATCGAGCACATCGTCGATCAGCTGGAAGGCGGTGCCGAGCGAGCGGCCATATTCGCCGGCGGCGTCGATTTCGGCATCGGTGGCGCCGGAAATCAGCGCGCCCAGCTGGGCCGCCGCTTCAAACAGCTTGGCCGTCTTGGAGCGGATGACGAGCAGGTAGCTGTCTTCCGTCACGTCCGGGTCGTGCATATTCAACAGCTGCAGCACTTCGCCTTCCGCGATCACATTGGTGGCGTCGGACAAGATTTGCATCACGCGCATATTGTTCAGGCCCACCATCATCTGGAAGGCGCGCGAGTACAGGAAGTCGCCCACCAGTACCGAGGCGGCATTGCCGAACAGGGCATTGGCAGTCTGGCGGCCACGGCGCATTGACGATTCGTCAACCACATCATCATGTAGCAAAGTTGCTGTATGGATAAATTCCACAACGGCAGCCAATTCATGGTGGGCCGTGCCCTTGTAGCTGTAAGCATTGGCCACAAGCAACACCAGCACAGGACGGATGCGCTTGCCACCGGCGCTGATGATATATTCAGCAATCTGGTTGACCAGGCTGACCTCGGAATGGAGGCGCTGGCGGATCACCAGGTTGACCGCGTCCATGTCGGCGGCGATCGAGTGGGCAATATTGTTCTGTGGCGGGGTTTGGATAGCGGCGGACAAGGCAGACCTGCATCAAGGCGTTGGGTGCGGGGATTATACGTCAAGCAGGGGCGGGCTGCCCATGAAAGGCTTGGTCGAAAGCAAATTAATTGCCACAATAACAATCAAGTATTGTCGACATACCACGCCCGAATTCCTGCGTACAGAGTTTTTGACGAAAAAATCCATTCCATGTATAATCAGCGGTTCCCCGAGTTGTTTGCGTGTCACACGTGACGATTCAGGGCGAATTCTTATAAACATTTGATGAGGTTTCAAATCATGTACGCGGTCATAAAAACCGGTGGCAAACAATACAAA
>JACXTT010005017.1_pt1 | contig 19372 bp, 15 predicted proteins | sample 9270951 | NCBI WGS metagenome assembly JACXTT01 (sample SAMN15532306, study PRJNA645909) | rock metagenome | isolation source: weathered quartz diorite | place: Puerto Rico | collected 2017-06-21 | reverse complement strand
GTGTGGTCCGGTGCGCACCGGAACCTTGCGTCTTTCTCCCTTCTCGTGGCATCCATGTGCGCGCCGGGATCTGTGTTTTGATACCTGCGCAATCATGCGCAGATGCGCTCGCGACTTTACCGTATTTCTCCTAATGCGAGATCGCAACCAATGGGTTTGGGAACGGAGGCGGGGTGATCGCTGCGAGCGAAGCTGAAATCGACAGGAAAGGAGGACATCATGTTGCTCAAGACGAAGTATCACTGGTTCGGTTTGACGTCGCTGGTGCTGGCCATAGCTGCACCGTCTTATCTGGCGTTCGCGGAGCCGGCCACGGGTGTCGTGACATCGAATCCAGACGCCTCGGTAGCCAACTATGGTCGGGCCGGGGGACAAGCTTCCTTGTCCACTGAGCCCACCCCACTGCCCCAGCCGCTGATTAATGCCTATGAGCAGACCAAGGCGTCTGTGGAACGCGCCTATGAAAAGAGCAGGGAGTTCCTGGCTGAATCCGCCCAAGGGCGTGTTCGAGCCGCCCAGGCTAGTGAGCGCGAGCAAGGAGAAGCGATACCTCGCAAGTCGGTGACTTCTGGCGGCGGCATCGGTGCATTTGGGCGCGCCGGGAAGCAGGACTACTTGAGCTCGGCTCCGCCTAGACAACCGCCGCAGATCTTCAGTGACGCCTACGATAAAACGAAAGCATTCGTAAAGCATGCGTATGACAAGACGTCGCAGTTCCTGACGCAATCGTCTCAGCGCCCGACGGGAGAACAACCGAGCTCCTTGAGCGGCACCTAGCGGAAGAGGGAGGCAGTGGATGAACAAATCAATGCTGGTTGGCGCAGCAATCGGCGGCGCCAGTGTTTTGTCCCTCGGTGCGGTGGGGAGCTATGTCGCCTTCCACGAGCCGCCCTATGCAGAGGTGTTGAGCGTGAAACCGGTCACGGAAGCGGTGAGCGTACCGGAGCAAGAGTGTCATGATGTGCAGGTGATGCATCGCAAGTCGCCCAAGGACCCAGACCGAATCGCCGGGACAGTGATCGGAGGCGTCATCGGTGGGGTAGTCGGCAGCCAGATCGGTCGTGGAACCGGGAAGACGTTGGCGACCGTAGGGGGTGCGGCCGCCGGAGGCTACGCGGGCAACCGAATTCAGAAGAGCATGCAGGATAAGGACACTTACGCCACCACAGAGCAGCAGTGCAAAACCGCCAAGCGCGTCAGCGAAAAAGTCGTAGGCTACGACGTGGATTATCGTTTGAGCGGGCACACCGGCACCGTTCGCATGGATCGCAGACCGGGTGAACGGATTCCGGTGAAGGACGGCAGACTGCTGGTATCAGAAGAGGGTGCAAGCGCGAGCAGGAATTGAACGCGGAGGACCGGCGGGTGGCGTTTAGGTTCTCTCGTGGCCCGCCGACGCCCTCCAGCCGCGAGAGTCATGCATGCTCGAGCGCGTATACAAGATTCGGCTGGACGCAGTCTCACATCAACAGGAGGGTAAAATGCATCGACTCGCGTTTATTGCTGTTGCGATGTTGCTCGCTGCTGGTGGCATGTCTACGGCGTTGGCTCACGGAGGTGGCGGCGCTGGAGCAGGACCGGGAGCCGGGCACGGAGGGCAGGGGGGCGGTATCGGTATCGGACACGCGCAGGGGCTGTTTGGCCCTCCTGCGTCTCTATCGGCGATCGCGCGTGGTAATGGGCCTCTATCCCTGGATCGCGATCACGGTATTGAACGTGCCGAAGACCGCATGAGCGCAAAGGGCCTCGAAAACACAAATGGCCCCATGTCCCCGAACCGCTCTAAAGGGACCGTGCGCGCCAATCAACGGCACGCGCAACACGCGCTGTCTAAAGCGGGCCGGCAGAAGCCCTGAGTGGCCAGTAAAAAGAAGCAGCGTAGCTCGACATCGAAAGGCCCCGCGCTTAAGCCCAACGACGAGCGTATGCGGGAAAGCGAAGAGGGCTTGTACCGTGTATTGGTGGGAAGCATCTTAGACCACGCGATCTTCATGCTGGACCCACATGGGCGTGTGGTGAGCTGGAACGCCGGGGCGCAACGGCTAAAGGGCTATCGCGAGGAAGAGATCGTCGGGCAGCACTTCTCCCGGTTCTATCCCCCTGAAGACGTCAAGCGCGGCGAGCCCCAGCGCGGACTGGCGTTGGCGTCGGCCGAAGGTCGCTTCGAAGACGAAGGCTGGAGGGTTCGGAAGAACGGCTCGACTTTCTGGGCGAACGTGGTCATTGCAGCGATCCGCGACAAGGCCGGCGAGCTGATGGGGTTTGCCAAGATCACCCGTGATCTGACCGAGCGCCAGCTCGCGACGGAGCAGATCAAAGCCAGCGAAGCGCGACTCCAGGCATTTATGAATCACAGCCCCTCGCTCATGTTCATCAAGGATTTGCAGGGCCGGTACTTGCACGTCAATGATCGCTTCACCCGCGCCTTCGGGTTGGAACGAAAGGACATCGTCCTTCACACCGACGCGGAGATCTTCCCTGCCGAGCTCGCAGCGCAGTTCCAGGCCAACGACGCCAGAGCAATCGCGGCCCGGGCCGGAATCGAGATCGAGGAAACCGCGCGTTACGGGGACGGCCTGTTGCACATTAGCATCGTGCATAAGTTCCCCATGCTCGACAGCGATGGGCAGGTCACCGCCCTTGGTGGTGTTGCTACCGACATCACCGAGCGCAAGCGCCTGGAAGAAGCGCTCGGACAGAAGAACATCGAGCTCGGAACCGCCATTCGGAAGGAGATCGCGCTTCGCGAACATCAGGAGCGCCTCACACTGATTGCCACGCACGATGCGCTGACCGGGGTTCCTAACCGCGCGCTTCTGCACCAGCGTGCGGAACATGCTGTCGCGGTGTCCAGGCGCTCCAGCCGTCTACTTGCCTTCCTGTTCATCGATCTGGACCGGTTCAAAGACGTCAACGATAGCCTGGGGCATGCCGCCGGTGACCAGGTATTGCGCGGGGTCGCAGACCGCTTGTCCGCGTGCCTGCGTGAAGTGGACACGATCGCGCGCCACGGAGGGGATGAATTTGTCGTGCTCTTGGAGGAGATTGTAGGGCAGGAGGAGGTCGAGCAAGTGACGGCCAGGATGCAACAAGCTCTGGCCGAACCGCTGGCGGTCGAGGGCCGGGAGATACATGTGACGAGCAGCATCGGCGTAGCACTGTATCCGCGCGACGGTGAGGTCGTGTCGACACTGATCCGCAGGGCGGACCTGGCGATGTATCGAGCGAAGGAGCGAGGGCGAAACACCGTGCAGTTCTACGCACCGGATTTAGATAGCCGTTCCGGCGATGCGTAGCAATAGGGCGCGTCAAGGCAGGCGTCCAAGTCCGGGTGATCGACGGTTCTGGTATCTGTGTCGTGGACTCACGAAGGTTTAGTCCGACGAGAGGGTTTCGCTGCCCTCTCACTGAGTAGCGGGCCGCGTCGATCTCGTCTCCCGATGCCGCGCGGCGACGGAAGCGCATCGATGCTGCGACCGGCTGCTTCAGTTTGCCCTCAGCCTCGAGTCGGGTCTCTGTGTTGCGACACGATTTGCGACGGCAGCTCGACACGTGTTTCTACGCAGAAGTCCCTCTAATTTCCCCATGAAACACGCGTGACACGCGGGGCGTGCAATGAAATCCGCACGTGAACGTGTCGCTCGCTTACAACGAAAGGCTTGCCTCGCGGCGTGCCGACTTCACGCAGATCTGAAGACTTTCAGTTTCAGTACACGAACTTAGTTCCATCGGTACGAAGCTTGCGATGCGGGTGCGGCGAGCGTACCGGGTACTGGTAGTAACCGTAGTGACATGGAGACCAGCATGGCAGATGCTATTTGGCCTACGAAAAGTTCGCCGTGGATCGGTCTGGGTGGATGCGTCGGATCCACAAGCGCTCAGGCATTGCTCTTTGCGCTCATCTTGTCACTGATCAGCGCAGCAGCACCTGCCCCCGCGCGCGCGCAGGCGGCCGGCGCCGAATGGACTACGCCCTCGGGCACGCTTCAGGGTACGCGGTTCAGCAGCCTGTCGCAGATCACGTCGGCGAACGTCGGCGCGTTGGTGGAGGAGTTTTCCTTTTCGACCGGCACCAAGGCCAGCCACCAGGGTCAGCCGCTCGTCGTGGGATCCACCATGTATATCGTGACGCCGTTTCCGAACAAGTTGATCGCGCTTGATCTGCGCTTTCCCGGCCAGATCCTCTGGACCTTCGACCCCGGGGCCAACCGGTATGCCCGCGGGGTTGCGTGCTGCGATGTGGTCAACCGCGGCGCCGTATATTCGAACGGCAAGATCATCTACAACGTCCTCGACGATACGACGGTCGCCGTCGACGCAATCACCGGCAGACTGGTGTGGCGCACAAGGCTGGGCAACCCGACGACCGGCGAGACACTCACCGGCGCGCCGATCGTGGTGAAAGACAAGGTGATCGTCGGCAACGCAGGCGGTGAGCTCGGCATTCGTGGTTGGGTGCAAGCGCTGGACGTGAACACCGGCAACCCGCTATGGAAGGCTTACGGCACCGGGCCGGATATTGATGTCCTGATCGGTGCGACATTCGATCCGTTCTACGCCAAGGACCGCGGCACTGACCTGGGCGCTGCCACTTGGCCCGGGACGATGTGGAAACAGGGCGGGAGCACCTCGTGGGCCTGGTTCAGCTACGACCCGGAACTCAACCTTCTCTACTACGGCACCAGCAACCCCGGCGTTTGGAATCCGGACATGCGTCCTGGCGATAACAAATGGGGCGCCACGATCTTTGCCCGTAATCCCGACACCGGGCAAGCAGTCTGGGCCTATCAGCTCACCCCGCATGAGAGCTGGGATTTCGACGCCATGAATGAGACGATCGTAGTCAACTTGAACATGGGTGGCGTGCAACGCAAAGCAGCTGTGCACTTCGACAAGAATGGCTTTGCGTATACCTTCGACCGTTCGACCGGCGAGGTATTGCTCGCGGAGAAGTTCGCCAATGTCACCTGGGCGGACCACGTCGATCCAGCCACCGGGGCGCCGGTCCTCAACCCGGGCATGCAACCGCATGAAGGCGTGATCACGAAAAATATCTGCCCCACGCCGCTGGGAGCCAAGGAGTTCGTGCCTGCGGCCTTCTCGCCGACGACCAACCTGTTCTATGTCCCTGGCATCAACTTCTGCGACAACCTGGAGCCCTTGCGCGCACTGTACATTGCCGGCACCCCGTTCGTCGGTGCGAATCTGGACTTTGTGCCGGGCCCGGGCGGGTTCCTGGGCGAACTCATCGCGTGGGACGCGGTGAAGGGCGCCCGAGTATGGAGCGTGCCGGAGAAGCTGCCGTTGTACGGCGGCGTCCTGGCCACGGCCGGGAACGTCGTCTTCTACGGCACGCTGGACAAGTGGTTCAAGGCCGTGGACGCCACCACTGGCAAGGTGCTGTTCCAGAAGCAGCTGGAGTGCGGCATCGTGGGCAATCCGATCGCCTACACCGCGCCCGACGGCAAAGAACGCGTTGCCATCTACACGGGGGTCGGTTGGCTCGCAGGCGGGTTCGCGGGCGGAACCTGCCCAGCCGGTGGCGGCGGCGAGAGCGAGGGCGAGGATGAAAGCGAGACTTCGTCGCTGGCCGCGGCGGTGCAGAAGCAGCGAGCGCGTCAGACCGCTGCGCCGACGACCGGTGCGACCAGCGGGATGGTGCACGTGTTCAAGCTTCCTTGAGCATCTCCCGACGTGCGCAACGGGCACATCGCACAATGCCGAACAGACGTCGAGCTGAACTGGCAGCGAGACTGGCCCTCGCGACGGTCCTGATGGCCGTGCTCTGCGGACCATCGATGGCTGATGAATCACGCGTGCTGGCGGTTTGTGCCGATCCGGACAACATGCCGTTCTCCAATGACCGGCTGCAGGGCTTCGAGAATGGCATCGCCAGCCTGATCGCCGAGGAAATGCATGCCTCCGTGCGCTACACGTGGTCGGTGCAACGGCGCGGTTTCTTGCGTCGCACTCTGCAGTCGGGCGCCTGCGATGTAGTGATGGGCGTGCCTGCCGGGCTGCCGGGCGTGTCGGCGACGCGCCCCTACTACGCCTCGTCCTACGTGTTTGTCTCCGTCCGCGAGCGCAACCTCCAGCTCGACGGCTTCGACACCCCGGAGTTGCGCGGCCTGAAGATCGGCCTTCAAGCTGTCGGTGCGGACGGCGCGAACACACCGCCGGCGGGCGCGCTTGCGCGCCGCGGCCTGGCAAACCAGGTAATCGGTTTTGCCATGTGGGGAGAGACGGGCGCCGAGAACCAGCGTGCTCGGATCATCGACGCTGTCGCGGCGGGTGAGATCGATGTCGCCGTAGTGTGGGGACCGCTCGCAGGATACTTCGCCAAGCGATACCCGCATCGCTTGAGCTTGGCACCGGTGGCGTCCGATCCGCAGGCGCCGGCACTGCCTTTCGTTTACGAAATCGCGCTTGGTGTACGCAGTGGCGAGGATGGTCTCAAAGAGCAGTTGCAGGAAGCGTTGGATCGCCGTCGGCAGGACATCCTCGCGATCCTGAACGAATACGAGGTTCCGCTAGTCCGAGCGACGACCGGCAGTGCTGCCGATACAGCGCTCGGGCAGTTGGATGTTCCGCGAGACCCAAGACAGGAGCATTGACCATGCGCATGTTGCCGAGCCTGATCGCATCGACCCTTTGCCTGGCCCTGATCCCGAGCGTGCGCGCTGCCGGACCAAACCCTACGGCGTCCGCTCCGGCACAGGCAGCGGCGGCGCCGTTGAGCCCGGCAGGCGAAGGGCGCCGAGCGTATTTGAAGTACAACTGCTCCGGTTGCCACGGCGCGCGCGCCGCGGGCGGGATGGGGCCGAATATCCAGCATGCCGAAGCCGGCGATCTTTCCGAAGCGGTATTGGAGGGGGAGGATGGGGGAATGCCTTCCTTCAGGAGAATTGTCTCCTCCACCGACATCACAAACTTGACGGCCTATTTGCGCAGCATCGGCACAACGAGCGAACCGACATTCAACGACTGGTGGTTGCCGGTACCGCCAAAGTAAGCACCACGAGTGCTTCGCGCCAGTCGATCGGTTCGATCTTGATCTCCGAGTTCAGCGCACACGGACGACCGGTGGCGGGTCCCAGCTGCCGTTGACGATCGTGGGCGAACTCTCGGAGTTCCAATACAGCCTGAGCATCAAGTTGAAGTCGCCCTTGGGTGCCGGTAGCCAGTTCGACTCCTTGTCTCCACCGGGGTCGTCGGCCTGGATGTAGAGGACGAACGAGCCGTCTTCGTTGTACTTGAGCGCGTTGCGTGGGCTCAGCGTGTAGCGTTTCAGCGGATTCTCGATGAAGAAATAGTCCGCGTCGTACATGGTCAGCGACCAGAAGCCCTTGGCCGGCGGAGTCTGGCCCTTCGGAAAGCGCATCACGTACTGATTCGCGCCGGTCAAGCGCTCCCCTTGACTGTCCTTCAGCGTGAACGGATAAACGGTATCCTGTGGCCGGTTCGCTCCCACGCCGATCGACGTGACGAAGGCGCGTTGCACGTAGTCAGTCCGGTACTCACCGGTTTGAATCGTCACCACCCAGCTGTTGACGACTCTGCCTCCGGCCTTTTCATGGCCGATGATTTTCTCCCAGCCTGCCTTCGGCGCGAGCTCCAAACCCTTCGCAACGTTCGAATCGAGCTTCGCCATGTCGAAGTCCTGACCGGGGACGATGCCGATGGTTTTCAGCTTGGCCACCATTTTGGAATCCGCTGGCGCGGGCGGGTTGTCCTTCATCAGCGCGGCCAAGAGTTTGAAGTACTCGGCTGCGCTCATGCTGTTGACCTGCTCGCGCACCGCGGTCTTCATGTCGATGTTCGGATCCACCTGTCCATGCGGCGGCGTGTACGGCTTGCCGTAGGCGCTGAGCGGCAAGAGGGAGTAATGATCCTGGATGGTGTGCACGGCCTCGTAGTCTTCGCGCGTCCCCGTGCAATAGGTGCGGCCGATCAGCCACACCAGATTGGTCGGCGACTTGATCTGCTGGACGCCTGCGGGCAGCTGGCCTTTCCAGCCCGGGCCGGTGATCGCGTACTTCTGCTCCTTTGTGCCGGTCGTGCGCGTGCCGGGCGCCGCAATGACGTTGGTCCAAGCGCTGAGCACCGGGAACAAGTAGTAGCGTCCGTCCTCTTTCGGCAGGGTCAGGACGTAAGGTTCCTTGGACAGATCGATCCAGGCGGTGGAATACAGAGTGTCGGCGTTGGCAGCCGAAACGTCTCGAAACGCGGGGGTTGCATATTCCCGTGCGTTGGCGATCTGCCCCATCGGTGCCCGCCTTTGCTCGGGCGCTGCGACGTTGGTTGTCACGCGCCGCGTCATTTCCATCGTGACGAGTGGATAACCGTACACATACGCCTCGATACCCGTTTCGAAAGCCTTCTGCTGCACCGGATTCACCGCCGCCCCTTCTCGAGGCTCGTGCTTGGTCGCGCAGGCTCCGAGCAGGGTGACCGTCGCGACGCTGGCGAGCATCGCGTGCAGATACGATCGTTCGGTGATTCTCATGATTCGATCCTAGTCACGTCCGGAAGCCCTTCGGCCGCGTCACAAGAAGCCCAACGACTCTTGATCTGGTTGACGAACAATGCTCATGATCGGCGCAGTGGTACTTCTGCCTTAGCTGCTTGCTGTACCTCTGTTCGTCTTCTTCTTGGGCAGCGCCCTGCCTGGTGCATCGTGCTCCACGGCCATCACCACTATGGGGAAGGTGGTGGCCTCTTTGAACTCCTGCTCGATGTAGCGCACCGCGTCTTTGAGGCTCGGTGTGCGATCGGGCAGGAAGGTCTGCAGCCGGTCGCTCGGCACCACGATCACGCCGATGTCGATCTTGCTCTCCTGCAGGTGATTGCGCAGGTGCACGATGTCGCGGATCAGCAGATCGCTTCGAGCCGAGACCTGGATCTCCACCCCCATCTTCACCACCAGCGTCTGGTTGTACTTTAACCGCTTGACCCAGTCGATGCCCCCGGCCGCGGTCTTCACCCACTCGCTCGCATTCTCGAAGCCCTTGTCCAGCTGCTCCCGGATCACCCCGGCGCTATTGGCCTGCTTGGCCTCCACCAGCTCAATGTTGGTATCGAGTAAGATCTGCTGCAACTCGAGGAACAGATCCGCTAGGGCGAGACGGCAGACCTTATCCCTGGCGCCGCCGTAGTATCGGATGGCTGTGATCTTCATCGGCCTGGAACAGGGCTCGGTAGTCGAAGCGCGGCTTGTGACGCAGAAACAGCGGGAAGCTCTCCTCCAGTCGCGTCTGGATGTGATGGCAGTCGTGGAGCTCTGAGCCTAGCCAGCCGCGGTTGTGCTTCTCGCAGGCCTGGAAGGTCGAGCCGCCACCACCGAAAGGATCGAGCACCAGATCCTCGGGCTCGGTGGAGATGAGAATAGCGCGCTCCGGAATGGTGAGCTTCAGTTCGTTGACCCCCGGGCGCACTTTGAACTTGGCGTGCCGGTTTGGCGAGGTATCGTCCCAGAAGTCGGTGAGGTTGAGCCCCTCCGGGTTGAGCTTATCGCGGTGTCCCCCGTAGTCGTGAATCTCTCCGCTGCAATGGCGGCAGGTGGGGATCGGCAGCCGCAGCCGGTTGAACGTTTTGGGCTCCCCACGCGTGTAGTACAGCAGCGCGTAGTGAGCGGGATAGAGCTTCTTACCGCGGCTGTAGGTGCCCTTCATGGTGAGCGCGATCCAGTGTCGGAACGTGAGCTGCTCATTCATGAACGCGGCGAAGCGAATGGCCAGCTCAGGCGTGGCGTACAAGAAAAACGCCCCGCCTGGCTTCAATACCCGAGCGCAGGCCTCGATCCAGGTTCTGCACCAGTCGAAGTAGTGTGCCTGCTGCACTTGGTCGTTGAAGCCGTTCTTGTAGTCCTTGCCTAGGTTGAAGGGCGGATCGGCGAACACGCAGTCCACCGACTCCGCGCGCATCGACTCTAACAGGTCCAGGCAGTCGCTCTTGAACAGCACGCCGTGCAGGGTGGTCAGAAACGGTTTCATTGTCCCAGGACTCCTCCCTCTCGGACTCAGTGGCCTGTATTCATGGATCGCCAGACTAGCAGTGAGGGTAGCTCACCGCACGAGCCTAGGACCGGTTTCAGCCGCGATGCCACCTGACCGAGCAGTCCCAGCTGAATCAAGTAGCTAGGCCATGTAAGTACTATATCTTGCGTCTACATTACCATGAACCACAAGATCCTGTGGTGGTCTGCGTTCGTTGAAAAAGTGTTCCGACGACTGGATGTACACACCTCCGATCCGGCGAGGACAGCAGTGTTGAGGCTGACCGAGCCCGATGACGTCATCGCGCAGCGTGTGATCGGGTTCAGTGGGCTGTCGGTAAAGCACGAGGAGTGAGATGAGGGAGTTTTCGATTCTCTAGTAGAACCATCCCCAATAGACATTGGACGGCGGGGTGTACTGATAGTCTGTTCCTTGTTCTTCGACCCCGATCGCACCGCCCTCCGGGCCTAAGGAGCCCGCCGTGGGATAGCCGTAGTACACCACGTCGGTGCTCGACGAGATGACGCGCGAGTGAACGGCGTGATAGATCGGGGACGTCGGCGGAATCGCGTAGATCTGCGGGGGAACTTGATTGGTTGCCGCCCACGGCCCGGTTGCTCGCGTGGCGTAAAACCACACGCCGTTTTGCACCGCATACCAGCTGTTGATGTCGAACTGGATGATCGGCACCGACGCATTCGCCACGTAGTTGAGCTGGGTTCCACGGATCGGCTGCAGCACGGGATCGCCATTCATCGTGTAGTCCAGTCTGGCCGTGCTCGGGTCCGCAGCTACGACGGTCCATGGTTCGCCCTGGGTGTTGGCGCTCGACATGGACGCTCGCACCTTGCTCTTCGGGTGGTCATCGGGAATAGCCGCGAGCGTGTTGGGCAGGCCCGAAGGCGACACGTACTGCCAGGGGCCGGTCAGTGCGCCGGCGCGGAACCAGTTGCCATGCACACGCACGTACACGGTGTTCGATTCGTCCTCCTTGAACAGGTGCGCAGTGGTATTGCTCGCAAACTGCAGGCTGGTACCCGGAATGGCGACGAAGCGCGGTTTACCGTCGAGCACGATGAGAGCGGTGGGCTTGGTGCTCACGACAATTCGCGGCAGGCTACCTTTCGAGACTGTGGGGGTGCGACCTTGCGCGTCGGGTTTGCCGGGAAGGAGATTCACACGGCCGCTGGCGATGGCCGCCTGCTCCACTTTACCGGCATCGGGCGGTGGCGAAGCGAGCTTCCAAGGCCCCTGCAGCGATTTGGAGCTTACCCAGCCGTCGTACAAGCGCAGGTAATACGTGCCGGACGGATCCTTCAACAGAATGGCGCGAGTGTTCAGCACTCCCGTGAGCTTCGTGCCCTTGACCGGCACGTAGCGCGGGTCGCCGTCGATGTAGACGAGCACCGCCGGTAGTTCGGAGAAGATGATGGCCGGCGCGGGAATGTCGACCGTCGTGCTCGCCTGCTGGCTCGTCTTCACCACATCCTGGCCCGCCTGGAGGCGCGTCAGACTGACCGTCTTGATCTTGTCGGGCAACGAGAACCGCAGGAATTCCTGCCATCCCTGCGTCCTGTCGGCGGGAGCGGAGAACGACGTACCCTTCACTTCCAGATCCTGCAACGAAACGATGCCGGCCGCCGCGTCTACCTCCGTTATCCCTTTGATCACCACCAGACCGTTCACGGGCGGCTGCGTGCCAGGAGGTTGCGCAACGACCACCGAGCGCGCGATGAGAACGCCGTCTTGCCAGGATTCCAACGCGGGCTCGTGAACCTGGAATGCAACATTGTCCGAAGCCAACGCCAGCGGCCACGCGGGGGTAGCGGCCTTTGGAACCTCGAGGATCGGCGGCGCCAACGTCACCGCGCCGGGTTCTGTCGTTCCAGCAGGTCCCGCAGCCGAAGGTGGTTGCCCGGACTGAGCTGTGGCGGGGGCTTGTCCGGCGACTGGCCCTGGTGGCGGCGCGCTTGTCTGGCGCGGGAGATTCAGCTCGCGCATCTGCCCCGGATCGAAGGGAATCTGCTTCTTGGGACCACATGCGGCTAGGAGGGAAAGAAGGAGCGCGAGAAGCGCGGCTGCAGGGATTGTTGTTGTTCGCATATCGATCGTTAATCGAGGACCCTGCATCATCCTTCGTAGCGGCTCGCGCCAGTTCGTCTTCCTTCGGAATTGCCGCGGCGAGCGTCGCCGCAAATGCTACTTCAGTTCGCCTCGCTTCGCTGACATTCCCAGCGTCGGAGTACAAACACGTTGTACAGACCACCGCGCGGAGTAGTGGTGATCGCGGCGTCGAGGCCTGACTCCCGTCGAAAAAGCGAAGCGCCCCGACCAGGGGGCGCTTCAAGGCAAGGACCGGAACAACGGCACTTCAAGCATAGCACCGATCTACGGACTGCGATGTAGGGCTGAGGTTACACGCTTGGACGTAAGCACCCAAAAAAGTGCCCGCGCTCAGGAGGGGCGGGCAAAAGGGGAAACAACTTGCAAGCCAGCAGCGACAACACACGCTTTCCCGCGTCGGGGAGGCGTGGGTTGGCGTGCGTGTCGCCGCTATGCTCGTAGGTCAGGTATCGGTAGATGCCTCAGAGCTGGGATTTGGTTCAAAACTACGCTCGGATTGGCCGATGGCCCGGAGGCTGTGGGGTGATGCCCAAGCCGCCACCCAAGCCCGAGGACGCAGATCGCCGCCGCGCGTGGCGGCGGCCAAAACACTCAGCGGCGGCGGGCGCCGCCTCCCCCCCCGCGGAAACCGCCGGAAGGGCGTGAGCCCTGGAAGCTGTTCGCCCGCAGGTTGCCCATGTCTTGCGCTCTACGCTGGCGATCGAGATCCTGCATATTGCCCGCCATCGGTCGCGATCCGCTCATGCTCGGCGGTTGCGATGGAGCGTCTCGCGCGGCGCCGCCACCGGAATAGGGCACCGGCGTTCGGCTGTTTGCGGGTGTCTGCGATCCAGGCTTGGCGACGTTCGATGGGGGCGTGACCTGTTCCCACTGGCCATTATCTCCCCGTCTATACACATTGCCGTCCTTGGTCCCGAACACCTGCTTGTCTCCCGGAGTTCCAACGGCGATCACACTGCCTTGATCTCCCTTTGCGCCGACGATGCCACGCGGCGCCTCCCCAGGTTTGCTCGTTGAAATGCCGCCGACCGTGGTCGATGTTCCTCTGTAGGCGTTACCCACAGTAACCTTGCCGCCGGAAACGCTCGCGCCGGTGTTCGTGTTCGTCGCAGTGCCGCGCCCCCCAGATGCGTAGTTGCCGCTGTAGACGTTTTTCACCGCGCCCTTCTGGCCGCTGATGAGCGTGCCGGTCGTTGAGTTGTACGCGGTGCCGTAGCGCGTCGCCCACTGGTTTCCGGTGAATGCGTTGTACCCGGCAGCGCCGCGCTGTACCGTCGAGAAGCCCGCGCGTTGACCGTAGATGTTTCCCGTGGTGCTCGCCCAGCCGCCTGGACCCCAGGCCGTGATGCCGCCGCGGGCGTTATATCCCCAACCGTAATACGGGCCCCACCAGGGCGCCGGCGGACGATACCACGCCGGGCCGTACGGCCAGCCGAAGCCGAAGCCGAAGGCCCAGCCGGTCCACGGCGTCCATGCCATGCCCACGCCCATGCCGTAGGTCACCGGATATCCGTACCAGTATCGCCCGACCCACGGCGAGTAGTAGTAGCCGGTGCCGTACACGACGATGCCGCCGGGCGCAACCACTGCACCGTAGTAGCCGGGGGTGTAACCCACGTACACGTAAGTCGGCGTTGCGCGGTACACGCGCACGTAGGTCACGTAGTAAACGGACGAGGAGGGCGGGATGCTGTAGATCACTGCGGGGACCGTAGTGGCGACGGCCCAAGGGCCGTTCAGCGAATTGGCCACGAACCAGATGCCGTCCTGACATGCGTACCACGTCTTATCGTCTACACGGATGACCGGCGCGGAGGCGTTCAGCACATAGTGCAGAGAAGTGCCGTCGATGGGTGCGAGCTTGGGCTCACCGTCGGTCTGCAGCGCGAAGCTGGCGCTCTTGATGTCGACGCGCGCAGTGGTCGGAATTTGATTTGCGATCAGCGCTTCCTGCGCTTGCCGCGTGCCGGGGATCGCCGCCTTCACGTTTTCTTTGGGGCTGCTGTCCGGAATCTTCGCGAAGTCCTTCGGCAGGCTTTTCGCGGCGACGAACTCCCAGGGACCGTCGAGCGACTTCGCGCGGAACCAGCGCCCACCCAGCAGCACGTACGTCATTTGATCGGTCAGCAGCTTGAAGACGTCGGCCGTGGTGTTCTTCACGTAGAGCAGCGAGGTCCCGCTGATGGGGACGTAGTTGGGCTTGCCTTCCGTGACGATGAGCTCGGTCGGCGTGATGGCGACGATAATCTGCAGAGCGGGCCCGGTAGCGAGCGAAGGCTTCTTCTTCGTCTCGTTGTCCTCCTGCCCTTCGAGCAGATCGATCTGACGCAGCTCACGTGCGGCAGTCTCGGCCTTGGCCGCGTCCGGGGAAGGCTTCATCGCGATGATCCACGGCCCGCTCAGAGTGGCGGCTTCCATGTAGCCGTCGAGCACGTGCAGGTAGAGCTTGCCCGCCGGATCTTTGAGCAGCAGCACGCGCGTGTTCACGACGCGCGTGAGATTGGTGCCCTCGACCGGAACATACTGCGGTTGACCATCGATGTACACGAGCAGCGACGGCTGTTGCATGAAGACGATACGCGGCGGAGCGTTCTTGAGCGGCTGCGCTTTCGCCTTGACGCGCGCCTGCTGAATGGCCAGCTGCGCTTCCAGCCGGTCCAGGGAAACAGATCTGAGCTCCTTGGGCAGAGCATCGTGCAGTGCCTGCCCGTACGCCTGCGCCTGCTCCGGCGCGGAAGGGAAGCGTGCGTCGGCGACCTTGAGATCTTCGAACGCTACCAGGCGCTCGTCCTTGTCCACCAGCGTGCGTGCGGAGAGGTTCACGACGCCGAACACGGGCGGCTGCTCGCCGCCGGTTTCAACTGCGACCGCGGCGTGCGCCTCCAGCGTGAAGCCGTCCCACGAGTCGAGCTGGGGCTGATAGACCGTGAAGGTCAGTCCGCTGCCGGACAGGATCCGCGGCCAACCCACGTCGGGCGGAAGTTCTTCGGATGCCGCTTCCGCGGCCGCGGTGCCGGGTGCAGCCGCGCCGGGACTCGGGACAGATGCGGGTTGTGGAGCGGCAGACGTTTGCCGGGCAGGGGAGGTTGCCTCGCTCGCAGACGTACCAGGCTGTGTCTCGATCGTCGCGGGCGGGAGCGAAGGAGCGGCCTGCGGCGCTTCGGTGCGTGCGGCTACAACTTCTCCTCCACCGGGCTCCGGCGCAGCAGACAATGGAGGAGGCGCCTCAAGCGGCGCGGGCTTGGCGCTGATGGGCGCTGCCGTAGACGGCTTCGAGTCCGGCGTCGTGCAGCCGGCGATTGCGAGCAAGCCGACTAGCGCGATAGTGGGCACTGCTACGCGTAGTAGGCTGCAGGCCGACCGGCCGGACATCGAGTGCCGTCCAGCCCGACCGGTACAAGCAGTCAAGAGTTTCCGGCAGGAAGCAAAGGAATCAAGAGAGGTCATGGAGGATGCGCATTATCCTCCGATTCCTCCGTCTGCTCCCGCGCGACTGATCTACCCGCTCTTGTCGTCTCAGTCCGGCGGATCGGTCAGTTGCCAGGCGATCGCAGCGTCTCCATGCCTCCTTTCGTCAGTTGTTTGGTTTTGATCTCAGCCCCCTGAACACGCGGGCTGCTTTGAGTGAAGCAGCCCGCATGGTTTGCGTATTAGCAGATCGACCGATCTCAGCCACCGCCACCCTTTACTCGCGGCTTTTTGGTCGGATCCAGTGCAGGCACGGGATCGTTCGGGCGTTGCAGGTTCGGCACCAGGTCATTCGAGGCGCCGCCCGGGAATCGCTTGATGCTCGGATACTTCATAATCGACTCGTCAAAATCGATCAGCGCCGGATAGATCAACGAGAGCACCCAACCATTGTCCTCCCCGCCATACTGACCGGGCGAGCTCTTCGGCATGCGCGACGCCATCGCGCCGTTGAAGACCATGTCGTATTTCTCGAATGGGTCCATGGTGAGGTTGTATAACGACCCGATCGAGCCCAGGTTCTGCTCCGGGCCAAGCCACGTGTCCTTCGCCGTCCACGTGTATTTCCACGCGATGTTGACCCACGGCTCCTTCGGATCACCCCCGATGTCCACGCGGACTGCCTGGAAGGTCTCGCCGTCGATGTAGATCCACGATCTGCGCGCCGAGTGTTCGGCTTTGCCCAGGATGTAGGCGCTGTTGTCGATGCTGTCGAAGTAGATGGGCTTGCCGTTGTTGTCCTGCCATTCACCGTGCGGCGGTGGAGCAAGCCCGACCATTGTGGCCAGGGTAGCCCAGCAGTCGATGTGCGACATCATCTCGTCGTACTTGGCTCCAGCCGGGACGTGCCCCGGCCACCACATGATGCCAGGCACGCGCCAGCCGGCCTCGAACGAGCTGCCCTTTTCGCCGCGGTAGGGATGAGTGCCCGCATCGGGCCAGGCGTCCTGCCACGCGCCATTGTCTGCGGTAACGATAACGATCGTGTTGGGGGCTTCCTTGCCAATGACATCCATGATCCGGCCGATGTTGTCATCGAGCTCCAGCACAGCGTCGGAGTAGCGGCCCAAGTGTGTCCTGCCCGCGAACTTAGGCGCCGGATTGTTCGGGTTGTGCATCTTCATGAAGTTGACGTCCATGAAGAACGGCTTGTCATCCTTGGCGTGCTTCTTGATGTACTCGATCGCGTAATCCGCCTGCCGAACGTCGAACGTAGCCAAGTAGTCCCACGAGAATTCCCCGACCTTCTTCGCTGGTTGACCGGCGACGCCCTCCCACTCGTACATGTTCACGATCTTGAAGTATTCCTCCGCGTACTCCTTGTTGAACGAGGGGAACCAAGGATGGAACCAAGGCGAGGTGTCGCTGTAGGTGTACACGCCTGGATAGTACGCGCCGAAGGCTTTCATCTCGTCGAAGCCATGCTCGATCGGGTAGGCGTCGGGCTTGTCGCCCAGATGCCACTTCCCAGAGAAGTAGGTCGAGTAGCCGTTCTTCTTGAAAAATTCGGCGATCGTCGGGGTTTCCTTGCGGAGATGGTTTTCGTCACCGGGGGCGACGACGATGGAGAGCGCCGAACGGATCGGGATGCGCCCCGTGATGAAGGAGGCGCGGCCTGCCGTGCAGCTGGCTTGCCCGTACCAGGATGTGAACATCGCGCCCTCGCGCGCGATGCGATCGACGTTGGGCGTGGGGTGCCCCAGTGCTTTGCCTCCTCCCGAGTAGGCACCAAAATCGTTCCACCCGATATCGTCACCCATCAGCATGACGATGTTTGCCCTTTTTTCCGCCGCGGCCGGGCCGGCCAGCAACGCCGCGATAAGAGCGAGCAGCGCACTCCTCGCGAGAATGTTTGGTACATACTTAAGCTTGCCACTCATATGACCTCCCTCCACAGTTCACTCGGACCTACCAGACTTGCAACGGAACAACGTCGGGTCGACTCCACGCCGGAGAACAAGTGATGTTCACGGCTCGAACGAAAAGATGCGATTCCAGTCGTTCTTCATGCTGATCACCACCCAGCCTTGCTTGATCGCCTCGTCGTACAGCGCCTCCGTGAAGGTGCCGACCTTCGTGTTCGGCAGCCCTCGCGCGGGACCGTAGGCGTACTCGCGTTTCGCATCGTCGTGCAGCAGGATCATCGCGAGGCGCGCGCCGTGACCGGCTTTGGTGTATTCCAGCATCTCGCGGTCGCCGGTCGAATTGCCGAACGCGGCATGGGGTCTGCGCCCGATCATCAGATGGATGCCCTCTGCCTTGCCGGGGCCGTTGTCGTTGAGGACCAGCTTGGGTTCCTTGGTGAGGACGGGCTTGCCGTCCTTGCCATAGCCGAACTTGGTGGCGCCGGCAGTGCCGACCACCTGTTCGGGCGGAATGCCGTACACCTGCTCGGCGTAGACGCGCACGAAATCCTGCTCACCGCCTGTGACGATGTAGGTCTTGTAGCCGTTGTCGCGCAGGTACTGGAGTACTTCCTGCATGGGCAGGTAGGTGAGCTCGGCATAGGGCCGCTTCCAGCGCGGATCCTTGGCCTCGGCGAGCCACTTCTTCACTTCGGCGTTGAAGGTCTCCACCGACATACCCGCAAGCGTGGCGACGGCGATGACCTCGAGGTCTTTCATGTTCAGCTTCTTCTTCGCGGCGCGATCACCGTGGAGCAGTTCCAGCACGCTGCTGAACGGCGGGGTTTTGGCCAGCTCCGGCTTGGCCTTGACCAACGCCGGCACGCGTTCGAGGCAGTACATCACCTGCGAGTACATCGGGTGCTCGACCCACAGTGTGCCGTCTTGATCGAAGGTCGCGATACGTTCTTCAGGGGGAACGAAATTGGCGTTGCCTTCGGTGGTGGTCGTCTGCACGAACTCTACGATGGCATTCTTTGCAGAACCATCGTTCCAGGACGATAACGGGTTGCTTTGCGCGTGAACGCTGAAACTCAGAATCAGCAGAGTCCACAGCACGATGAGGTGGGCCCGCATCGGGATGGCGCGAGTGGGTCTCATGGCATTTCCTTTTCGCAGACTTAGGCTCCCTGAGAGCAAATCCATAGCGACGTGCCGACCGTTTGCTGGCCCGAAGTTCTTGAGCAGACGTCTCAGACAAACGACTGCGTCGCGCAGCGTGAGGAACAACGGCCTTCTGGCGGGCACTGGCGGACAAGCGAGGAAAGCCTACTCGCGTCATACACGCTCGCGCAATAGTCACGGAAGGTATTTCCCGCTGAAATTTTGTTTCCGCGTGCGTACCAGGGCGAGCAGATGTTCGCGGTGCCCGCAGGGGCGTAAGTCACGCGTCAGTCCATTCAAGAGCCGTACCGGCGCTGTCAGCCGAACCGAACCATACCCCCAGTGCCGTCAGGTATTCTTCGTCGCAGCGAACAGGCCTGTGCTTGACCCGTAAAAAAAGGCAGCGACATGTCCCTGCCTTTTGTGGAGCTCGGCTTAGTTACTGATTGTCGGCGTGCCCCGGACCTGTCGGCGTGGGGCTGGTAGCCGGCTCGCCGCCCTGCGCAATTTTAGGATCGGGCCGGAACGATTTTCCGCCTGCGCTCCTGCTGCGCAAAAAAAGAGCGCGGAGAAAGACTTCCTCCGCGCGTTCCCGTAGCGCGCTCGACTACTGGTTGTTGGCGCGGCCCGCACCGGTCGGTGTCGGGCTCGATACATTGCCTGCGCCCTTGCTGGCGTTGGGGTCGGCCCGGCCGGACTGATTAACGCTCCCGCCACCGGCCTTGACCCCCCCGGTGCCCGCGGTTTGGGCGGCACCTTGTCCGGCCTGTCCTATGG
>JACXTT010005016.1_pt1 | contig 19373 bp, 18 predicted proteins | sample 9270951 | NCBI WGS metagenome assembly JACXTT01 (sample SAMN15532306, study PRJNA645909) | rock metagenome | isolation source: weathered quartz diorite | place: Puerto Rico | collected 2017-06-21 | reverse complement strand
TACCGGCCAAGACAGGTGGAAGTGAGCGAACGGGATGTGCGCGACACGGACAATGCCGGCCTGCCGGCAACGCTGGTCACGTCACCGTTTTACCGCTTCTGTTCAATCTGGCCCACGGGGAAGTAGGCCGGTTGCCCATTACAGAAACTGACCATGAAATCAAGCTCCTCCCGTCGCGCCGCCCTGGCGTCGCTGACACTCGCCGTCGCCGTGCCGGCCGCATCCTCCATCCACGCAGAACCCGTCGCCGCCGTCGTCGTCACCGCCACCCGCAATCCGCAGCCGGTGGCCCACGTCATCAGCGACACCGTCACCATCGACGCCGCCCAGATCGCGCAATCCGGCGCCGGCTCCATCATCGACTTGCTGCAGCGCCAGCGCGGCGTCGAAGTGGCGCGCAATGGCGGTGCCGGCACCAGCGCCAGCGTGTTTATCCGCGGCGCCAACAGCAACCAGAACATCGTCCTCGTCGACGGCGTGCGCATCGGCTCCTCCACCACCGGCGCCGCCAACTGGAGCGCCATTCCCCTCACCGCCATCGACCACATTGAAATCGTCTACGGCCCCTTGAGTTCCCTGTACGGCGCCGATGCCGTCGGTGGCGTGATCCAGATTTTCACCAAGACGGGGCGCGGCGCACCTGCCGTCACGGCATTTGCGGGCGCGGGCAGCGACCAGACCCACGAATTCGACGCCAGCGTCTCCGGCGCCACCGGCGGTGAGCACAGCTTCAGCTATGCCTTCAGTGCCGGCACCGAAACCTCCAACGGTTTTTCCGCCACCCGCCCTGGCAGCAGCTCGTACAACGCCGACCGCGATGGCTACGACAAATCCAACCTGGCGGCGCAACTGCGCCTTCAACTGGGCGGCGGCAGCGAAATCGGCGCGCTTGCGCTGCACAGCAGGTTGAACGCGCAGTACGACAATGGCGCCAGCGCCTACGACGTGCGCAGCGAAGCGGAGCTGACCAATACGGCCATCTTCGCCAAGGCGCGCCCGCTGCCATCCTGGACCAGCATGCTGCAATACACCGAAGCGCGCGACAAGGGCGCCAATTATTCGAGCGCCGCTGCGTCCGGCTACTCGCGCATCAACAGTACCCAGAAAGACTTCAGCTGGCAAAACGACGTCCGGGTCGGCGCCGACGTGCTGCAACTGCTGTTCGATCACCGCGAAGAAGAAGTTGCTACCAACGGCGCCGCTACCTTGAACCGTGAACGCAGCACCAATTCGTTTGCGGCGTCGTACAACGCGCGCCGCGGCGCCAGCCTGTTCAACGCCAGCGTACGGCGCGACAAATCGGACTATGGCAACAAGACAACGGGCGCGGCCGGCTACGGCTACAGCTTTACGCCCGCCCTGCGCGCCACTGCCAGCGTTGGCACCAGCTTTCGCGCGCCCACCTACAATGAACTTTATTATCCCGCGTACGGCAATCCCGCCAACCGCCCGGAACAGGGCCGCAACGCGGAGCTGCGCCTGCGCTACGACGATGGCGTCAATGCGCTCGGCGCCAGCGTGTACCGCAACCGCCTGACCGACCTGCTGGTCAACACCACGCCCTGCCCCTACGGCATCGCCGACTACAAATTCGGCTGCGCCTACAATGTCAATCACGCGCTGCTGCAGGGCCTGAGCCTGTCCGCCGCCACCCGCGCCGCCGGATTCGATCTCACGGCCAGCATCGACCTGCAGGATCCGAAAGACGAGACCAGCGGCCAGCGGCTGGCGCGCCGCGCGAAGAAGCACGCCAACCTGGGCGCCGTCTACGGCCTGGGCGCGCTCAAAGCGGGGATCGAGGTGACCTTGTCGGGTGACCGTTTCGACGACGCCGCCAACCGCAACCGCCTGGGCGGCTACGGGCTGGTGAACCTGTTTGCCACCTATGCGTTTGCGCCCGACTGGTCAGCCCTGCTGCGCTGGAATAATGTGGGCAACAAGCAGTACGACCTGGCGCGCTATTACGCCACGCCGGGATCGCAGGTGTTTGCGGGTATCCGCTACGGTTATAAATAAGCGCCGATGGTACGCTGCCGGTGTGGCCCTGCTCGGCCGCACCGGCATACGACCCCGAATATTTTGAGAAGAGCCTATGCATTCCTACTCCCGCAAGCTGCGCCAGCGCGCCACCCTGACTCTGGTCGGCCTCGCCCTGTTCGCCCTTGCCAGCCTGGTGTTCGCAGGGATGACGGGTTCCGTCTCAATCCCCGTCGCGGCGATGCCGGCGGCCCTGCTAGAGCTGCTGCATGGTCAGGCCGGCTCGATGGCGGCCACCCTGCTGGAGCTGCGCCTGGGCCGCGCCGCGGTCGGCTTTGTCACGGGCGCAGCACTCTCCCTGGCGGGCGTGATGATGCAGGCGCTGCTGCGCAATCCCCTTGCCGACCCATATGTACTGGGCATCTCGGCCGGCTCCTCGGTGGGTGCATTGGCCGCCCTGCTGTTCATGTGCGCCGCCTGGGTGGTCGATGCCGCGGCCTTCGGCGGCGCCGTCGTCATCTCCGCCATGCTGTATCTGCTGGCGCGGCGCGATCTGCGTGGCGGCACCGCCGCTGAAGGGGGCAGCGCCATGCTGCTGCTGACGGGCGTGATCCTGGCTTCGGCCTGCATGGCGATGGTCACCCTGATGCTGTCGATCGCACCGGAGAGCCGGCTGCGCAGCATGATCTTCTGGATGATCGGTGACCTCTCCGGTGCGCCCCTGCGAATGCTGCCGTGGCTCGTGCTGGCGGGCGCCATGCTGTTCGCCCTGCGCAGCGCCCGCGCCATGAACGTCATGGCCCTGCACGCGGAAGCGGCGGCCACCTTGGGCATCAAGGTCGGCGCACTGCGCAAGGGCCTGTTTTTTACTTCCGGCCTGCTCACCGCCAGCGCCGTGACCACGGCAGGCAGCATCGGCTTCGTCGGCTTGATCGTGCCGCATGCCTGCCGCTTTGCACTGGGCCCCGACCATCGCACCCTGATTCCCGCCGCGGCATTGGCAGGCGGCGCCTTTCTCGTCATGGCCGATACCCTGGCCCGCACCGCCATCGCGCCGCAGCAGCTGCCGGTGGGCGTGGTGACGGCCCTGATCGGCGCACCCGTATTCCTGATTCAGTTGCACCGGCTGAGGAAATAAGATGATCGCTACCGAACATTTATTGTTACGCGCGGGCGGACGTAGCCTGGTCGAAGGACTCGACTGGCAGGTGGGCCGCGGCGAATGCTGGAGCGTCATCGGCCGCAACGGCGCCGGCAAGAGCACTTTGCTGCGCACCCTGGCCGGCTTGCGTCCCGCCGATGGTGGCACGGTCCACATCGGCGGGCGCCCCCTGGACGCCTGGCCGCTCGAGCAGTTGGCCCGCCAGCGTGCCTTTCTCGCCCAGAGCCGCAGCGACGCCTTTGCCTACAGCGTCATCGAGACGGTGCTGGCGGCCCGCCACCCCTACCACGGCAGGCGCTACTGGGAGGGCAGCGACGACCATGCGATGGCCTTGCACGCGCTTGATCAGATGGAAGTGGCCGGGCTGGCCGAGCGCGATGTGCGCACACTGTCCGGCGGCGAGCGCCAGCGGGTGGCGATTGCGGCCATGCTGGCCCAGGACACGCCCCTGCTGCTGCTGGACGAACCGGCCAATGCGCTCGACCTGGCCCACCAGGTCAGCATCATGGGCTTGCTGGCCCGGCTGGGCCGCGAGCATGGCAAGACGGTCGTCATGGTCGGCCACGACCTGACCATGGCCCACAGCGTGTCCACCCACGCCCTGCTGTTGAACGGCGACGGCAGCTGGCTGGCCGGCGCCCGGGAAGACGTCATGCGCGCCGATATCCTGGGCCGCTGCCTTGGCCATCCCATCGACATCATCCAGCACGGCAGCCGCAGTATTTTCATTCCATCCCGGGAGAGCGCATGAGCGACCAGAACGACGAAGCCTTGAATGAGCGCCACCGCGCCCGCATGGCGCGCAAAAAAGCCATCATCGACGCCAAGATCGCCGCCGCCGACAAGGCGATCGGCATCATCATCGTCAACACGGGCAACGGCAAGGGCAAGAGTTCGAGCGGCCTGGGTATGGTGATCCGCGCCATGGGCCACGGCATGCCGGTGGGCGTGGTGCAGTTCATCAAAGGGGCGATGGAGACGGGAGAAGAAAAATTCCTGCGCCGTTTTCCCGCCGAGGTGCGATTCCACGCCATGGGCGAAGGCTACACCTGGAACACCCAGGACCGCGAACGCGACATCGCCAAGGCCCAGCTGGCGTGGGAGCAGGCCAGGCGCTTCCTGCGCGATCCCGCCATCGGCCTGGTGCTGCTCGACGAATTGAACATCGCCCTCAAATACCGCTATCTCGACGTCGACATGGTGATCGCCGATCTGCTCGCCCGGCCGCCCATGCAGCACGTGGTCGTCACAGGCCGCGCCGCACCGCAGGAATTGATCGACGTGGCCGACACCGTCACCGACATGGCCGTCGTCAAGCACGCTTTCAAGGAAGGCATCGGCGCCCAGGCGGGTACGGAATGGTGATGCAGACGTCCGTCAAAGCGGTGCTGGTCTCCGCCGCCGCCTCCGGCCAGGGTAAAACCAGTGTTACCGCGGCGCTGGCCCGCAAGCTGGTCCAGCAGGGACAGCGGGTGCGCGTGTTCAAATGCGGCCCGGATTTCATCGATCCCATCCTCCTGGAGCGGGCCAGCGGTTCGCCGGTGCACTCGCTCGACCTATGGATCGTGGGCGCCGATGCCTGCCGCCGCCAGCTGGCCGAGGCGGCGCTGGCCGCGGACGTGATCCTGATCGAAGGCGTGATGGGCTTGTACGACGGCGCCCCGTCCTCGGCCGACCTGGCGCGCGCGTTCGACGTGCCCGTATTGGCCGTGATCGATGCCTCAGCGATGGCGCAGACGGCCGGCGCTCTCGCCATGGGCCTGCGCGATTACGGACCGGTGCCGCTGGCGGGCGTGATCGCGAACCGCGTCGCCAGCAGCGGCCACGCCGCCATGGTGGCCGCATCGCTGCGCGACATCCCCCTGTTCGGCACCTTGCAGCGCCAGCCGGTATCGCTGCCCGAGCGTCATCTGGGTCTGGTGCTGCCGGACGAAGTGCATAACATCGACACCCTGCTCGACACTTTGGCCGCGCAGCTGGACCTGGACGAAGCAGCATGGGCGGCATTGGAGCCCGTGGTATTCGATACACCTGCGCCAGCGTCTCCACTACCCCAGCTGCTGGCGGGGACGAACATCGCCGTGGCGCGCGACGCCGCCTTCATGTTTCTTTATCCCGCCAATCTGGCGACCTTGCGTGAGCTGGGCGCGTCCCTGACATTTTTTTCGCCGCTGGCCGACGAGGCAGTGCCGCCGCAGGCCCATGCCGCCTATTTGCCGGGGGGCTACCCGGAACTGCATGCGCCGGCATTGTCGCAAGCCGCCACTTGGCAGGCGTCCATCCGCGCGTTTCACCACGCGGGCCGACCCATCGTCGCCGAATGCGGCGGTATGATGGTCCTGGCCGACAGCTTGCGCACTGCCGACGGCACCGACTGGCCCATGGCTGGCCTGCTGCCGGGCGCGGTCAGCATGCAGCAAAGGCTGGCCGGACTGGGCGCGCAATCCTTACCCACCGCGCAGGGACCCGTGCGCGGTCACACGTTTCATTACTCCACCCTGGCGACAGCGCTGGTTCCCGCCTGCGTCACCTGCAAACATCCATCGGGAGCACCGGGCGAAGCATTTTATCGACACGGTTCGCTGTCCGCGTCCTACTTCCACGCCTGGTTCCCCTCCAACCCTGCCGCAGTGGCCGCGCTATTTGGTGGGGGCGCGGCATGACCCGCACCCTTGTGCTGGGCGGCGCGCGCTCCGGCAAAAGCGCTTATGCAGAGCGGCTCGCCATCGACTCCGGCAAGGACATCGTGTATATCGCTACCGCAACCGCTGGAGATAGCGAGATGTCCGCCCGCATTGCCCACCACCGCGCGCACCGGCCCGCTCACTGGCGCACCGTGGAGGAACCGCTGGCACTGGGCGAGCAGATCTCGCGCCTGACCGCGCCCCAAAGCCTGTTGATCGTCGATTGCCTGACCCTGTGGCTGACCAACCTGATGTTCAGCGGCGGGACGACGTACCCCGAGATCGGCGAGCTCGCCCTGCCGCCACAGTTCGACGTGCAGCGAGCCGGTTTTATGGCAGCGCTGGCCGCAAGCGCGGGCGACATCGTGCTCGTATCGAACGAAGTGGGACTGGGCTTGACGCCGATGGGCGCCGTCTCGCGCCGCTTCATGGATGAACAGGGGCGTCTCAACCAGGCATTGGCAGCCGAATGCGACAACGCCGTGCTGATGGTGGCCGGCCTGCCCGTGGTGCTCAAAGGGCGTGCGTGCTGACGGCGCTGTCCATGCAGGCGATCGCCCTGCTGATGGCCGCTGGTGTGCTGCTCGATCTGCTGCTCGGCGAGGCGCGCCGCTTGCATCCACTGGTCGGCTTCGGCAATCTGGCGTCGCGACTCGAACGCGCGCTCAATCAGGACGGATATCGCTTTGCACGCGGCGTGCTGGCGTGGCTGCTGGTCGTTCTGCCATGTACTGCCATCGCCTGGCTGCTTGTGGCGCAAGCGATGAAACTGCATCCATTGGCTGGCGGCGCCATACACGCCGCGCTGCTCTACTTCAGCCTGGGCCTGCGCAGCCTGCGCGAACACAATCTGCCCATCGCCGACGCCCTCGCGGCCCATGATCTGCCGGCGGCGCGCTGGCTGACCAGCCGCATCGTCAGCCGCGACCTTACTCACGCCAGCGAGACCGAACTGACGGCGGCCAGCGCCGAGTCGCTGCTAGAAAACGGCAACGACGCCGTGTTCGGCACCCTGTTCTGGTTCGTGGTGGCGGGCGGACCGGGCGCTCTCATGTTCCGGCTGGCGAACACGCTGGACGCCATGTGGGGCTACCGCACGCCCCGTTTGCGCCAGTTCGGCTGCGCCGCGGCGCGCATCGACGACACCCTCAATTACCTGCCGGCCCGCCTGACCGCCCTGTCCTACGTGATGCTGGCGCCCGGCGCGGCAGCGCGGCGCCGCGCCTGGACGTGCTGGCGGCAGCAGGCACCTGCGTGGAGCAGCCCGAATGCCGGCCCCGTGATGGCCAGTGGCGCGGGCGCGCTGGGCGTGCAACTGGGCGGGCCTGCGATCTATCACGGCGAATGGGAGCAGCGCCCTTTATTGGGCAGCGGCGCGCCCGCCAAGGGGGGCGATATCGTACGGGCCTGGCGCCTGGTGCGCGCCACCACGCTCTTGTGGCTCGCCGGCGCCGTGGCGGCGGCACTGCTGACGGGAGCCCTGGATGCTTGAACATGGCGGCAATCTGCGCGCAGCAGCCGCGCGTTTCGGCCGCAGCGACTGGCTCGACCTGTCGACCGGCCTGAACCCCAACGGCTATCCCATCCCGACGCTCGACCCTATCCTGTGGCACCGGCTGCCCGAAGCCGATCCGGCGCTTGCACTGGCGGCGCAGGCCTATTACGGCGCGCCCCTGCTGCTGCCGGTGGCGGGCACCCAGGCTGCCATCCAGGCCCTGCCCCGTTTGCGGGCGCCATCGCGCATCACGGTGGCAGCGCCGTCCTACGCCGAACACGCCCTTCACTGGGCCGGTCACGGCCACACGATGCGCCAGGTCCCGTATGACGCTTTGGCCGCATCGATCGGTCAAAGCGACGTCGTCGTGCTCTGTAATCCCAACAATCCCACTGGCGCCACGGTGCCCGGTGAACATCTGCTGGACTGGGCCGCGCAGTTGGGGCGGCGCGGTGGCTGGCTGGTGGTGGACGAAGCGTTTGCCGATACCGTGCCCGAAAACAGTGTGGCGGCCAATAGCGCCATGCCCGGTTTGATCGTGCTGCGCTCGGTCGGCAAATTCTTCGGCCTGGCAGGTGCACGGCTTGGTTTTGTCGGTGCGCAGCCAGCGCTGCTCGATGCGCTGCGCGAGCAGTTGGGCCCCTGGACCATCAGCGCGCCGGCCCAGCAGATCGGCATCGTCGCCTTGCGCGACCGCGGCTGGCAGCAATCCACCCGCCGTCACCTGGCCGCCAGCGGCGAACGCTTGCGCCGAATGCTGGCTGCCGCCGCCATCGACTCTGCCGGCACCGATTTGTTCCAATGGTGGCAGTCGCCCGATCCCGAGCCGTTTTGGCGCCACATGGCCGAACGGGGCATTTGGGTGCGCCTGTTTGCCGAGGCGGCGCGCGGTATCCGCCTCGGACTGCCCCCGGATGAAACGGGTTGGCAACGCCTGCAGAACGCCTTACATGAATGGAAAACACGATGAAGCATTACGCGCTTGCCCTCAGCCTGTCCATCGCGGCCGCCCACGTCACGGCGCAAGGTCCCATCTCCGTACGCGACGACGATGGCAATCCGGTCACCCTGCCACGCCCGGCCCAGCGCGTCATCGCGATGGCGCCCCACGTCACCGAGTTGCTGTTCGCTGCCGGCGGCGCCGAAAAAATCGTGGGTGCCGTCACTTACAGCGACTATCCGGAGGCGGCAAAAAAAGTACCGCGGGTCGGTGACAACCGCCAGGTCGACATCGAGCGCGTCATCGCCATGAAGCCCGACCTGATCGTGGTATGGATGCATGGCAGCTCCGAGCGCCAGATCGAATCCTTGCGCCAGCTGGGCGTGCCGATTTTTCACAGCGAGCCAAAAAAGCTGGGCGATATCGCCGCCAGCATCGCCACGCTCGGCAAGTTGATGGGAACGGAAAAGGTAGCCGATGCCACCGCGGCCGAATTGCGCAAGCAGTTCGCCGCCCTCGCCCGCCAGTACGCCAACCGCCCGCCCGTGCGCATGTTTTATCAGGTCTGGGACAAGCCGCTATATACGCTCAGTAGCGGCTCCATCGTCAGCGATGCCATGACCCTGTGCGGCGGCGTGAACATTTTCGCCGACCTCAAGGTTACCGCGCCCGTGGTCGGTATCGAGGCGGTGCTGCAAGCCGATCCCGAAGCCATTTTCGGCACCAGCGAAAAGAACTACGGGGGCGTCAACCTGTGGCGCGCCTACCCGAATCTGCAGGCGGTCCGGCGCGACAATCTGTTCACCCTCAATGGCGAACTGCTCAACCGCGCCGGCCCGCGAATGGTGGCCGGCACTGTGGCTTTGTGCGAAAAGCTGGAAATGGCGCGCCAGCGCCGCGAGAAATAATATGCACTTCCCTTTTCAAACCCTGATGGTGCAGGGCACCACTTCCGACGCGGGTAAAAGCACCGTGGTGGCGGCCCTGTGCCGCCTGCTCGCGCGCGAAGGCGTGCGGGTCGCGCCATTCAAACCGCAAAACATGGCCCTCAACAGCGCGGTGACGTCCGACGGCGGAGAGATCGGCCGCGCCCAGGCCCTGCAAGCCATCGCCGCCGGCCTGGCGCCCCACACGGACATGAACCCGGTGCTGCTCAAGCCCTCCAGCGACATCGGCGCTCAGGTGATCATCCAGGGCCAGGTGCGCGCCGCGATGAATGCGCGCGACTACCATCAATACAAAACGGTGGCGATGCAGGCAGTGCTGGAATCGCACGCACGCCTGTCGAAGCAGTACGATTGCATCGTCGTCGAAGGCGCCGGCAGCCCCGCCGAAATCAATCTGCGCGACCGCGATATCGCCAACATGGGCTTTGCCGAGGCGGTGGATTGTCCCGTGATCCTCGTGGCGGACATCGACCGGGGCGGCGTGTTCGCCCACATCGTCGGTACCCTGGCCTGCCTGTCCGAGAGCGAGCGCGCGCGCACCATCGGCTTCGTCATCAACCGTTTTAGAGGGGACATCAAGCTGCTGGAACCGGGTCTGGCGTGGCTGGAGCAGCAGACGGGCAAGCCGGTGCTGGCGGTGCTGCCGTACTTGCACGGCCTCTTTCTCGATGCGGAAGATGCAGTGCAACCGATGCAGGTCTCGACCGGCGCCTTTCGCGTGCTTGTTCCCAGCTTGCCCCGCATGAGCAACCACACCGACTTTGACGCGCTGCGCGCCCATCCCGAAGTCGACCTGCGTTTCGTGCGCCAGGGCGAGCCGATTCCTTACGCCGACTTGATCATCCTCCCTGGCAGCAAGCACACCCGCGCCGATCTGGTCTGGCTGCGCCAGCAGGGTTGGCCGGAACGGATCGCACGCCACCTGCGCTACGGCGGCAAGGTAGTCGGCATCTGCGGCGGCTTCCAGATGCTGGGCACCGTCGTCAGCGATCCGGCCGGGGTCGAGGGCGCCGCGGGCGCCGCAGCGGGCCTGGGCCTGCTCGACATGGCCACAACCATGGGCCAGCAAAAGCGCTTGGCGCTGGTCGAGGGCAGCACGGCTTTCAGCGCGGCCCCGGTGCCGGTGGCGGGCTATGAAATCCACATGGGCGTGAGCCGAGGCGCGGCGCTGTCGCGGCCCGCGTTCATCATCGGCGGACGCCATGAGGGGGCCTGCTCGGACGATGGCCAGATCCTGGGCACCTATTTGCACGGCGTGTTCGATACCGCGCCCGCCTGCGGCGCCTTGCTGGACTGGGCGGGCCTGCGTTCGGACCGGGCACCCGATACGGCCGCCCTGCGCGAAGCCAGCCTGGATCGCATCGCCGACGCCACCCGCCCCCTGCTCGACGCCCTGCTGACCAGGGCCTAATCAAATAAACTGTTTGCAAACGTGCGCGGTTGCGGCGCTATCCGTTTGGCTGTACCGTATGCGGATGAAACCCGATCTTCGACCGGCGCCGCACGCATCCCTCCATGAAGAGATGCGGAACATCATCGAGGAGACCCGCGTCATCCTGCCCGGTCTCCAGGCGCTGTTCGGCTTTCAGACCATTGCCGTCTTCAATGACCGCTTTGGCGACCTGCCCGAATTCGCCCGGGACTGCCACCTGGCCGGCCTGTCGATGGTGGTCGTCTCGATCGCTTTCATCGTTTTCCCTGCCGTGTACTACCGCTACGTGGGCAGCGACTATCTGTATCCGCAGATGCTGCGTACCTCGACTCGAATGATCCGGGCCGCGCTGCTTTTCCTCGCACTCGGCCTATCACTGGATATGTTCACGGTCATTTTTGCAGCCACCGATCACATTCTGGCCAGCGCGATCGGCGCCGCCATGTCCATATCGCTGCTGCTGGCCCTGTGGTTCATGCTCCCCATCGCCGCCCGGCGTGCGGCGCGCCGGCGGGGGCCCAACACCAATGCGAGCGCACCCGTCCCGGCCAGCTTCAAGGAGTGAGGGTTTCAGGGACCACGGCAGTCACTTCGATTTCGACCCGCGCCCGGTCTTCCACCAGGCCTGCAACCTGCACCGCACTCATGGCGGGGAAGTGGCGGCCGATCAGCTCACGGTAGGCCGCGCCGATGGCGGGATAGGCGGCGACGTATTCTTTTTTGTCGAGCACATACCAGGTCATGCGCACGATGTGTTCGGGGCCGGCGCCACCGGCGGCCAGCACGGCCAGGGCGTTCGCCAAAGCCTGACGCACCTGGCCCGCAAAATCGTCCGTCTGGAATTCGCCTTGTTCATCCCAACCGACCATGCCGCTGACGAACACCATGCGGCCCGAAGCCGCGATACCGTTGGCGTAACCGCGCGGACGGGGCCAGCCATCAGGCTGCAGATATTCCATCAAATTCGCCCTTTCCATCATGGTTTTGCTGGCGCGAGGCCGGCCAGCAGTTCGCGCGCGATAATCAGCTGCTGCACCTCGCTGGCTCCTTCATAGATGCGCAGCGCGCGGATTTCGCGGTACAGCCGCTCGACGGGCTGCTCGCTGACCACGCCCAGGCCGCCGAACAGCTGCACGGCGGCGTCGATCACCTGCTGCGCCGTCTCCGTTGCCGTCAGCTTGGCCATGGCCGCTTCCTTGGTTACCTTGCGGCCCTGGTCGCGCAGCCACGCCGCGCGATAAGTCAGCAGGGAGGCCGCATCGATCCCCGTCGCCATCTGGGCCAGCTTCGCCTGGGTCAGCTGGAAGTCGGCCAGGGTCTTGCCGAACATCTTGCGACCGCTCGCGCGCTCCAGCGCTTCGTCGAACGCGCGCCGGGCGAAGCCCAGTGCAGCCGCAGCCACCGAGGTGCGGAACACGTCCAGGGTCGCCATCGCCACCTTGAACCCTTGGCCAGCTTCGCCCAGCATGTTCGAAGCAGGCACCCGGCAGTCCGAAAAGCGCAGGCGCGCCAGCGGGTGCGGCGCAATCAGCTCGATGCGCTCGGCGATGTCCAGGCCCGCGGTATCGGCGTCGACGATGAAAGCGGAAATGCCGCGTGAGCCGGGCGCCTCGCCGGTGCGGGCAAAGACGACGTAGAAGTCGGCGATACCGCCGTTGGAGATCCAGGTTTTTTCGCCATCGAGGATGTACTCGTCGCCATCGCGCCGGGCAGTGCACGCCATCGCCCCGACATCCGACCCCGCGTCCGGCTCGGACAGGGCAAAGGCGGCAATTGCATCGCCTTGCGCCACCCTGGGCAGATACGCGGCGCGGTTGGCTGCGCTGCCGAACAGGGTGATCGCGCCACTGCCCAGGCCCTGCATGGCGAAGGCAAAATCGGCCAGGCCGGCGTGGCGGGCCAGGGTTTCCCGGATCAGGCAGATGGAGCGCGTGTCGATGGTGTCACCCACCGCGCCGTACGCGCTGCCGCCGATGGCGTGCCGCAGCCAGCCGGCTTTTCCCAACTGCTTGACGAGGGCACGGCAGGCCGCATCGACGTCGCGGGCGGCTTCCTGCGCGATGTGTTGCGCCGCCCAGGCATCGAGTTCGCGCGCCAGCGCACTGTGACGCTCTTCAAAAAACGGCCAATCCAGGTAGGCGGTATCGGCCATCTCAATCTCCCTCGAACTGCGGCTTCTGCTTGCCGACGAAGGCGTGATAAGCCCGATGAAAATCGTTGGTGGCCATGCAGATGGCCTGGGCCTGGGCCTCTGCTTCGATGGCCTCGTCCACCCCCATATTCCATTCCTGCTGCAGCATTTTCTTGGTCATGCCGTGGGCGAAAGTGGGGCCGGCCGCCAGGGTGGCGGCAAACGCCTGCGCCTCGGCCAGCACATTGTCAGGCTTGCACAGGCGGTTGAAAAATCCCCAGCGTTCCGCCTCGTCGCCGCCCAGGCTGCGTCCCGTATAGAGCAGTTCGGCGGCGCGGCCTTGCCCGATCACCCGCGGCAGCAGCGCGCAGGCGCCCATGTCGCAGCCGGCCAGTCCCACCCGGGTGAACAAAAACGCGGTCTTGCTGCGCGCGGTGCCGTAACGCAGATCGGACGCCAGTGCGAGGATCGCACCAGCGCCCGCGCAGATGCCGTCGATGGCGGCCACGATTGGCTGCGGGCAGGCGCGCATGGCTTTGACCAGGTCTCCCGTCATGCGCGTAAAGGTCAACAGACCAGGCATATCGAGTTTGGTCAGGGGACCGATGATGTCGTGGACGTCGCCCCCGGAGCAGAAGTTTTCACCAGCGCCGGTGACGACGATGGCTTTGATGGCATCCGCGTAGGAGAGCGCGCGGAACAGGTCGCGCAACTCAGCGTAGGAGTCGAAGGTGAGCGGGTTTTTTCTCTCAGGGCGATCGAGGGTGATGGTCGCCACGCCCTGCTCCAATTTGAACAAGAAGTGGCTGGGGCGGTAACTGGAAAAATCAGCGCGGTTGCCTGGTAGCCGGTGGGCTTCGCCTGCGAGGTGTCGCATGGGGTCTCCTAATGGTCGTTCTGTTCGGTGGCGGTCAAGCCCCGCTTCATGATGGCGAGCAGCTCGCACATGGCGCTGCGCTCGGCCCCGCTGAGGCCTGCCATCAGCTCCGTGATCCAGCCCTCATGGACGGACGCCATGCGCTTGAAAGCGCGCCGGCCCGCGGCCGTGAGGCGCACGCTGTAGGCGCGGCGGTCGTCCGGCACGGCGTCGCGCAGCACCAGTCCTTCCTGTTCCAGCTGGTCGGTAATGCCGGTGATGCTGCCTCCCGTGACCATCAGGCGCTTGGACAGATCGCCCATGCGCAGGCCCTCGGGGTGGCGGTCGAGCTGCGCCATCAGGTCGAAGCGGGGCAAGGTGATGCCGAACTCCAAGCGCAGGCGGCTGCGGATTTCCGCCTCCACCAGATTGGTACAGGACAGCATGCGCAGCCACAGCCTGAGCGACTGGTGATTGTCGTCGGTTACCCGGCTCTCGGCATCGAGCGCCGGCGCTTCCATGAGGTCCGCCACCAGGCGAATCGCGTCGCGCTTTTGTCTCATCGTCTGCTTTCCCGTTTTTGCATCACATGATTTCGCCGCCTGCGACGGCGATGGCCTGGCCATTCATCGCAGCCGCCGCCGGCATGCACAGCCACGCCACCGCGTCGGCCACTTCCTCGGGCCGCACCAGGCGCCGCTGTGGATTTGCGGCGGCCAGTTCGGCCAGGGCTTCCGCTTCGCTGCGCCCCGTCTTGGCGACGATGTTCGCCACCGCATCGCGCACGATGTCGGTGTCCGTGTACCCGGGACAGACCGCGTTGACGGTCACGCCCTGCCTCGCCACTTCCATGGCCAGTGCGCGCGTCAAGCCCACCACGCCGTGCTTGGCGGCGCAGTAGGCGCTCACATAGCCATAGCCCGTCAGGCCCGCCGTGCTGGCCACGTTGACGATCCGTCCCCAGCCCCCTTCCAGCATCGCGGGCAGGGCCGCCTGCATGCAGTGCCAGGTGCCGGTCAGGTTCACGGCCAGCATCTGCTGCCAGCTTGCTTCGCTGGTTTTAAGAAATGGGCTGGAGGCGGCCTGGCCGGCATTGTTGACCAGGATGGAGATGGGGCCGAACCGTTGCAGCGCCAGATCGAACGCCGCCGCCACCGATGCGGCGTCGGTGACATCCATGGCCACGTGGTCAATCCGGTTCGCTGGCCCCAGCCGCGCCACCGTCGCTGCGAGGGTACCCGCATCGCGGCCCGTGATGGTGACCGAGGCGCCCTTGAGCAGCAGTGCCTCGGCGATCGCGGCACCGATGCCCCGCCCGCCGCCGGTCACCAGGGCATGGCGGCCTGCAAGGCCGGCGTCTGTAGGCAGCGCCATCTCAGCCCTCCAGCAGCTTGGCCGCGATTTCCTGCGGCGTCATGCCGCGGCTGGCGGCCGCCACCTGGCGTTCACGTTCGAGGTTGCGCTCGAGCTGCAGCTTGCCGGCGTGGTACTGGCGCGGCCAACTGATGTCGGTGTAACCCAGCTTGGCCGCTTCGTGCAGGGTCCACGCGGGATCGGCCAGGTGGGGCCGGGCCAGTGCGCACAGGTCGGCGCGCCCGGCGGCGATGATGCTGTTGGCATGGTCGGCCTCGAAGATCGCGCCCACCGCGATGGTGGGGATGCCCACTTCGTTGCGAATGCGGTCTGCGAACGGGGTCTGGAACATGCGGCCGTAGACGGGCATTTCTTCTTTGCTGACCTGGCCGGAAGAGACGTCGATCATGTCGGCGCCGGCCGCCTTGAACAGCCGCGCCACCGCCACTGCATCGTCCGGCGTGATGCCCCCGTCGACCCAATCGTGCGCCGAGACCCGTACGCTGATCGGTTTATCTTCAGGCCAGACGGCGCGCATCGCCTTGAACACTGCAATCGGGTAGCGGCAGCGGTTTTCCAGGCTGCCCCCGTACTCGTCCTCGCGGCGGTTGGTGAGGGGTGAGATAAAACTCGACAGAAAATAGCCGTGCGCGCAGTGCAGTCCCAGCCAGTCGAAACCGGCCTTGGACGCTGCCACGGTGGCATTGACGAAATCGGCCTTGATGCGTTCGAGGTCGTCCCGGGTCGCCGCGCGCGCGACCTGCGAGACGCCAGACAGGTACTGCTGGCTCGATGCGGACAGCAGCGGCCAGTTGCCCTCTTCCAGCGGCTGGTCGCCGCCCTCCCAGGCACGCCGCGTCGAGCCCTTCGCACCCGCGTGGCCCAGCTGGATGGCGATCCTGGCGTCGCTGTTGGCGTGGACGAAATCGACGATCCGTTTCCACGCCGCTGTGTGCTCCGGCGCGTACAGGCCAGGGCAGCCGGGGGTGATGCGGGCGTCGGCGGACACGCAGGTCATCTCGGCGAATACCAGCCCTGCTCCGCCCAAGGCGCGGCTGCCCAGGTGGACTAAGTGAAAATCACCCGGCACGCCATCGACTGCCGAATACTGGGCCATGGGCGAGACCACGATCCGGTTCTTCAGCACCGTGCCACGCAGCCGGAATGGTGTGAACATGGGCGGCACGCTCGCCGCTGTGTGTGGCGCGGGCAGCCCGGCCTGGGCGAAGGCGCCATTGGCGATCCAGTTTTCAAAGCCTTCGACGTAGTTGGCGTCGCGCAGGCGCAGGTTTTCATGCGACAGACGCTGGCTGCGGGTGAGCATCGAATAGGCAAACTGCTCCGCTTCCATGGCGGTGTAGCGCTCGACGTTTTCAAACCACTCCATCGAGTTGCGGGCAGCGCTCTGGATTTTCATGACCTCCACGGCGCGCAGGCCCTGGTAGGCGGACAGCACGGCCGCGCTGCCATCGGCGCCATGCCGTGTGAAACAGCGCGCCAGTTCGATGGCGTCCTCCAGGGCCAGTTTGGTGCCGGAGCCGATGGAAAAATGCGCCGTGTGCGCGGCATCGCCCATCAGCACGACGGGCACGCGGCGGCCGTCGATCACGTTCCAGTGCACCCATTCACGGCAGACGATGCGGGGGAATTTGATCCACATGGCGGCGCCCCGCAGGTGGCCCGCGTTGCTCATCAGAGCGTGGCCGTCCAGATAGCTGGCAAACAGCTTTTCGCAAAAAGCGATGCTCTCCTGCTGGCTCATGTCGGCCAGGCCCGCCCTGCGCCAGACTTCCTCCGGCGTCTCGACGATGAAGGTGGAGGTGTCGCCGTCGTACTGGTAGCAGTGGGCCTGAAACCAGCCATATTCAGTCTCTTCGAAGGCAAAGGTGAAGGCCTCGAATTTCTTCCTGGTGCCGAGCCAGACGAAGCGACAGTGGCGGGTGTCGATATCGGGCTGATAGGTGGAGGCATAACGGGTGCGCACGGCGCTGTTCAAGCCATCGCTGGCGATCACCAGGTCGGCGCCGGATCTGGCGGCGAGATCCTGATCGTCAACGACGGTGGTCTCGAACACAAGATGGACGCCCAGATCTTCGCAGCGCGCTTGCAGGATGTTGAGCAGGCGCTTGCGGCCGATGCCGCAGAAGCCATGTCCGCCGGACGTGACCGTGCGGCCTTTGAAATGGACGTCGATATCGTCCCAGTGATTGAAGGACTGCAGGATGGTGCGGGCAGTCGGCTCGTCCGCCGCCCCAAGGTTCCCCAGGGTCTGATCGGAAAACACCACGCCCCAGCCGAAAGTGTCGTATGGGCGATTGCGCTCGACGACGGTGATCTGATGCGCGGGATCCTGCTTTTTCATGAGCAGGGCAAAATACAGGCCGGCGGGGCCGCCGCCGATGCAAACAATGTTCATGACTGCTCCGCGGGTCAGCGATCACGCGCCGGGTGTCGATCAGTATAGTACATATTTAAATATTTTAGTTTTAAAATAGTTGTTCGAGCTTGGAGGCTTCCTGGCGCAGCTTGAAGCGCTGCAGCTTGCCGGTCTCGGTGCGGGGCAGCGCGGCGCGAAACTCGATCCGGCGCGGATATTTGTAGGGTGCCACTGCCTGCTTGACGTGGTCTTGGAGGATTTTGGCGGTCGCCGCATCGGCTGCAGCGCCGCCTTTCAGCACGACGAAAGCCAACACCACCTGTCCCCTGTTCACATCGGGTGCGCCCACCACGGCGCACTCCGCCACTGCCGGGTGCCGCAGCAGAGCATCCTCCACCTCGGGCCCGGCGATGTTGTAGCCTGCCGAGATGATCATGTCGTCGGTACGGGCCTGGAACCAGTAATAGCCGTCGTCGTCGCGCAGGTAGGCATCGCCCGTCAGGTTCCAGCCATTGTGGACGTAGTCGCTTTGGCGAGGGTCGGCAAGGTAGCGGCAGCCAGTCGGACCTTTCACCGCGAGGCGGCCGATCACATTGGGGCCGACAGGATGGCCTGCGTCGTCGAGGATGCAAGCCTGGTAGCCGGGGATGGGGCGTCCGGTGGCGCCGGGGCGGATCGCGTCGCCGGCGGCTGAAATAAAAATGTGCAGCATTTCGGTGGCGCCGATTCCGTCGATCATCGCCAGACCGGTGGCGCGCTGCCACGCCGATCGCGTCTCAAGGGGCAGCGCTTCGCCGGCCGACACCGTGCGGGTGAGGCTGCGCAGATCATGATTGGCGGCCAGGGGCGCCATTTGCCGGTAAAAGGTGGGCGCTGTGAAGCACACGGTCGCGCGGTATGCGGCGATGGCCGCGAGCAGCGCATCGGGCGTAAGCTTTTCAACGAGGACGGTGGAGGCGCCATAACGCAGGGGGAACAGCAGCAGGCCGCCCAGGCCGAAGGTGAAGGCGAGGGGCGGCGTACCAATAAAAATATCGTCGCGCGTGGTGTGCAGGATCGAGCGGGGAAAGCAGTCGCAGATGGCCAGCACGTCGCGGTGAAAATGCATGGTGCCTTTGGGACGGCCCGTGGTCCCCGATGTGAAACTGAGCAGGCAGACGTCTTCGGCGGAGGTGTCGACGGCCTCGAAGTGTGCAGATTTTGTCGCCATGCGCGACTCGAGCGCCGTGCTTGCGCCTTCATTGAAGTTGAGGATCTGCGGCGGCGCTGCGGCCTCGGCGCATGCCAGATCGAGCTCCTCGCGCAGATTCACCGCGCACAGCACCGCGTTCACGCGCGCCAGGCCGATGATGGTTGCCAGCTCTTTGGCGCGCAGCAAAGGCATGGTGGGCACTGCGATGCAGCCTGACTTCCATACGGCCAGCACGCAGGCGGCCATCATGGGATTGTTCGCCCCTCGCAGCAGCACGCGGTTGCCGGTCACGAGATCCATATCGTCGCGCAGCACGTGGGCGATGCGGTTCACTTGCGCCAGTAGCTGGGCATAGGTCCAAGTCAGGGAAGCGCTGCGGATGGCGACTGAGCTGCCATGACCGCCGGCGACCATGAGGTCGAGCAGTTCGACCGCGCAGTTCAGTCGCGCTGGATATTGCAGGGCGTCGAGTTCGAAGATAAGCTCCGGCCACAGGGCGCGCGGTGGCAGATTATCGTTCGCAAACGTGTCCAGGTACGCGGTCTCGCTCATGCTGTCTCCATCCGGGTCGGGGGAGGCAAGACAGCGCTGATGGCGCCGCCCGTCCAGTGTGGAATACTTTAAACCTAAAGTATCTTGGAGGGCAAGCGGCCTGTATCAGTCAGAACGGATAGGTCGTTTTTACAGCAGACGTAAAAAAACCCCGGGGCTCATCGAGCACCGGGGTTTTTCACTATTACTAGCCTGACGATAACCTACTTTCACACTGGTTGCAGCACTATCATCGGCGTAAGATCGTTTCACGGTCCTGTTCGGGATGGGAAGGG
>JACXTT010005015.1_pt1 | contig 19381 bp, 15 predicted proteins | sample 9270951 | NCBI WGS metagenome assembly JACXTT01 (sample SAMN15532306, study PRJNA645909) | rock metagenome | isolation source: weathered quartz diorite | place: Puerto Rico | collected 2017-06-21 | reverse complement strand
ACAACTTCGCAGCGTGCGAAACAAAACCGACGTTAACGATTACGACGCGGAAAATCATTCCGAAGTGTCACCGTGGAAGGAACGTAGCTCACCCTTCAGGGGCCAGATAACGGTTCGGCATTTCCACCCGGCGCGGCGGATAGGAAACGAACTTGCGGCCGCTTTTCTTCTTTTCCTCCTTGATGTCTTGGAAGATGGCATCAAGGTCGTAATTGAACCTCGCCGCGTGAGCATCACGAACGCGGCGGACTTCTTCCACGATGGGATCGATCATTGCTTGGCCTCCAAGAGTTCTTCGGGCGTACAAATGATCGGGGATTTGACCCCGCTCCCCGCGCAAACGGCGTCGATCACCGGCCGCATGGTGGCGTTCGCAAGGTGCCGACAATTCCATGTTAGCAGATATGGCACGCCGTTCATCGCAGCAACGGCGATGTGCAACGCGTCGTCCGCTGCCTTCGCTGGCAAAGCGCCTGCTTGGACCAAGGCCTTCGCCAAGTCCAACGCTTCCTGCGAGGTTTCTAGCAACGTCATATCCTTCACCACGTCGAGGCGTTCTTGAGCGGCTTGCGGATCTCCAGCTCCCGCCTCTTTCAGGACCAGTTGGGCGATGCAAAGTTCATAGGCTGCACGCCGCGTATCCCACCATTCATGTGTGATCTGTTGGTGCCCGGCAATCACGACGTCGCGGTTCGGCCGGGCGGTCAAGTAACTCACAACGGTGGTTTCGATGTAGACTCGCTCAGCCATGCTTTGATTCTACACTCCCAATGGAGGATGGCACACGCGACGTCTGGCTCGGCGGCCCACGCATCACAGACCGCGAAAGCTATTAGTACAGCGTCCGCACGGACATCGAACCGTCCATGGTGCTTTACCCAAATCACCCCGTGGCAGTACGGACATTCTTGATCGATCGGCAAGCCATTCGAGCGTTCAAGGAATGCGATGAAAGACGGCCGCGCATGTTCGGGCAACGACTGCCCCTTCATGATCTCGTCGGCTTCGCGTTCAACCTCATCTCGCGTCATGGTCATATAGCCGAACTGGTTGATTATGCTGACCGGCGCCGGTCAGCGTATGCAGGCGCCGGTCAGCCTATTTCGGCTTCCCGGTCAGCATCTCAAGCCGCCGGTCAGCCTATTTCCACCTTATTGGAATCTGGCTGGGAAAAGATGTCAAGTTTTTTCTTGCACAAGGGAGTCCACTGGATCGCCTGTGAACGCCGACGCTCCTTACCGCGCCGGCCTGGTATTGGCTCGCCTATCTCGGCGAAGACAATACGCCCACCGATCTTGGGGCTTCGCCGCCGGCTTGCTGCAGGCGATTCAAGAAAATGCAAACTCGGTTGCGTCTTTCCCGCCGTCGCGTGTGGCGGATTCGTTGCGCGGAGGGGGGTGTCTGAGTGTGTGCGCGACGAATCGACGCAACCTACTTGGCGCCAAGGGATTCGTTGCCGAAGATTCGTTGCGCGCTACCTGCCGCCATCTTCATCCGGAACTCAACGCCACGCTGGCGGACGGTGCAGGCATGGTGGGTGGGTGTAAAACTCCGCCCGCGCCATGCAATTCATTTTGTCTCGGCATCCCCATGCATCGCGCCAAACGCAATGTCGGTTTCCGTTACTATTCCGTCAGTGTTCCACGTGGAACATTCCCTGGACCTGCCGCGCTTCATTTCACGAAAGCCTTGGCCCTATTGCTCCTTACCGCGCCTCATGCGGAAGGGATCACTCGTCGCGGTTTCGAGGATTAGCGTGGAAAAGCGGAAGTCGTTCTTGGCCAGGGCGGCCACGATGAATTTCATCGACGATCGGATCGGGCCTTACGGTCACGCGGTCGAGCTTGCTTTCGATGTGCGTGTGGCGCTCGCGCGCTCTCCGCGTTTTTTCCTTGTCTTGCCGCGCTGTTTCTTCCAGTGATCGCGGTCAAGTTCTTGAATGTACCGTATGTATCCTTTCAGGCCGCCGTGCTTTGTCACCATCTCTTCGCGCACGCGCCAGATTTCGTCAAGAATCGGATCAGCCATTATCGTTTCCTCCGTATCGATTGCCCAAAGCGCTGTTGAGGAATTGATTCGGGCGACACGATTAACGGCGCGACGAGTTCCATTTCCTCACACAGCGATTCCAGACCTTTTTGGACGACAGGATTGGCCATGTGGGCATAGTTCCAGGTTAATAGATAATCGATCTGGTGGGAAGTCGAGATAGCAAGATGGGCCGCGTCGCCGGGTTTGTTCGGTGGCACCAACTTGCGTTCGACCAGGTCTTCGCGCAAATCGGTGACCGCGGCAGAAACGGTCAAGTACGATAGGCGACGAATCATCTTCACGCATTCGGACTGACGCGGATACTCCCCGTTACACAATTCGGCCTCGCCCACCTTGGACGCCTATAATTCAAAGTGTTTCCGCTCTTCATCCCACCATTCCCGCTTATGCAGACGCCGCGCCTGCATACGCACATCGGTGGCATCGTACCAGTATGCCGAGATGACACTCGTATCAAAGTAGAGCGATGGCTTGCTCACGGGCAGCTTCAATCCTTCTGATCGTTCCCCCGCCGCATGCGAAACGGATCGCTCGTCGCCACCTCGATGATCATCGTCGAGAAGCGATAATCATTCTTCGCGAGGGCGGCCACCATGCCGTCCACAGCGCGCTTGTCGTAATACTCGACGCCGCGGCCGATGCTATAGATCAGCACTTTTTCCGTCAGCGCCCGGCTGAAGAGGTCTTTTTTGCCCATCAAGATTTGCTTGAGTTCTTTTGGTCCCTTGAACGATTGGCCGCTCGGAAGAACTCCCGACGGATCGATGGCCGCGTCGCCGTCTTTCGTGCGGAATTTGCCGATGGCGTTGTAGTTCTCGAAGGCAAAGCCGGGGGGGTCCATGCGATTGTGGCAATTGGCGCAGGCGACGTTCTTGCGATGCTGTTCCATGCGCTGGCGCAGCGTCCCCTTAAGTTCGCCCTTCTCTTCGAGTTCCGGGACATCGGGTGGCGGAGGCGGAGGCGGCGTGCCGAGGATTTGCTCGAGCACCCATTTGCCGCGCTTAACGGGGCTGGTGCGTGTCGGATTCGAGGTGATGGTGAGGATGCTGGCGTGGGTCAACAGGCCGCCGCGTTCATTATCATCAGGCGCGAAGGTGACGCGCAGGAACCCGTCGCTGCGCCGGCCGCCGCCGAAGTTGCGCTGGAACGTCGTGCCGGGCTTCGTGATCGGCTTCTGGTAGAGGCGATTGCCGTTGGTGTCGGCGATGCCGTAGTGGCGAGCGAGGCGTTCATTCATGAAGGTGAAGTTGCTGTCGATCAAATCAAGGATGCTGCGATCCTCGCGCATGATCGCTTCGAAGAACAGCTCGGTCTCCTTGTACATGGCGTTGCGCAAGGCGTCGTCGAAATCGGGGAACAGCTTCGAGTCGGGCGTGTGGTTCTTGAGCAGGCGGAGCTGGAGCCATTGGGTGGCAAAGTTCTCGACCAGGGCGTACGACTTCGGGTCCTTGAGCATCCGCTCGACCTGCGGCTTGATGTTCTCGTGCAACTGCTTCTTGCTGGCAAGATCGAACAGCTCGTCATCGGGCATCGAACTCCAGAGGAAATACGATAGCCGCGACGCCAGTTGATAATCATCGATCGGATGGGCGTCGGCGCTGTCGGGGCGATGATCAAGCTCGACGCGGAAGAGGAACTTCGGCGAGCAGAGAACGGCTTGCAGCGCGAGCTGGACGCCCGCCTCCCAGCGTTCCTTGTTTTTCTCCGCTAGATCGACGAACTTGAGCAGGCGTTCGACTTCGTCCTTGGCCGCGGGTCGGCGATACGCTTTCGATACGAAGCGAGTCAGGATTTCACGGGCGGCTTCACGATTGCTGAGGCCTTGCTTGTAGACCATGATCTTGCGATGCGATAGCGGCCGCGTGTCGAGCGGGCCTTCGAGCTGGAACTTCTCGAGCATGAAGGCGCGTTCTTCCTTCTTGTCGGCGTCCTTGAATTCGTTGAGCAGAACGGCGGCGACGCGGTGCGAGCCTTTCTTCAGATTGAGCGTCACCTCGTAGGTCTTGGGGTCCTTGGCGTCCTTGGCGGTGACCTCGAAAACCTTGACTTCCTTGCCATTGACGGTGAGGGCAACCTTGACCGGCTCCTTGCCGACCTGTTTGCCGTAGCCGCGAATGCGGGCTTTGAACTCGCCTTCTTCGGTCAGGTTGTAGAGCGTGTGGAGCGGGACTTTGGTTTGCGTGACGGCGCGGAAGGTGCCCACCTTGTCGGGGTTCGGCACGCTCGGCTCGGTGAAGCGGGAGATCACGGTGCGCGTCGGCGCCTTGGGGGGATCGCCGACCAGGATTGCTTGCTGGGCAATCGTCTCGGCGGCAGCCAAGTAGCGTTCCATGAGCACCGGCGAGATGGTCAACACGTCGCCGATGTTGTCGAAGCCGTGACCGACGTCGTCGGCGGGGAAGTCGTCGGCTGGCTTGAAATCGACGCCGACGAGATCGCGGACGGTGTTGTTGTACTCGGCCCGATTGAGCCGACGCATGGTGACGCGGCCCGGATCGCGTTTGCCGTTCGAGTCGGCGGCGACGAAGATGTCATTGAGCGCCTTGAGGAACGCCTCGGTGTCCTTGAGATCGGGACGCGGCTGTTTCGCCTCGGGCATCTCGCCCGAGTGGACCATGCGTACGACCTCGTGCCATTTCTTGCGGTCCTTGAGGATCGATTTCTCATCGGTGTAGATGTGCAACACAAGCCCGGCGCTCTTCTTCTTCGGGCCGTGGCACATGACGCAATGCTTGACGACGAACGGCACGATGACCTTGTCGACGGCGTCGTTCGTCTTGACGGCGGGTTGCTTGGTCTGTGCCGAAGCCTCGTCCTTACTGAGATGGACGCAAAATCCCGCCCCAGTGGCGAGGAGCACGACAAGAGTGACGAAGTATCGGAATCGCATGGGAGGAGGGCACCTTGGCGGTATGGGAGTTAAGAGAATTGTAGCAACCGAGCAACGCCGACGCAATGGCGACGGCTCACGAACTCCGAGCGCCAGCGAGGGGATAGCAGTAAACCGCCGGATTCGTAGAACACTTGCAAGTGCCACGCGCTCCCCTCGCTGGCGCTCGGGGTTAGTGAGGTTCTGGAATGTCCCTAACGTGGATCGACACACACGCCCACCTGGATGACGAGCGCTTCCACGCCGACCTGCCCGCCGTGCTGGAACGGGCCGCGCAGGCCGGCCTGCAGCGCATCGTCGTCGTCGCCACGACAGCGCTCGACAGCCCGCGCTGCGTCGATCTCGCGGAGAAGCATTCGATTCTGCGGGCAACTGTCGGCATACAGCCGAACCATGTTGCGGAAGCGACACCGACGGCATGGGATGAGGTCGTCGCGCTGGTGCACCGAAAGGAAGTTGTCGCCCTTGGCGAAACTGGACTCGACCGCTATTGGGACCGAACGCCGTTCCCGCAGCAAGAGGATTATTTTGCCCGGCATCTGGAGTTGGCGCGCACCATCGATCGCGCGGTGGTGATCCATTGCCGCCAAGCGGAAGCCGACACCGTGCGGATGTTGCGAACCGACTTCGACAAGCACGGCCCGGTCCGCGCGGTCATGCATTCGTTCACGGGGGACCTGGCGACAGCGGAAGCGTGCCTGGCGATGGGATTGTATATCTCGTTCGCGGGAATGTTGACGTATAAGAATGCCCAAGCATTGCGCGACGTCGCGGCCAAGATGCCGCTGGAGCGCGTGCTGGTGGAGACCGACTGCCCGTATCTCGCGCCTGTGCCGCACCGCGGGCAGCGCAACGAGCCGGCGTATGTAGTCCACACGGGGGCCGAGCTGGCGCAGGCGCTTGGCGTACCGATCGGCGTGATCGCGGAACACACGACGCGAAATGCCCGCGTCTTGTTTGGATTCGTCTAGCGCCCGCATGGCGCCGCGCGGGCGCTAAACGGGCATTGGCATAACCACCATCAAGGGAGAATATCATGACCTTCGCCGACCTGATCGAATCGCTCGAATACAACCGTACCAAGACGCTCGCGTTCCTCGATACGCTCGGCAAGCAAGCCGACGTGCAGAAGGCGCTCGGCTGGCGTCCCGGCCCCGGCCGCGCTCACGTCGCCTGGCAGCTCATGCACATTGCCGCCACCGATGACCGCCACGTCCACGTCCGCATGACGGGCGGCCAACCGCAGCAGCCGAAGTTCGTCGAGCGTTTCGCCGGCGGCAGTACCCCGGACGACGACGTTCCGACCCTGGACGCGATCAAAGGATATCTGGAGTCGCAACGCAAGGAGTTGCTGGCCCACCTGAAGAGCCTGCCCGACAGCGCCCTGACGACGAAGCCCAACGAGCAGGCCCCGTGGACGTACAAGGAATGGCTCAAGGTGCTGGCCTGGCACGAAGCCCATCACCAGGGGCAGGCACATCTGACGTTCAATCTTTACAAAGCGGCACACGGGATCAAGTAATTCACAAGCCCCGGGGCGAGGTACTCCGAACCCCAGGGGTTCGGAGTACCCGGCTCTACTTCCGCACCTTCGCCACCTCCCCATGTGCCGCCCCCACGATCAACTCCTCGACGCGCGGCCCCCATGCACACGGATGGCCGTAGTAGATCATCGACGTGTCGCCTTCGTAACGGCCCTCCTGCAAAACTTTAAGCGATGGAATGTACGCCATCACGTCGTTGGCGTAGCCTGTCACCCAGACTTTGCCGAGTTCCTTCTTGAGCCGTAGCGAGTAATCGACGACGGCCTCGCCGCCCAGTGCGATCCAGGTGAGGTCGCTGCCGAGTTGCCAGGCTTGCACGGGATAGGGGTAGTACTTCTTGAGCGAACCGGACCTCTCGATGTCCGCGAGCAGCGACCTGGCGCGGGCGGCGATGAAGCGGTCCTTGCTCATCGTCCCCTCCACCAGCTTCTCACGCGTCGGCAATTCGCCGAAGGGAACGTCCACCGTTGTGTAGGTCGTCTTCAGCGCCGGGCCGACCTTCGCCATCGGCGCCCTGACGACCTGCTCGACCGCCGCGGAAAGTTGGTTGCCGTAGGCTTCCGCCAGTTCCGATTTGCGGCGAGGCAAGGGGTTCTGATCGGCGCCGCAGCCTGCGTGAAAGAGGGCAATCGCGCCGGGATAGCGTTGTTCGAGGTCAAGCTGGGCGAAGCCGGGATAGTCCCCCGACCATTGGTAGAAGTCCATCACCGTAGCATGGCAGGCATAGCCGAAGACGATCGCGCGCACTGTGCCGTCCGCAGCGCGCACGCACAGCACCGGCACCTCGTGATCGACGGGGCCCTTGAGCAGCCCGAGGTCGCGCAGCTTCGGCACGTTGGTTTCCGCGTTCTCGCGGCGGTTGGTCGCGAAGGTCGTGAAGCCAGTGCCCCAGCTGACCTGCGCGGGGACCATCGTCTTCAGCGCGGCGCCGACCAAGTCGATCAGCTTGTCGTGCAACTCCAGCGTGTACTTCTTGACGAGCTGAGTCTGCTTGTCGTCGAGGTTGTACATCGTGATCAGGTTGCGGCCAACGACCGGCCCGCAATGGGTATGCGAGACGGAGAGCATGATCTCGCTGCGTTCGAGGCGGTAGCGCTTCTTGAGCTCGGCGCAGATCTCATCTGAGAGAGTGCGGTCGATGCCGACGAGGTCCATCGTGACAAGGACGCAGTGTTTGCCCTGCGCGTCTTGCAGAACGATCGCCTTGGCCCACAGGTCGTGGACCTTCCCCTCGGCAGGCTTGGTACGGCCGCCGTAGCCGGACATCCACATGAACTCGCGCGGCGTGATGACCGTCTTGGCGACGCCGGCTTGCCAGGTTTTCTCCTGAGCGGCGAGCGGCGGAATGCCAACTATCGCGACAAGTGCCAATGCGACGAACATTCGACCCATGATTTTCTCCATTCGCGGCCGCTTGCGGTTTAGCGCTCGCACGGCCCCACGCGAGCGCTAAACCGCAAGCGACCGCTCAACGAACCGATAGCAAATACGCTATCAGATCGGCCATCTCCTGGTGGTTGATCGATTTCTCCAGCCCCTCCGGCATGAACGACATGCCGGTGCTGCGCAGCTCCTCGATGTTGACGCGCAGGATCGTCTCGTTGGCGCCGTCCGGCTTGCGGATGGTGATGCTGGTCGCCGTCTCCGCGAGGATCATGCCGGTCAAGGTGCGGCCGCTGTCGGTTTGCAAGAAGTAGGTGATGAACTTCGGCAACACCTCGCGGTTCGGATCGAGGACGTTGAGCAAGATGAAGTCGGCCCCGCGGTCCCGGAGCGCGCCGAGTTCAGCGCCGATCTGCTCGCCGACGCCTTCGACGCGATGGCACGCCGCGCAGTTCTTCTTGAACAGCTCCTTGCCGTTCTTGGTGTCGCCCTTCAGAGTCAGCGATTTTTGATAGGCATCCACCACGTCCTTGCGTTTGGAGAGTTGCGTCCCCTTGAAGAGCTTTTCCGCGCGGTCGCGGATCTTCGCATCGGCGCTAATTTGCAGCAGCTTGATGCGAGCCGGATCGACTTCGCCGGTCTTGACCTTCCCCTTCTCGACGGCGTCAAGAAAGGAATGCACCCACGCCGAGCGGGCGAACAGCGTCTCCGCGGCGCTCGCACGCACCTGCGGACTGAGGCTCGGCCAGGCGTCGATCACCACCTCCGCAACGGCGGCTTGATCGAAACGCACCAGCGTCTCCAGGGCGGCATTCTGCACCGCTTCCGGCTGACGGAACTTGAGGAACTCGGTGAAATTCGGCTTAACCTTGTCGAACTCCGCCAGGCCGAGCGTCCGCACCGCCGACACGCGCTCCGGGACCGGCTGCTTGTCATTGCTCGTGATCTTCAGCGCGTCGGCGACCAACTCCTTGAACAGCTCGCTCGACTTGCCGGCCTTTGTGATTTGCTCACGCGATTTTGCGGGCAGCTTGGTCAGCAGGCTGGCCATCAACGTGCGGCCTTCTTGGGCGGAAAGCTGCTCCACGGTCTTCAGGAACTCGCCCAGTTCGTGTGTCTGGTTGGCGGCGCCGACCTGCACGGCCAGGGCATTCAGAAGCAAACGCCCCTCATCGCTTTTGCGAAAATTGTCATTTGCTGCGAGCATGCGAAATAAATCACCGCGCCCGCGGTGCGCCGACGTGAGGATCGCGAGCCGCATCCACGCATCCTTGCCGTCCTTGATGCTAAGCTTGTGTAGCAACCAGGTCGGCGTTTCGCCTTTGACCGCGCCGAGCGAGAACGCGACTTGATAACGGACGCGCAAATCGGTCTCGTCGTGGCTCAACGACCACAGATTCGTGCGTACGCCCACTTCGTCCGGAAACCGTTCGCACAGCTTGACCGCGTGCTCTCGCACACGCGGCTCGGCGTGGTCTATCTGTTCCAGCACATCGTTCAGACGCAAAGCGCTCAATCCGTCCAGCACGTAGAGAGCGTGCATTACCGCCAGCGGCAACTTCGTGTCCTGGACGAGCTTGCGCAACAGCGGCACCGCGGCCATATCCTGCCGCTGATAAAGCAACCGCGCGGCCGTGTCGCGATGCCAGCCGTTGGGATGTTCCAGAAGTTTGACAAGCTCCGCGGTCGTTGACTTGGTCAACCGGGGCAGGGGAGGGCGTTTGAAGCTGTCCGGCACGATGCGCCAGATGCGGCCATGATTGACGCCCGACTCGATGTGCAGATGTTTGAGGATGATCGGCGGGATCGATTCGATCGTCTCGATGATCTCGCGATAGTGGTCGATGACGTAGAGCGTACCGTCCGGCGCGTTGGCGAACTGGGCGGGGCGGAACCAGTTGTCGGTCGAAGCGAGAAATTCCGCGTCTTTCTCGAATCGACTCGCGCTGAGGGCAAGTCCCTTCGGCTCCAGCTTCGCATGGTACACCAGGTTATTCGCCACCTCGCCGACGAACAGCGTGCCTTTGTAGCCCGGTGGAAAGGCGTCGCCGCGATAAACGGTCACGCCGGTGGTGCCGGTGAAGTGGCCGGAGACTTCGCCTGTCTCGGTGGGACCCGGTACGTCGCCTTTGAGACGCAATCGCGTGCGCACGCTGCGCCATGGCTCGTTCGGACTGATGCGCTTCAGGTAATTCTTGCGCTCATGGTCATGGATGTTGAGCAACGGCGGCGGCGCCTGAACGTAGGGGTTCTTGAGGAGGTAGCGGCCATCGTACATCAAGAGATGAGCGGGATTCGAGTTGTCGCAGGTGAACGTGCGGCCCCAATCGTCCATCGACATGCCGTGCTGAGCGCTGCCGGCGATGAGTTCGAATCCCGATCCTAAGCGGAGCTTAGGATCGAGGGCGGCGCGCGGATCGAACAGGAAGCCATGGCCGCGCACATCCAAGCCGCCTCCCTCGGGCGCGGCTTGGAGAGACTTTACCTTTCCGCCGGCGGCGCTGGTCGAAACGTGAAAGCGATTGTCGAGGCCCCAGCGGAATGAATTGAGCATCCCCTCGCCGGCCTTGTCGCGGTCGAAGCCGGTGTAGATGACTTTCTTGACGTCGGCCTTGCCGGTCCCCGTGGTGTCCTTGAGGTAATAGATGTGCGGCACCGAGCCGACGAACAGGCCGCGGTCCCAGCAGGCGAGAGCGACGGGCGAATCGATCTCGGCAAACGTGGTGACCTTATCGTAGACGCCGGTTCCCTTGGTGTCTTCGAGCAGCTTGATGGCGCCGCGTTCCTTGAAGTTGGGATTGCCGTGCTGGTTGTACTCGGGAAACTCAGCGACGTACATGCGGCCGTCCTCGTCGAAATCGACGGCGACCGGCGAGCGAATGGCTGGCTCCGACGTGGTCAGCTCGATTTTGAATCCGGGCGCGAGTTTAAATGTCTTGATCGCGTCGGCCGGCGACTTTGGCGCGATGCGCGGCAACTCGGCGGCGAAGTCTTTGGCCTTGGTGTCCTTGGTTTGATCAGCGCGGCCCAGCGCGAACCAACAAACCAGCCCAGCGAACACCACGATGCTCAGTGATCGACAACGCATGACAACCTCGCGCGGAGAATTCTTGCGGACGAATGCAATCACGATAGCGGCTCCCTGACGCCGCGCCCAGCAGAATTCGACCAGAAATGGTTCGTTCAATCCATCACGTATCCTGCTTGCCGTCCCTCGCCGCATCCAGATACGTCTGCAACAGAATCTGCGCCGCCACGCGATCGCGCCGGGCTATGCGCTTCTTTTTCGTCAGGCCGATGTCGGTGAGTGCGGCATCCGCCTCGAACGAGGTGAAACGCTCGTCGTAGAACGTGACCACCAGACCGGTTGCTTCTTGCAGCCAGGCGCCGAAAACGCGTGCCAGCTTCGCCTGGACGCCTTCGCTGCCGTCCTCGTGAATCGGCAAACCGACGACAATGGCGCCGATCTCCTCTTCTTCGACAACTCGTTGGAAATACAGAGCATCCTGGACGGGACTGCGGCGTGTGTAGGTCGTGAATGGGGAGGCCAGCCGGCGCTCGGTGTCGCTGATTGCCAGGCCGAGGCGAACCCTGCCAGGATCGATTGCCAGGATCCGCGTGTGCGGCTTCACAGATGCTTCTCCAGACGGCGGGCCTTGAGTTGCTCGACAATTTTCTTGATGTTGCCTTCCTCTTCGCGATGCGCCACCAAGATCGCGTCGCCGTCCTGGATGATGATGAGATCGCTGACGCCGAGCGTGGCGATGAGTTTTTGTTCGTCGCCGACAACGACGCAATGGTGGGTATCGATGCCGAGATGGTTGGCGAGGACGGTGTTGTCGTGGGCGTCTTGAGGGTGCCGACGTTCAAGCGCGAGCCAGCTGCCGACGTCGTCCCATTGGAAGGGGGCCTGCACCACCAGCACTTCGGCCGCTTTTTCCATGACCGCGTAATCAATGCTGATCCTGCCGAGGCCGGCATATTCCTTCGTGAGCACTTCGTCGCGCCGCGGCGTATCCCATGCGGCCGCGATGCGCTCGACGGCGTCGGCCAGGGCGGGTTGATTGCGACGCAGTTCACCCAGGATCGTCGCCGCGCGCCAGACGAAGATGCCGCTGTTCCAGAAGTGCTGACCCGAGGCGGCGTACTGTTCCGCCAACTCGACATGTGGCTTCTCGCGAAACGAGCCGACGCGATAGATCGACACTCCTTGCCGTTGCGCCAACGCGACGCCGCGCTCGATGTAGCCGTAGCCGGTCGCGGCAAAAGCCGGAACGATGCCGAATGTCACCAGAGCATTGGGATTCTCCAGCACTAACTGCTCGGCGACGTGCGCGGCGCGGCGAAACTCCTGTGCCGGCTCAATGACGTGATCGGCGGGCATCACCAGCATGACGGCCTCGGCATCACCGCGTGCCGCCAGCGCCGCCCCCAGGCCGATGCACGCTGCCGTATCGCGCCCGCACGGCTCACCGATGATGCGTTCGTTCGGCAAGTTCGGCAGCTGGCGGGCAGTCTCGACGGCGTAGCTGGCGCCAGTGATGATCCAGGTCCGCGCGGGCGTGACCATCGCCCCGATTCGCTCCATCGCTTGCTGCAGGAGCGAGCGGTCCCCGGCAAGCTTGAGAAATTGTTTGGGCTTTGACTGCCGGCTGCGCGGCCAAAACCGCGTGCCGCCGCCGCCGGCCATGATGAGTGCGTGTAACATGATTGACTCTCCCTCAAAAATTTTCCACGTACGACACGAGAGAAGGCGGAGTCGCAGAATTCGCGTCCCGAGATCGAGTAGAAACCCTAACTTTCGCAAACGACCCGTACCGATTGCCGGTTGGCAAACTGGAGTGGAGTTTTAGCGCCAATTCTTGCAATCACTTGCGACACGCCACGTGCCAGCTTGCCAACTCGCCAAGGGAGTATCCCCAGGTTCGGCTTGCAGGCTTGCGACACACTCGGACATCGTAAGAATCTGGGTTCACGTTCGCGCGGTCCGTTTACCCCTCCCGTTCATGCTCTTCCTGTCGTAGGTGGATCGATTCTCATTTGATATACGTGTCTTTGTCAATATGTGAAATACCCTTTAACTTCGATCTTAGTTCCGCAGCATCGAGAGCGAGCAGCGGGCTGATCTCAATTTTGTGCGCTGCGTTGCCGTGTGCGTCCGTGGGGACTTCGACGCCGGCTTCGCGCAGCCACTTCGCGGCCAGGTTGCACATCAGTGCGCGCGCGGTCGTGGGCGTATCGACCTTCTCGCCGTCCTTGTTCTTGACCGGGGCGAACTCCTCCTCGCGCACCGTCGGCAAGATGCTCCAGCGCTCGGCCTGGGGCAACACGTCAAAGATGAAGCGCTCGAATTTGAGCGCGTTCACCTCCTCGGGCGTGACGAGTTTGCCGGCTTCGTCCAGGAACGGTACTTTCTTGCGCGCCAGATGCCATGGCAATCGTCCCGCCTCTGCGGCGATCTTGAGCAGGAAGGCAACGTCGAACAGATGGATCGCGGGATTGCCGGCCCAGAGGACAAGTTGGCCGCGCTCATCGGTCTCCGCGGCCCATTCGTCGGGCAGATCGGAGTACTCGATCATGGCGCAGCGGCCATCGAGCAGCGCGAAGTTGCCGACCTTTTCTTTCGGCCCGGTTTTGGGTAGCACCTTGGAGGAAACCGCGGCGTCCGCGGCGAGATGCCGGCCGAGAAAGACGCAATCGGCCAGGTTGACGAGCGGGTTATCCACCTGGAAGTAGGAGATGGTCCGGATGCCGCGTTCCTTGAGACGCTCGAGCAACTTGCTGTCGAATAAGCCGGTAATGGTGCCGCCGTGTCCGTTGGGGCTGAGGCACAAGCGGCCCGGCGCGTCAAGCAGAAGCCGGCCGGTCGCAAGATCGAGCGCGGGCATGGTCCCCTGGCAGAAGAACCAGACGTCGTCGGGAGGCAGCCGGTAGAAATTGCGCCGCGTGAACCATTTTCGCGTCGCCTCGTCGGTGGCCGGGCTGGTCATGACGAGCAGCGGCATGCGCGCTCCATAGCGCCGTTTGAGTGCCAGCACCTTTTCCGCGTGAATTTGAAACAGCGGCTTCTTCGACACGGGCCCGATCGGGAACATGCCCTTGGGGTCGTCGAATCCGAGGCGCGTCCCCTGGCCGCCGGCGACGAGGAGAAACGCGACCGCGCCGGCGCGAAACGCTTGCTCGCCGCATTTGCGAAACGCCTCGCGCTCGGCGGCATCGAACGTGGGAATCGGCAACGGCTGGATGCGCTGACGCTCGGGTAGAGCGTCCTTCTGCGCGCGGCGCTCATAAAGGGCGAGCAACTCGGCCAGATCGATGCGCTCCAGGTCGCGCACCAAGCTTTCCCAGGCCGCGTCGTCGAGGCGTTCGGCGACCTCGAGCAGATGCGCCTGTCCATGTTGCACCAGGCGTCGCCGCAGTTCTTGGGAAATATTCACCATGCAGAAAGCCCCGGAGTGAGGTGCTCCGAACCCCGGGGTTTGGGAGTACCCTCACCCCGGGGCTTCGCGCACTTCAAAATGGAAAGCATAACCCGTCGTACGCCAGCTCGACGTTCGCGGGCAGACGCGTACTCGTCGTTTCATGCTCGATGTCGTGCGACAGGTGCGTGAGGTAGGCTTTCGCCGGCTGCAATTGAGCGATCACGTCGAGCGCCTCATCCAGGCAAAAATGGGCCGGGTGCGGCTTGAAACGCAGCGAGTCGAGGATCAGAATCTCGACGCCTTCGAGCCGTTTCATGCTCTCACGCGGTATCTTGCTGACGTCGGTGCAGTAGGCTAGATTGCCAATGCGGAAGCCGAACACGCTGAAGTGAGCGTGCTCCAGCGGGATCGGCGTGACGCGCTCCTCCAGCACCGTGAACGGCTCCTCGGTGATGTTGCGGAACATCAATTTCGGCAAGTAGCCCGACGGTAGCGCCTCGACGCCGGGACTGAACGCATACGCGAACGATTGCCGCAGCTTGCGTTCGACTTCGGTGGTGCAATAGAGCGGCACTGGGGCGCCCAGGTATTTGGGGATCGGCCGCAGGTCATCGAGGCCGTACATATGATCGGCATGGGCGTGCGTGTAGAGGACCGAGTGGACGATCTGCACCTTGGCGCGCAACAGTTGCAGGCGCAGTTCCGGCGGCGTGTCGATGAGGATGTTGCCGTGGTCGGTGCGAATCAAGACGGCGCAACGGTAGCGCTGGTTGCGTGGATCGGCCGATCGACAGACGTCGCACTCACAGCCGACCATCGGCACGCCGACGGAGGTGCCGGTGCCGAGAAAAGTAAAGGTTCGCACGGGTAGGCCAAATTTCTCCGGTCAGAGCCCGAGGGCCAGCGAGGGGGGAGCATTCTCCCTCGCTGACACTGTCGGACAAGTGGATCATTCACGAGTACCTGGCAGTCATTGTAAACGATCCGGGTACGGTTGCGATGCCAACTTTCTTGGAAAAGCGAAGCAGTGCCCCGTTGACATCGCGAGGCGTCTCGCTTACGCTGTCCCCTTACGGTCGATTTGAACCCCTATCGAGATTCATCGCATGAGCATGGACATCGCAAAACCTCACAACGAACAACGTCTCTTGTGGGCCGGCTTTTTCTCCATCTTTGCCGCCGGCGTCGGCTTCTCCGTGCGCGGCGGCATCCTGATTTACTGGGCCGGCGATTTCGGCTTCACCATGGCCGACCTCGGCGGCATCACCGGCGGCGGACTCGCTGGTTTCGGCATCATTATCATCCTTGGCTCGCTCATCGCCGACAACGTCGGCTATGGCAAGCTCATGGCCGTCGCCTTCGCCATGCACGTCCTGTCCGCGGTCCTGCAGCTTTTTGCTGGACAGATTCACGCCACACTCGGCTCGACCGCGACCTACTGGACCCTCTACATCGCCATGTTCATGTTTGCGATCGGCAATGGACTGGGCGAGGTCGTCGTCAACCCAATGGTGGCAGCGCTCTTCCCGACCAAGAAAACCCATTACCTCAATATTCTGCACGCGGGTTGGCCGGGCGGCTTGATCGCCGGTGGGCTTGCCTCGTATGTGATGAACGGCGGAAACATCCTGGGGTGGACCGCTTTCCCGGACAAAGTCCACTGGATGATTCAGATGTCGATGTTTCTCATTCCCACCCTCCTCTATGGAATTCTGATGCTGGGCCAGACTTTCCCCGCTTCGGAAGCCAGCCAAGCCGGCACAACTTACGGCGAGATGTTGGCGCAGTTCGCCTCGCCCATCCTGCTCTTGTTGCTGGTGATTCACGCGCTCGTCGGCTATGTGGAGCTCGGTACCGATAGCTGGATCAGCAAGATCACCGGCAGCATCATGGAGGACCCCAAGAGCGGCTTGCTGCTCTTCGTCTACACGTCTGGTTTGATGTTCGCATTGCGATTCTTCGCGGGGCCGATTGAACACGCCGTCACGCCGCTCGGACTCCTGTGCATCAGTGGCGTGTTCGGCTCGGTCGGCCTGCTGCTCCTGGGCAGCGCGGAGGGGGCGTTTTTCTGCGTCCTGGCCGCAACCATCTACGCCATGGGCAAGACCTTCCTTTGGCCGACCATGCTGGCGGTCGTCTCGGAACGATTCCCGAAGGGGGGCGCGATCACCATTGGCGCCATCGGCGGGGCGGGCATGCTGTCGGCTGGTTTTCTCGGCGGGCCGGGCATCGGCTTCAAGCAAGATTATTATGCCTCGGCAAAACTGAAAGAGAAGGCTCCTGAGGTCCACCAGCGCTATGCCGCCGAGCATGACAATTCCTTCTACGGCCTCGTTCACGTCCGCGGGCTCGATGGCACCAAGGTCGGCGACCTGAACAAGGAACGCGAGAAGCTCGAGAAGGCGATTAGCACGGCAAAGGAATCCAAGGATCAACAGAAGATCGACCAGGCCGAGGCTAATTTCAAGGCGTGGAAGTTCACCGACCCGGGTCGGGCCGACATGCTCATCGAAGAAGCCGCCTTGCACGGCGGCCGCATGGCCTTGGAATGGACGGCTCTCGTGCCGGCGACCATGGCGGTGCTCTATTTAGTGTTGCTAACCTACTTTTGGACGCAAGGCGGTTATAAGCGCGTCGAAATCGGGGCTCAGGCGCCGGCCGCCATCGAGCATCCGCACGGCTTTTCGGCAGGCCCGCCGCCGTCACCTCCATCGACGGGCATCAAGGAGTAGCGGCGATCTTCGTTTAGCGTTCGCCGGGCGCCGCGCGAACGCTAAACGAAGGCACTAATCGCGTTCCCGTCCGAAGAGTTCCTTGAACAGATGGCGCGTCTGCGCCGTGTGCCATTCCAGCATCTGCACGAAAATCTGCCCGGCCGAATGGTCTGCGGTCGCCTCGCAGCCCAGGCGTTTGGCCAGCTTCTCCAAATCCTCCTGTGCCTCGGGCAATTCATCCAGCGACCGGTTGTGAAAGATGCGCAGCCGGCTTTCGACGATGCGCATGAAATCGTAGCAGGAACGTAAGGCCGCGTGCTCCTCGGCGTTCAACAGCTTCGCCTTGTGCAAGGCGTCAAGGGCCAGCCAGGTGTTCGGCTGGCGCACGGCGGGATGGGCTCGGCCGTATTTGAGTCGGAACATCTGCACGATGAACTCGATATCGACGATGCCGCCGAAGCCGCGTTTCAGATCGCGCTTGCTGCCGGATGCTTCGACCCGTTCGCGCATGGACATGATTTCATCAGCCAGGGCGGGCTTCCATTCAAGATCGTAGATTTGGTGGTTGACGGAGCGAATCACATCGATGCCGAAGTCGGGATCGCCGAATACGATGCGGGCGCGCGTGAGCGCTTGCCGTTCCCAGAGCTGGGCGTGGCCTTCCTGAAAGTAGCGTTCGAATTCGGCGAGAGGCAGCACGAGACTCCCTGATTTTCCCGTCGGCCGCAAGCGCATATCGACCTGGTAAAGCCGGCCGCGCGGGCCCATGTAACTGGCGGTCTTGATGATTTGCCGTGCCAGCTCCGAGAAGAAATGAAAGTTGTCGGTCAATTCGAACCGGTCCCAGCGCGATGATCCCGGCGGCGGCAAAGTACGACCGTCCCCTTCGTAGATCAGGATCAGGTCAAGATCGCTATGATAGCTCATCTCCCGGCCGCCGAGTTTGCCCAGGCCGAGCAAGACGTATCGGCTCGGCTGACCGGCGCGCGGGCCGTCGATCAGGCTTGGCATACCGAGCCGACGTTCGAGCGGCGGGTATTGCAGGGTGGCCAGTTGCACCAGGATCGTCTCGGCGAGATCGCTTAACGCGTGCGTCGTTTCCAGGATATCTTCCTTGCCGAGGATGTCGCGCACGCCGATGCGCAAGAGTTCCTTGTCCTGGAAGCTGTGCAGGATCGGATCGGGATCGTCCGCATTGCGGCACAGTTCCGTCAGCTCGCCGCTGAGCTCCTCGATCTTGCGCGGCAGATTCAGCACCAGGCTGTCGAGCAGTTCGTCGATCATGCCGGGATTGTTGATGAGGATCTCCGACAGGAACTGGCTCCACGCGCAAAGTTCGACGTACAGCTTCAAGGTCGGCGTGTTAAAGCTGAATAGCTCCCACAATACCGCCTTGCCCCCCAAGGACGCGCTAACTTTCTCGAGATTGACGAGTGCAATGTCGGGATCGGGCGTCTCGGCGATCACTTGCAGGAGTTGCGGGGCGATGTTGGCGAGGAACTGCCGGCAGCGGCGGGATTCGAGAAACGGGATCGTTTCGGTCGCGAGCTGGTTGAGGTTGTGATACGCCCCTTGCGGGTCCTTGAACGGATACTTGCCGAGCACTGCCTGGATTCGTTCCGGATCGGGATTCGGATCGAGCAGCAAGTCGGCTTCGGGCGCCTCCTGATCGCTATCGAACGACAGGTGCAAGAGGTGATTGAGAATAGCGCGGTTCTGCGCGGTCTTGATGCGATAATCCTCGAGAAAGGTATCGAGTGGATCGAGCGGCTTCGCGTTTTCCGGCGCGCCGAGTCCCGTAAGGGGCCGGTTGGCGTTGGCGCCGGAGTAGCCCATGCGCAGGGCAAGCTTGCGCAGCTCTTCCGGCTTGTCGGGGAGCCGATGCGTTTGCAGGTCGAACATGAGCTGCAGGCGATGCTCGATCTTGCGCAGGAATCGATAGGTGTTGTCGAGCGTCCGATATTCGGCATCGTTCAGACAGCGAGCCTTTTCGAGGGCGCGAATGGCCTTGAGCGTGTTGGGTTGGCGGATGTCGGGTCGGTCGCCGCCGTTGGCGAGCTGCAGAAACTGGATGGTGAACTCGACATCGCGGATGCCGCCGTGCCCGGTCTTGACCTCGGTGTCGCTTTCGCCGAACCGGCCCGATTTCTGCTCGATCTTCCGTTTCAGCGCCTTGATCTCGTTGATCTCCGCGACGCTCAGATAGCGACGATAAACGAACGGCTCGATGGCGTGCAGGAATTCGTCGCCGAGCTTGGCATCGCCGGCGACGGGGCGCACCTTGATGAGCGCCTGCCGTTCCCAGGTCCTTCCGAGCGTATCGTAATAGGAAAGCGTGCTGGCCAGCGAGCGAGCAAGCGGCCCACGCTGGCCTTC
>JACXTT010005014.1_pt1 | contig 19382 bp, 13 predicted proteins | sample 9270951 | NCBI WGS metagenome assembly JACXTT01 (sample SAMN15532306, study PRJNA645909) | rock metagenome | isolation source: weathered quartz diorite | place: Puerto Rico | collected 2017-06-21 | reverse complement strand
TTCGCGCTCTCGACCGAGGGCGAGTACCAGGTCGCCGAGCGCATCGCGGCGATGGTGCCGGCGGCGGAGCTGGTGCGCTTCTCCAACTCCGGCACCGAGGCGGTGATGGCGGCGCTGCGCTTGGCGCGCGCCTACACGCGCCGGGACGACTACGTCATCCTCGAGGGTAGCTACCACGGACTGTTCGACGCCGCCATGTGGTACACGCCCATGGACAAGTGGAATCAGGTCGGCGATCCAGAGGTCTACCCCTACAGCGAGGGGATACCGCTCAACACCCGCCAGTTCGCGCACTTCGTGCAGGCGAACGACGCCAATCAGCTCGAGGACGTACTGAAGCGCCACGGGCACCGGATCGCCTGCCTGCTCATCGAGCCGATCATGGGTAACTGCTTGGGGATCGCCGCCGAGCCCGCGTATGTGCGCGCAGCGCGCGAGCTGTGCGACCTCTACGGCGTGGTGATGATCATCGATGAAGTGAAGACCGGGTTTCGGGTGGCGCGCGGCGGCGTGCAGGAACTCTACGGCGTGCGCGCGGACCTCTGCACCTTCGCCAAGGCGATCGCCAACGGCTATCCGATCTCGGTGCTCGCAGGGCGCGAGGACATCATGCGCAAGCTCGGGCGCGGCGTCGCGCACGGCGGCACCTATACCGCGCACCCGGTGTCGCTCGCCGCCGCCGACAAGACGCTCGAGATCCTCGGCGGGACCGACGCGCTCGAGCGCATCGCCGCCTACGGCAAGCGGCTGCGCGCCGGAATGAGCTCGATCCTAAAGGTGCGCGGCATCGCCCACAGCTTCGTCGGTCACCCGTCGATGAGCGGGCTGTACTTCGCACACGACCCGCCGCGCACCTACCGCGACTGGAAGAGCAGCGACTACACCTTCTACGACGCCGCGGCGAAAGTGCTGCACGATGAATGCATCCTGTGCGAGCCGGACTCGCGCGAGCCGTGGTTCGTGTGCGCGGCGCACGACGATTCCTGCCTGAGCGATACGCTGCGGGCCTTCGAGGTGGCGATCGACCGCACGCTCGACTCTCTCGGAACCACGCGCCGCATGCCTGCCTGAGCTGAAGCGGGCGGGGGGGCGTCGGCATGATGAGAGGCGCTGCGAATCGCTACGACGCGATCGTGGTGGGGGCCGGCCATAACGGCCTGGTGAGCGCGTGCTACCTGGCGCGCGCGGGGCTCAAGGTGCTGGTGCTCGAGCGCAACCCGTACATCGGCGGCGCGGCGGTCAGCCGCCGCCTCTACGATGGCTTCACCTACTCGAACTGCTCCTACGTCTGCAGCCTGCTGCGCACCGAGATCATTCGCGCGCTTGAGCTGCCGCGCTACGGGCTGCAGATCATCCCCTACGAAGGCGGCTGCACGATGATGCGCGACGGCGGGCATCTGGCGGTCTACGACAACCACGACGCCATGCGCCGCGAGATCGCGCGGCACTCGCGCCGTGACGCCGAGAGCTATGACCGCTACGTGCGCGATATGCTGCGGCACTGCCGCTTCATCAAGCCGCTGCTGCTGCGCGAGCCGCCGGACCCGACCTCCTTCAAGCCGCGCGATATCCGGGAGCTCCTGTTCCTCGGCCGGCATTTCGGCAAGCTCGGTGAGGCGCGCATGTACGACACGGTGCGCTTCTTCACCATGAGCTGCGCCGACATGCTCGAGCAGTACTTCGAGAGCGAGATCGTCAAGGCGCACCTCGCGGGCAGCTCGATCATCGGCACGGCGCTCGGGCCGCGCTCGCCGGGCTCCGCGTACGTGCTGCTGCACCACTACATGGGCAGCATCGACGGCGCCGTGGGCGCGTGGGGTTTCGCGCGCGGCGGCATGGGCGCCATCACCCGGGCGCTCGCGGCATCCTTCGAGGCGAGCGGCGGCACGCTGCGCGCGAGCGCGGCGGTCGAGCAGGTCCTGGTGCGCAACGGGCGCGCCACGGGCGTGGTGCTCGCGGGCGGGGAGGAGATCGCCGCGCCCGTCGTGGTCTCGAATCTCGATGTCAAGCGCACGTTTCTCGAGACCGTGCCGTCCGAGCAGCTGCCGGCGGAGTTCCTCGAGCAGGTGCGCCGGTTCAAGATCCGCGGCTCCTCGGGCAAGCTCAACATCGCGCTCGACGACCTGCCGCACTTCCCCTCGATCCCGCACGACTCTCCGGCCACGCGCGGCGACATGCACATCACCGATACCCTGGAGATGGTCGAGCGTGCCTACGATGATTGGAAAGAGGGGCGCTGGTCGCGCGCGCCGTACGTCGACATGCTCATCCCGACGCAGATCGACCCCACCATGGCGCCGGACGGCAAGCACTACATGTCGGTGTTCGTGCAGTACTGCCCGTACCGGCTCGCCGACGGGGACTGGACGGCGGAGAAGCGTCAGGCCTTCGGCAACACGGTGATCGAAGCGATCGCGCGCCACAGTCCGGACTTCAAGGACCTGATCGTGCACGCGGAGATCCGTACACCGCGCGATCTCGAGAACGAGGTGGGCCTGACCGAAGGTAACATCTTCCACGGCGAGCTCACTTTCGATCAGCTGCTCTTCAATCGCCCGCTCCCCGGCTACGCCCAGTACCGCACGCCGCTGCGCGGCATGTACCTCTGCGGCTCGAGCACCCACCCTGGGGGCGGCGTCATGGGTGCCCCGGGTGCCAACGCGGCCCGCGCCGTGCTGCGCGACCTCGGGAGAGTGCAGTGAGCGCCTCGGGCGGCATGCATTACGACGCCGTCGTGGTCGGCGGGGGCCACAACGGGCTCGTGTGCGCGACCTATCTCGCGCGCGGCGGACGCAAGGTGTTGGTGCTCGAAGCCGCCGCTCGTGTGGGTGGAGGCGCCGTCACGCGCGAATTTGCGCCCGGCTTCAAGGTGTCGGCGTGCGCGCACCTGCTCCACCTGATGCCGCCGGCGCTCGCTCGTGAGCTCAATCTCGAGGCGCAGGGACTGAAGCTCGCCGCGGTGGCGTTGCCGACGATCGCGCTCGGTGAGGACTCGCGCCACCTATGGTTGGGTCCGGGGAGCCTCCCGGCGCTCGCCGCCCGCTCCGCCGCCGACGCGGCCGCTCTCGCGGACTGGCAGGCGCTCGCGCAGCGCTTCTCGCGCGCGCTGCACCCGCTGCTCAGCCGCACGCCTGCACGGCTCGGCACCGGCGCGTGGCGCGACGCGTACGACCTCCTGGGCCTCGGTTGGCGCATCCGCCGCCTCGGGCGCCGCGACATGCGCGAGCTGCTGCGGATCGGCGGCATGTGCGTGCACGATCTCCTCGAGGAGCGCTTCAGCCTGCCGCTGCTCAAGGGTGCTTTCGCCCTCGATGCGGTGCTCGGCACCAACCTCGGCCCGCGCTCGCCCGGCACCGTGATGACGTTGTTGTACCGCCTCGCGGCATCCGGGGGCGCGGAGGCCCTGACCCTGCCGCAGGGGGGGCTGGGGGCGCTGTCCGAGGCGCTCGCGGGTGTGGCCCGCGCGGCAGGCGCGGAAGTTCGTACGAGCTCACCGGTCGAGCGCATCCTGGTCCGTGACGATCACGTCGCGGGGGTGAGGCTCTCCTCGGGCGAGGAGATCGCGGCGAGGACGGTGGTCTCGAGCGCGGATCCCAAGAGCACGTTCCTCGGTCTTCTCGGCGCCGAGCATCTGGATGCGGGCTTCGTGCGCCGTGTGAGCCAGCTGCGCTCGCGGGGGCTCACGGCGAAGCTGCACCTCGCTCTCGATCGAGTGCCGCAGTTTCGGGGACTCGATGACGAGTCGCTGCGCGGTCGGCTGCTGGTGGCCCCTTCGGCGGATTACATCGAGCGTGCCTACAATCACACCAAGTACAACGAATGCTCGCGGGCACCGATGCTCGAGATCACTATTCCGACGCTCGCCGATCCAGGCCTGGCGCCCCCCGGCAGGCACGTCATGTCGATGATCGTGCAGTACGCGCCCTATGCGCCGGCCGGGGGCTGGGCGAGCGAGCGGCAGGCGTTCACCGATTGTCTCATCGACACACTGGCGTCTTACGCGCCGCAGTTACGGGACAGCATCCACGCGAGTGAGCTCCTCACCCCGCAGGACCTGGAGCGCGAGTTCCGCATGACCGGCGGCCACTGGCATCACGCCGAGCTCGCGCTCGATCAATTCCTCATGCTCCGTCCGGTCCCGGGCGCCGCGCAGTACCGCGCGCCGGTGCCGGGCCTCTTTCTCTGCGGCGCGGGTTGTCATCCGGGCGGTGGCGTCATGGGGCTCCCCGGTCGCAACGCGGCGCGGCAGGTCATCCGGGAGGCCGCCTAAAGCCCATGCTGACCGAGAGCGAACCGCACTATCGTCAGCCGCTGCTCAGGACGCCGTTCCACGAGCGCGCCCGCGAGCTCAGCCAGCTCGACAGCTTCGTACCGTGGGCGGGTTACACCACCGTCGACGTCTTCACCAGCGTCGAGCAGGAGTACTTCGCGATCCGCAACTCCTGCTCGCTCTACGACCTCACGCCGATGGTCAAGTACCGGATCTCGGGGCCGGACGCATTGCGCTTCCTCGAACGCCTGGTGACGCGCGATGTGCGCAAGGTGGGCCCGGGCAAGGTCGCCTACGTGGTCTGGTGCAACGACGAAGGTCATCTGATCGACGACGGCACCGTATTCTGCAGCGGTGCGCACGAGTACCGCCTGTGCACGGCCGAACGGCAGCTCGACTGGTTCAGCGCCTCGGCGATCGGCTTCGACGTCGAGATCCGTGAAGTGACCGATGACATTGCCGCGCTGGCCGTGCAGGGGCCGACCTCGGCGAGACTCCTGCGGGCCGTGGGGCTCGCCGGGGTCGAGCGCCTGAAGCCCTTCGAGCACGGCGAATTCACGATGGCCCGCGCAGGGGGCAGCGGCGCGGGAATCACGATGATGGTCTCCCGCACCGGCTTCACCGGCGACCTCGGCTACGAGCTGTGGATGCAGCCCGCCGACGCCGAGGCGGTATGGGATGCGCTCATGGAGGCCGGCAGGAACCGCGCCGTGCGGCCGGTCGGCTCCAAGGCGCTCAACATGGCGCGGATCGAGGCAGGGTTCCTGCTGCCGAACGTCGATTTCGTCTCGGCGGCGCACACGCTGTACCCGGGCACGGAGCGCTCGCCGCTCGAGCTCGGGCTCGCTTGGCTCGTGGATTTCGGCAAGGGTCACTTCACGGGCCGCCGCGCGCTGCTCGCGGAGCGGCAGCGCGGTCCGCGGCGGCAGCTGGTGGGGCTGGACGTCGAGGGCAACAAACCCGCACACAATGCGCTGCTTTACGCGGACGCTTCGGGGCGGAGGCAGGCGGGCAGCGTCACCTCGGCCACCTGGTCGCCGACCTGCAAACGCAACATCGCGCTCGCCCTGGTGGATGCGCCCCACTTCGGCGTGGGCGCGACACTGTGGGCCGACATCTATCTCAATCGGGAACTGGTGTGGGAGCGGCGCATGGTGCGCGCCCGCGTGGTGGAGCGGCCCTTCTACGCGCCGCAACGGCGGCGGGCGACGCCGCCGGCGGACTTCTGATGCAGCCGCCATGATCGCAAGCGCCTCGAAGCCTCTCGCCGACCGACCGTGGCTCGATCCCGCGGCCCACCCGCAGATCGTCATCGACGCCGTCAGCAAGAGCTTCAATGGTCACACCGCGGTCGACAATGTCAGCCTCAGCGTCTACAAGGGCGAGATGTTCGCACTCGTCGGCGCTTCGGGCTGCGGCAAGACGACGTTGCTGCGGATGTTGGCCGGGTTCACGGAGCCGAGCAGCGGGCGCATCCTCATCGACGGTGTGGAGATGAGCGCGGTGCCCCCGCACGAGCGCCCGGTGAACATGATGTTCCAGTCCTACGCGCTCTTTCCGCACATGACGGTGGAGAGTAATGTCGGGTATGGCCTGCGCCGCCTGCCGCTCGACAAGGAAGAGCGCCAGCGGCGCACCCGGGAGGCGCTCGACATGGTGCAGCTCAGCGCGCTCGCGCAGCGCCGGCCCCATCAGCTCTCGGGCGGCCAGCGCCAGCGTGTGGCGCTGGCGCGCGCGCTCATCCGCCGCCCGAAGCTGCTGCTGCTCGATGAGCCGCTGTCGGCGCTCGACAAGAAGCTTCGCGAGCAGACGCAGTTCGAGCTCATGGACTTGCAGTACAAGGTGGGGATCACCTTCATCGTCGTGACCCATGATCAGGACGAAGCCATGGCGCTCGCGAGCCGTATCGCGGTCATGGACCGCGGCCAGGTGGTGCAGGTCGGGACACCCGCGGAGATCTACGAATTTCCGCGCAGCCGCTTCGTCGCCGATTTCGTGGGCACAACCAATCTCTTCGAGGGCACGGTGAGCTCCTGCGAGCCGGGGCTCATCACCGTGCGCTGCCCCGAGACCGGGGGCGAGCTGCTGGTCGACGACGCCGGCAGCTTCAGTGTGGGTCAGCGCGTCTGGGTGGCCCTGCGGCCGGAGAAGGTGCGCCTCGCCAAGCAGCCCCTCCGCGGCGCGCGCCTCAATCAGCTGCGCGGCACGGTGTGGGAGCTCGGCTACCTCGGTAACCGATCCATCTATCAGATCAAGACGGCAAGTGGCAAGCTGGTGACGGTGTTTGCCCAGAACCAGCGGCGCACCTCGGAGGCGGCCATCGACTGGAGCGACGAGGTGTTCGTCAGCTGGGGAGCGGACGCCGCGGTGCTCCTGCAGTCATAACAGTGCGCTGCGCGGGAGCGCAGCAGAAGCTTGGGGGGACAAGTCATGATGAATTCAACTCGCGCCATCCGCACCGTGAGCGGCCCGCCGCGGCCCTCGTCGTTGGTCATCACCGCGGTCCTGGCGCTGCTGTCACTCGTGTCGTCCGCCGGTGCTCAAACCACCGGCGGCACCGCAACCGCCACTACCGGCGCCGAGGAGAGCAGCAACACCGCGCGCGGAGCGCTGCAGGAAGTCGTCGTAACCGCGACCCGCCGCGAGGAGTCGCTCAGCAGGGTGCCGGTCAGCGTCACAGCCCTCACCGAGGAGACCATCGACCAGAAGGGGATCAAGGATTTCCTCGACATCGCGCGCCACACGGCGGGTGTGTCGATCGACAACTCGGCAACCAACGCGATCTCCATCCGCGGCATCTCCTCCTCCGGGGGTGCCGGGACCACGGGAATCTACATCGACGACACGCCCATTCAGATGCGCTCGGTGGGCTTTAATCCAGACGATACGCTGCCAAAGACCTTCGATCTGCAGCGGGTCGAGATTCTGCGCGGCCCGCAGGGCACGCTGTTCGGCGCGGGTTCCGAGGGCGGCGCGGTGCGCTATATCCTGACGCAGCCCAGTGTCACGAGCACGAGCACCTACCTGCGCACCGAGTCGTCCTATACCCAGTACGGGCAGCCCACATTCGAGCTCGGCGTCGCTCGCGGACAGCCGATCATCGACGGCACGCTTGGAGTGCGCGGGAGCCTCTGGTACCGGTCGGACGGCGGCTGGATCAACCGCGTCGACCCGACGACCCGTGCGGTCGTCGAGCACAACATCAACCACGCCGGCACGCTCGTCGCGCGTCTGGCCGCGGCCTGGCAGCCGGCCGCCTCGTTGACCGTGACGCCGAGCATCCTCTACCAGCACGCCAGAAAGCACGACGATTCGACTTACTGGCCGGCCTACTCAGACCCTGGCGCCGGGAATTTCAATACGGCCACGCCGGAGCGGATTCCAGGGGACGATGAATACTACCTGTCGGCGCTGAAGCTCCAATGGGACCTGGGCAGGAGTCAGATCATCTCCAACTCCTCCTATTACCACCGCAACCAAATCACCGCCTACCAGGGCACCGTTTACGACCTTGCCTACTACCAGTCGCAGGGCTGGCCCGCGGCGCCCTTCGGTGGCCTCGGCTGCGCGGCGGCCGGGGACCCGGCGGCGTGCCCGTGGTATCCGTTGCAGGACGCCAATGGCGTCCATCTCCCCGCCGGCTTCACGAATTACCAGACGCCGAACATCATGACCAACAGCCAGCAGAGCTACACGCAGGAGATGCGCTGGCAGTCGAGCGACGAGTCGGCGAAGTGGCGCTGGAGCCTGGGAGTGTTCTGGCAGCTGGCGAAGGAGGGGAGCATCGAGGAGCTGCGAGATACCCAGGTTATTCCATTCTTCAACTATCTCTACGGGATCGACCCGACCGATCCGGCTTACTTCGGTCCCTACTACTCATGCCCCACGAATGCCAACTACCCGCTGATCCCGGCGTGCGACATCTATTACAACAACAACGTGACCTTCGACCGGCAGATCGCCGGCTACGGCGAGCTGAGCTACGCATTCACCGACTGGTTCCGCGTCACGCTCGGGGAGCGCGTCGCCCATACCACCTTCTCCCTGAACCACTACGCCGACGGTATCGAGAACTTCGGCCCGGGCCCCGCTCAGGCAAGTCAGCGCGAGACGCCCAATACGCCCAAGGTCACCTTCGCTTTCCAGGTGGACCCGCGCAATCTCTACTACGCCACCTACGCCAAGGGGTTCCGCGTGGGGGGCGGCAATGCGCCGCTGCCCCCGTTCTGCAACACGGACCTGGCCGCCGCCGGCTATCCGAACGGCGCACCGCTCACGTACAAGTCGGACTCGACGCAGAACTTCGAGCTCGGCTCGAAGAACCGGATCGGCGAGGTGCTGCGCATCGCGACGAGCGTCTACTACATCAAATGGGACAGCATTCAGCAGAACATCTACGTGGCCGGCGGCTGCGGTCTGCAGTTCACCGACAATCTGGGCACGGCCGCAGCCTGGGGCGGTGACCTGGAGGCGGAGCTGGCCCTCGGTGCCGTGCACCTTGACTTCGCGACCGGTTACACCAGTGCCCGCTATACGAAGGACTCGCCCACCGGGTGCGGGCTGCCGCCGCTCAGCGTGCCGTGTAAGTCGAGCAACGGCGACGCCATCTCCGGGCAGGCTGCAATCGACTATGCGCCGGGTCTCAACTCGCCGTTTACCGTGGCACTGGGGGCGGAGTACGGTTTCAGACTCGGTCAGCGTGATGCCTTCGTGCGCGCCGATTGGGAGTACGCGAGCCACAACCACTGGCTCTCTACACTGCAAAATCCCCACGACACGGCGCAGTTCAACGCCGCCACCTACACGCTCTCCTCGAGCAGTTTCGCATCGATGCGCGCCGGCGTGTCGCTCGGGGACTGGCAAGTCGCGGCGTTCATCGACAACCTGTTCGACACGCACACGGTCACCAACTACGCGCTGGGACAGATAGATGGCTTCAACCCCGCCGGCTCGCCCACGGTGCAGCAGAACCAGTACATCTACCGGCCGCGCACCTTCGGCGTCACCGCGACCTGGCGGGCGGGGGCGGGACACTAGCGGCGGCCGGCGCTGGCATGCGCGGCGTGGTACCGTGGCGCCCGCATGCCACCAGGCGACACCCCCGCGGGCGCAGCGGCCGCGGCCGGAACGGAGTCGGGCGCTGAGAGGCTGAACACCAGGGCCGCCGGGGTCGTCGGGCTCGCGGTGCTGTGCAGCCGCGTGCTGGGCCTGGCGCGCGAGCAGATCTTCGCGGCGCTGTTCGGCGGCGGGCGCGTCATGGATGCGTTCACGATCGCCTTTCGCATCCCCAACCTGCTGCGTGATTTGTTCGCCGAGGGGGCGCTGTCCACGGCCTTCGTCACGGTGTTCAGCCGCACGTCGGCCCTCGAAAATACCGCCGCCGCCTGGCGGCTCGCCAACAAGGTCGCGACGCTCGCCGCCGTTTCGTTGAGCGCCATCACCGTGATCGGGATGGCGACGGCGCCCTGGCTGGTCGCGGCCCTCGCGCCGGGCTTCGATCCCGCCAAGGCCGCACTCACCGTCATCCTGACCCGCATCATGTATCCCTTCATCCTGCTGGTGTCGCTCGCCGCGCTGGTCATGGGAATGCTCAATGCGCGCAACGTGTTCGGCGTCCCCGCGATGGCTTCGAGCTTCTTCAATCTCGGGTCGATCGTGGCCGGCGTGCTGCTCGGCTACTGGCTCGATCCGCATTTCGGGCCGCGCGCGATTGTCGGGCTCGCCATCGGCACGCTCGTCGGCGGGACGCTGCAGCTCGTGGTACAACTGCCAGCCCTCAAGCGCGCGGGCTACGCTTTTCACGCCGACTTTCGCTGGCGTGATCCGGGTGTGCGGGCGATTCTGCGCCTCATGGGGCCGTCGGTGATCGCCGCGAGCACCACGCAGCTGAACGTGCTCATCAACTCAGTGTTCGCCTCGCAGCTCGGCGACGGCCCGACGTTCTGGCTGACGGTGGCCTTCCGGCTGATGCAGCTGCCGCTCGGCATCTTCGGCGTGGCGCTCGGCACCGTGGCGCTGCCGCTGCTGGCGCGCATGGCGGCGACCGGCAACAGCGAGGCGTTCCGCAGCGAGCTGGCACGCGGGATGCGGCTCACCTTCCTCATGACCATACCGGCGAGCGTCGGTCTCATGGTGCTCGCCGAGCCCATCATTTCGGTGCTCTACCAACACGGTCGCTTCGGAGCTTACGAGACCGCCGAGTCGGCCGCGGCGCTGCGCTTCTATGCGATCGGTCTGTGCGGCTATGCGGCTCTCAAGGTGCTGGTGAACGCCTTCTATGCGCTCGAGCGCCGCAGGACGCCGATGCTGGTGAGCTTCCTCGCGGTGGGCCTCAACCTGCTGCTCAACTGGTTGCTCACGGTACATTTCGGCTGGGGTCATCGCGGCCTGGCGCTCGCGACCGCCTGCGTCGCCACCAGCAACTTCCTCATTCTCTATGTGCTCATGCGCTCCCACCTCGGGCGACTCGAATCGCGGACGATGGCGGCGCTGCTCTCGAAGGTGGCGCTCGCATCCGCCGTGCTGTTTCTGGTGTCGTGGGCGGGCGGGCATTTCCTGCTCGCCGACTGGGCGGTGCAAAGCTTCTGGCCGAAGTGCCTGAGCCTCGTCCTTGTCATCGCTCTCGGGGCTGGCGCGTTCTTCTCGTGTGCCAGCGCGCTCGCGATCGGGGAGGTCCACGAGATCCTCCGTGCAGTGCAGCGCAGGCTGCGGCGCGCGGCCTGATTCAGCCCCGATTCAGACAAAGGATCCGAAGATGACACACATGAAGTCGTACTCTCGCGTCCTCGTGCCCGCGGGCCTGCTCGCCGGCGCCGCACTCACCTGCGGCGCGCCTGCCCTGGCGCAGGTATATCAGTACCCCCAGGCATATCAGTACCCCGCCGCGCGCCCGGTGCAGTGGTTCATCGACGGCGGCGCCAGCATCACGCAGGGGCCCACGGGAAACGATTTCGACAACGGCTGGACCTTCGGCACCGGAGTGATCATCCGCCCCGATCCGCCCGGGCCGTTCGCGCTGCGGTTCGACCTGAGCTACAGCCGTTCTGAGGCCACCAGCCAGTTCGTCGCGCTCAACCAGGCCGCGACGGGGACGCCGATCGACAACGGCACCATGCAGACCGTGAGCGGCTTTTGCGACGGCGTACTGGAAGCACCGTTCAATCCCTGGGTGCACTTCTACGCGACCGGCGGGGTGGGGCTTGCCTGGCGGCGCATCGAGCTCACTCAGAACGGCTTCTTCTGCGACGCGTTCTTCTGCGGGCCGTTCTTCGCACCCAATACGGTGGTGGCCAGCAGCGACAACACGCGCTTCGCCTGGCACGCAGGTGCCGGAGTGAACTTCGTGCTTCCCCGCGGCCAGTCGTGGTTCGTCGAGGCGCGCTACGAGCGCATCGAGACGCCGCAGCCGACCGAGTTCATTCCCGTTCGCTTCGGCTTCCGCTTTTAGGGATTCACGTCGGCCGCAAAGGCGATGCACGCCGCGAGCACCCGCTCCAGCACGGCCCGCATCGGAGCTGCGACGCCCTTGTCCCACGGGCAGGGCCAGTTGGCGGTGCTCACGCCGTCCGCCGGCTCGTGGAGGTAACCTCGACAGGCGAGCTCCATCTGCACGGCGTGGACGCTCTGCTGCGGCCGGCCGTAGTGCCGCGTGGTGTAGCCGCCCCTGAAGCGGCCGTTGGTAATGCGCGAGAAATCCCCGCCGCCGTCGCACAGCCGCTCGATCCGTCGTGTCAGCTCCGGAGAGCAGCTCGCGCCCGCGAACGTGCCGATGTTGAAGTGGGGGAGGGTGCCGCTGAAGAGCCGCGGGATCGTCGAGCGGATCGAGTGACAGTCGTACAGCACGATCGCGGCATGCTGCGCGCGCAGCCGCGCGATCTCCTCCTCGATGGCGCGATGATAAGGCTCGAAGAACTCCCGCCGGCGCGCGGCGATCTCGGCTTCAGTGGGTGCAGCGCCCGCACGATAGAGCGGCTCGCCGTCAAAGGTGGTCGTCGGGCAGAGCTCGGTAGTCGCCTGTCCGGGATAGAGTGACGCGCCGGACGGGTCGCGATTCGTATCGATCACGGTGCGCGACAGCGCGGTACGCACCACGCTCGCGCCGAGACCCTCGGCGAACGCATAGAGCCGGTCGATCCACCAGTCGGTGTCCTTGCGACCGAGCCACGGAGAGACGAGGCCAGCCTCGATCGATCGCGGTATGTCAGTTCCGGTGTGCGGCATGCACAGCAGCAGTGGTGCGGATCCTCGCCGCACCGTGAGCCACGGCGCCTCGGCTTCATCGCTCATCGTGCTTGGGTCCTCTCAAGGCTGACGTCCCGGCGGCCAATCGTGAATAATGTACGCCATGGCGGGCCTGTGGTTTGACTCGGCGCTCCTGCCGTCGGGCTGGGCGCGGCGCGTGCGGATCACCGCAGGCGCCGGCCGCGTCGAGAGCGTGACGACCGGTGCCGAAGCGCAGCCGGGCGATGAGCGCCATGCGATCGCTCTGCCGGGGCTCCCCAACGTGCACAGCCACGCCTTCCAGCGGGGTCTGGCCGGGCTCACCGAACGCCGCGCACCCGGCAACGACAGCTTCTGGAGCTGGCGCGAGCTCATGTACCGCTTCGTCGAGCGCCTCGGCCCGGAGGACCTCGAGGCGATCAGCGCGCTGTGCTTTGCGGAGATGCTCGAGGCGGGTTTCACTCACGCCGGGGAATTCCACTACGTGCACCACGATCGCGGCGGCGTGCCCTTCGCCGACCCGGGAGAGTTCGCCGGGCGCATCGCGGCCGCCGCGGCGCGCAGCGGCATCGGGCTGACGCTGCTGCCGGTGTTCTACGCGCACCGCGGTTTCGGGGGCGCTGCGCCCGAGCCGCGGCAGCAGCGCTTCGTCAGCGATCCGGACGGTTTCGCACGGATCGTGGAGGCGTGCCGCCGGGTGGTGCGCCCGCTCGCCGGGGCGCGGGTAGGCATTGCGCCCCACAGCCTGAGAGCGGTGACGCCGCAGGAGCTCTCGGCGGTGGTGGGCCTCGCGCAGGGCGGCCCAGTCCATATCCATATCGCGGAACAGATCCGGGAGGTGGAGGAGTGCGTGGCGTGGAGCGGCCGCCGCCCCGTCGAGTGGCTGCTCGAGCACCAGGCCGTCCGCGAGGGCTGGTGCCTGGTGCACGCGACCCATGCCACGGATGCGGAGCTCGCCGCTATCGCCGCGCGGCGGGCGGTCGTCGGTTTGTGCCCGATCACCGAGTCGAGCCTCGGTGACGGCATCTTCCCCGCGGAGCGCTTCCTGCGCCAGCAAGGCCGCTTCGGGATCGGCAGCGATTCCAACATCCTGCTCGATGCAGCCGCGGAGCTGCGCACGCTCGAGTACTCCCAGCGACTCGCACAGCGCGCGCGCAATGTTCTGGCGGCGGGCGAGAACGCCTCGACCGGCCGGAGTCTCTTTGATGCGGCGCTTGCCGGCGGACGGCAGGCCGTGCACAGCGCGGCGGGCCTTGCGCCCGGATCATCGCTCGATCTGTTCACGCTCTCGCCCGGCCACCCCGCGCTCCTCGAGCGCCGCGAGGACGAGATTCTCGACAGCTGGATTTTCGCCGCCGGGCGTGAGGCGATCGACTGCGCGTGGCGCGCCGGCGTCAAGGTAGTCAGTGCCGGGCGGCATCGCGACCGTGATGCCCTGGTCAGGGGTTACGGCGAGGCGCTGCGCCGACTGCGCGGGTAGAGCACAGGAGCTGCAGCCATGATCAGAAAAATCTCGGGCGTCCTGCTCGCGGCGGGCGGCGCCTTTGCGGTGGGCGGCATCGCGCTGCAGCGGCACGAGCCTATCAACGCGCTGTGGATCGTGACGGCCGCGGTGTGCATCTATCTGCTCGGCTATCGCTTCTACGCCGCCTGGGTCGCCTCCCGCGTGCTGGCGGTCGATGGATCGCGGGCCACGCCCGCCGAGAGGCTCAATAACGGGCGCGACTTTGTTCCCACGCACCGCTGGATCGTCTTCGGACATCACTTTGCCGCCATCGCCGGACCCGGACCCCTGGTGGGCCCGACTCTCGCGGCGCAGTTCGGGTATCTGCCCGGAACGCTGTGGATCCTGGTCGGGGCGGTGCTCGGGGGCTGCGTGCAGGACATGACGATTCTGCTGCTCTCGACCCGGCGCGACGGGCGCAGCCTCGGCCAGATGGCGCGCGATGAGCTCGGGCCCTTTGGAGGGTTTGCGGCGCTCATCGGCACACTCGCCATCATGATCATCCTGATCGCGGTGCTCGGGCTCGTGGTCGTCAACGCGATGAAGCACAGCCCATGGGGGACTTCCACGGTCTTCGCGACCATCCCCGTTGCGATCCTGATCGGCATCTATCTGCGCACCTGGAGGCCGGGCCGGGTGCTCGAGGCATCGCTCCTCGGTGTGACGCTCGTGCTCCTCGCAGTGCTCGGCGGGGGCTGGGTGGATCACAGATCCGGATTGCGTGACTGGTTCGACTATGGCGGCGTGGCGCTGGCCGGATTCGTCATCTTCTACGGTTGGGCGGCCGCCATCCTGCCCGTGTGGCTGCTGCTCGCGCCGCGGGACTACCTCTCGACCTTCCTCAAGCTCGGCACGGTGGTGCTGCTCGCCATCGCGATCGTGCTGACTCATCCGCAGATCAGAATGCCCGCGATCACCCAGTTCATCGACGGCAGCGGCCCGCTGTTCGGCGGCAAGCTGTTCCCGTTCGTGTTCATCACGATCGCCTGTGGCGCCATCTCCGGTTTCCATTCCCTGGTCGCGAGCGGCACGACGCCCAAGCTCATCACGAACGAAGCCGATGTGCGCCTGATCGGATACGGCAGCATGGCGCTCGAGTCCTTCGTGGCGATCATGGCGATGATCGCCGCCACCTTGCTCGATCCGGGCGTGTACTTCGCCATCAACAGCGGGGCCGGAGTCGTCGGCGCCACGCCCGAGGCGGCCGTCCAGACCATCACCGGCTGGGGTTTCCCCGTCACGGCCGAGCAGATGCAGAGCCTCGCGCAGCAGATGGGCGAGCGCACACTGTTTGCCAGAACCGGCGGGGCGCCGTCCCTTGCGGTCGGCATGGCCAGCATCTTCGGCACGACCTTCGGGCGTGGGCTGCTCGCGGTCTGGTATCACTTCGCGATCATGTTCGAAGCGGTGTTCATCCTGACGACGCTCGATGCGGGCACGCGCGTCGGCCGCTTCATGCTGCAGGACCTGCTGGGTCAGGCGTGGAAGCCGATGGGACGCACCTCCTGGTACCCGTCGGTGCTCATCGCGAGCACGCTCGTCGTCGCGGCCTGGGGCTACTTCCTGTACGTCGGCGTGATCGACCCCAATGGCGGGGTGAACATCCTGTGGCCGCTCTTCGGCATCGCCAACCAGATGCTGGCGGGCATCGCGCTGTCGGTTGCGACCGGCATCCTCATCAAGTCGGGGAAGGCGCGCTATGCACTAATGACACTGATTCCGCTCGCCTGGCTCGCCCTGATCACGACCACGGCCGCGTGGCAGAAGATCACGAGTGCCGACATCCGTATCGGCTTCTTTGCCGCCGCCAACGATCTGGCGGCCAAGCTCGCCGCCGGAACGCTGCCGCCGGCGCGAGCCGCTGTCGCGCCCCAGCTGATCTTCAATCAGCGTCTCGACGGCTGGCTCACGATGCTCTTCACGGCACTGCTGTGGTTCGTGATCCTCGACATGCTGCGCGTTTGCGCGCGGCGCCTGCGCGGCGGGCCGTTAGCGCAGAGCTCCGAAGCCCCCTACCAGGTGAGCCGGCTGCAGGGCGTGCCCGAGGGGAGCGCGTCATGACACGCGCGCACCGGGCTCGGCTACGGATCGTGGCCTCGCTCGGCGTCGCCTGGCGGTGGCTGCGGACCGCATCCGGCGACGACGCATACGAGCGCTACCTGGCTCATTGTGCCCGCGAGCACCCGGGCTGGCCGCCCGTGAGCCGCCGCACTTTCTACCGCGAGAGCCAGCAGCGCAAGTGGAGCGGAGTCAGCCGCTGCTGTTGAGGGTGGCGCGCACCCCGCGCCCGGCGAAGCGGTCAGCTCACACGCGTGTTTCAGCTTACGCGCATGTTGCGGATCAGCCGCCGGTCGATGTAGAGCCGCGCATCGAGCACCAGGCGGTCCTGGGCCTGCTGGAGCTGGTGCAGGCAGAACATGACCACGATGCAGCACACCAGCGCGGTGAGCGTGGCGTTGAAGGTGATGCCGAGTCCCAGTGTGACGCCGGAGATGTCCCCGCGCAGGGCGCCCTGAGCCTCCTGCAGGGCGCGGCCGATGCCGCGGACCGTGCCCACGAATCCGACGGCGGGGATCGCCCAGGCGGTGAAGCGCACCATCGAGAGCTGCGCGTCGAGGCGATCGAGCTCGTTCTCGCACTCGGCGCGTACCGCCTCGGCGGCATCCTGCACACTGCGCGTCGCGCCGAAGCGGTTGAGCGCCACCATCAGTGCGCGCGGCAGGAGCATCTCCTGCTCTTCGCGCGGCAGGCTCTCGATCGGCCGTCCGTAGGCGCGCACGTCATCCGGGAGCACCACGTGCCCCTCGGCGATCTCGACGTAGGGCTCGTCCAGCAGCCGACGATTGCGCGCGACCGCGAGCGCCTGATACCCGATCAGCGATAGCGCCCAGGTCGCGAGGATTACCGCAGTCTCCTGCTCGTAATCCTTGAGTATCACGAACGGCGAGCGCAGGTTGTGCGTGATCACCTGTCCCGGTTTCAACTGGTCCTGGGGGACGACGGGCTCGGCAAGGATCACCTCCGCGCGCGGGCGGATAACGGTGGCCCACAGCGACTGCACGAGGATCACGCTCACCAGGAGCGCCGCCAGACTGAACAGGGCATCGCGGCCGACCGAGCGCATCGAATTCATCTCCTGCACAGACCTTCTGAAAATAACAAAGTGCGGCTTGCCGCTCACTCGCCTTAAGGCTCGCGCACTGCGGCGCAAGCCGGCCGGGGGTGCCGGAAAATGCTAGCATTACGCGCTTGACCGCGGAGCGCTGTCAGCGTTTCCGCCGGCAAGGGGCGGCACGAAGGACGGCTATGGCACTCAAGATAATGATCCTCGGGGCGAACGGGTTCATCGGCAGCGCCCTTACCAACGCGATCCTGCGCAGCCGGCCCTGGGAGGTGTACGGGATCGACCTCGCCGACAACAAGCTCCAGGATCTGCCGAAAAGCGAGCGCTTTCACTTCGTCGAAGGCGACATCACCATCAACAAGGAGTGGGTCGAGTACCACGTCAAGAAGTGCGATGCGGTGGTACCGCTGGTCGCCATCGCCAATCCGGCCCAGTACGTCACTCACCCGCTGCGGGTGTTCGAGCTCGACTTCGAGGCGAACCTCGACGTGGTGCGCCACTGCGTCAAGTACGGCAAGCGGCTCGTGTTCCCGTCGACCTCGGAGATCTACGGCATGTCCCCTGACGCGGTGCTGGACGAGGAGACCAGCCCCCTGGTGTACGGCCCGATCAACAAGCAGCGCTGGATCTACGCCGCCTCGAAGCAGCTTCTCGACCGCGTCATCTACGCCTACGGGGTACGCGACAATCTCGACTACACGCTCTTCCGGCCGTTCAACTTCATCGGCCCGAATCTCGACAACGTCGAGGAGCCGAAAGAGGGGAGCTCCCGGGTGTTCACCCAGTTCCTGTCCAACGTGCTCTACCGGCGCCCGATCAAGCTCGTCGACGGCGGGAGCCAGAAGCGCTCCTTCACTTACATTGACGACGCCATCGAGTGCCTGCTGACCATCCTCGAGAACGAGAACGGCCGCGCCAGCCGGCGCATCTTCAACATCGGCAATCCCGGCAACTGCATCTCGATCCGCGATCTCGCCGAGCGCACCATCCGCATCGCGCAGGAATTCCCGGTGCTGCGCGACAACGCCCGGGCCACGGAGATCGTCGATGTGTCCGCCGGCGAGTACTACGGCAAGTACTACCAGGACATCCAGGTGCGCGTGCCCAACGTCGAAGCGGCGCAACGCGAGCTCGGATGGCGTCCGAGCACGGATATGGACACGGCGATCCGGCGCACCATCGAGTTCTACGTGAAGCAGGAAGGCTTCGGCACGCGCGCGGCGGCGATGGCGGGCATCTGATGCACCCCGCGAAATCAAGCATCACACGAACTGCGGGTGACTGCCGTCCATCAAGACGCTTGATTTCGCGGGGACCCCGCTAGGGCGGCGTTGCCCGCGGCATGGGCGCTGAGGTGAGGCAGGGGGCCACCGGCCGGCTCGGCTGGCCGGCGTGGATCCTGCTCGCGCTCGCCTGGTTTGCGACCTTACCGGTGCGGCCGATGCTCGACCCCGACGAGGGCCGCTACGCGGAGGTCCCGCGCGAGATGCTCGTGAGCGGCGACTGGATCACGCCGCGCTTCGACGGTCTCCAGTACTTCGAGAAACCGCCACTGCAGTACTGGGCGACGGCGATCGCGTACGAGGCCTTCGGCGTAAGGGAGTGGAGCTCGCGGTTGTGGAGCGTGGGGCTCGCCTTCGCCTGCCTGCCGCTCACCTTCGTCTGGGTGGCGCGGTTTTACGGACGCGAGGCGGCGCTCGCCGCCCTCACCGCGCTCGCGGTCAGTCCGTTCTTCATCGTGGTGGGACACATCAACCTGCTCGACGGCGCCTTCACCTTCTGGTTGACGGCCGCGGTGCTCGCCTTCGCGCTGGCGCAGACCTCGGCGCCGCAGTCCCTCACCGAGCGGCGCTGGATGCTCGCCGCCTGGGCGGCGGCGGCACTCGCGGTGCTCTCCAAAGGAATCGTGGTCGGGGCGCTCTGCGGTGCGGCGCTTGTTCTCTACACGCTCATCGAGCGTGACACGCTCACCTGGCGGCGACTGCATCTCGCGGCGGGCCTGCCGCTCTTCGCGGCGGTGGCTGCCCCGTGGTTCGTGGTGATGTCGCTGCGCAACCCGTCCTTCCCGCAATTCTTTTTCGTGCACGAGCACTTCACACGCTTTCTCACCACGGTCCACCAGCGCGTGGAGCCGTGGTGGTACTTCCTGCCGCTGCTGCTGCTCGGCGTGCTGCCGTGGATCGCGCCGCTCGCGCGCGCGGCGTGGCGCGCCTGGGGGGAGGCGCGGCAGACCGCCACCACTTCGGGCGCGGTGACCGCAGCAG
>JACXTT010005013.1_pt1 | contig 19384 bp, 7 predicted proteins | sample 9270951 | NCBI WGS metagenome assembly JACXTT01 (sample SAMN15532306, study PRJNA645909) | rock metagenome | isolation source: weathered quartz diorite | place: Puerto Rico | collected 2017-06-21 | reverse complement strand
AAAGGCCTCGTTAGTGTTTATTCGTGGTGGGGTGTCGGAGGCCGGGGGGTTGTTGCTTGCCATCTCTAGGCTTATCCGTGTGACCGATGGATGGCAGGAGCTACTAGTTCGAGATTCAGCACACAACGCGCTCGATCGGCTGCCGGGCTCAGTCAGCTTCACGGAGTTTCGCGATTACGGCGTATACACCCAGACTCATTCGGCGGTGGGAAACTTCGGCGCGCTCGCTGCGCTAATCGGGACGGGTGACGGAGACTGACTGACCTGACATACACACCGCTCATCCTTTCACGCCTTCCCCGCGGCTTGAGCCAAGTACAGCGGCGGCGGCCTTCCTTCTTCGTCGTCGACGAATGCGAGTGCGGCGGCGTTCGCGAACCTCGATTCGGTCGCGCACTTTGAAGTAAAACTTCATGAAGTAGTCATACATCGACCACAGCGCGAAGACCACCACGATCCACAACATCGCGCGACCCGCGCCGTAGCACAGCACTCGGAACTCATCGAGTGACATGGCGCCATTGGTCGCAATCGTCACCAGCGTGCGACCCGTTTCTCCAAACGAGGCAAAGGGGACCTCTGAGTTCACGCCGTTTGGTGGCTGGAGACCCGACGGTCCACCTGGAACGCTTCCCAGAATCAGCAGCGTCACCGAGATCACCTGGGTCAGCATCTTGAACTTTGCTTTTTTCGACGCGCTGATGGTGAACACTTCGGCGGCTGCAATAGACCGCAACCCGGTCACCGCGAACTCGCGACCGATGATGATCACAATTGCCCAGGCCGGCGCGAGCCGATTCTCGACCAATGATACCAGCGCGGCCGAGATGAGCAGCTTGTCGGCAATAGGATCCAGCAGAATTCCCAGAGTTGAGACCTGCCCGCGCTTTCTTGCGATGTAGCCGTCAGCCCAGTCGGTGATAGAAGCGCCAATAAACAAAGCCAGCCCGAAGAGCTGTTGAGGTATGCCCAGCCATTCGCTTGGGAACTTCGTCAGCAGCACCACGACCAACAGCGGTACGACAAATATTCTCGACAGCGTTAGTGCGTTCGGGAGGTTCAAGTCCTGGTTTCCTGAATCAGTTTCTCGGGCACGATCATTCAAAACAAAGTCGAGGGCACTGGTCGGAGCCACATATCCTTGTTTCTTACCTGCTTGACTATATTTTTGCGCTGCTTCATTGTCAATCCACCGATGGGCTAAGGTCACTGTAGGAACAAGAAACACCGATGGCCGAGAAGCCAAGATCGAATGCGGGAGTCTGGAATTCGGTGGACGTCTCTTGTCCGAATCAATTTTATCTATGATGTCGAATCGTTATTCGCTTTTCCGCATCTAATGCAACCGGCAGACAGCTCCCGATGCAAGCCCTCATTCACAAGATGACCCTTACTCGCGGCAGGTCGGTTGGTATTGGTGCGGTTGCGGCTCTGTTGGCCGTTGCCGGCATCGTCGGTTACATAGTCCGCGTCGACCGTAGCATCTCCGGTGAGCGGGAACGGCAGGCTGCAGCAAATCGCATCGATGTCGAGGAGCATTCACTGCGCCCCCCTTCAACCGATGGCCTGACGTTGTACCGGAACGCCTCCGACGTTCGAGCGGTCGCAAGGTTCGCGGGTGTTTGCTACCTCGCGACTTCCGGCGGGCTGATCGCGCTTGATGAGTTTGGCAACGTCAACCGGCGATTCACCACACTCGATGGGTTGCCTGAAAATGATCTGACCGCGCTCGCCGTTTTTCGCGATCGGCTGTTTGCCGGTACCGCAAGTGCCGGGCTTGTCGCGTTCGACGGGCAATCCTTTAGCGGTTACCGATTCACAAAACCGCACGCGACGCATGTCAGTGTTCTGGTCTCGACTGACAGCGAGCTTCTGATCGGAACGCTCGACGGCGGATTGTTCGAGTACAACGGTGAGCGATTCTCTCGCCGCTTCAATTCGACTGCCGGAGCCGACTTCAGCCGAGTGACCGCGTTGCTGCCGGTCGAGTCGCGACTGTACATCGGGACTCAGGACAGCGGGCTTTATTTCTGGCGCGAAGCTCACCTCGAGCACATCGGCACCAACGAAGGGCTGCCTTCGCCGCACGTTTCGGGACTGGTCGTGCTCCCGCCGGGCATTGGAGGGGATGGACTGGTGGGAGTTGCGACCGACTTCGGAATCGTGGCGCTTAACGACGCAAATGGAGTCAATCTAATTTCGAATCATCCAAACGTCACATCGCTTGCAGTCAGCAACGGACATCTTTGGGCGGGGTTGTTTGTGGGAGGAATCACTGATCTGAGCCCGAATAACGCCGCTCAGCGGGGCGACACGATTCAGAACGGCTCGAGCCGGTCTGAAACTGTGGGCCTTCCCGGCTCGGCGCCGGCGATCGTTTGCGCGGGCGACGGGAAGCTGTGGGCGTTGACTCGAGAAGGCGCGTTCGCCCGCGATGAACAAGCAACCCGCCCGGCATTCGAATCGGTAGCTGGATCACTTGTTGGAGATCGCGTGTTGACCGCCGATCACATAACCGCGCTTGCGAACGACAGCGCGGGCAGGCTGTGGGTCGGATACTTCGATCGCGGGATCGATTTGATTGGTTCCGAAACAGGCGAGCGGCTCTCACACATCGAAGACGACCGGGTGCGCGAGATAAATCATATTGCCTTTGACCGAACCGGGAACCGAATGCTGGCCGCAACGTCTCGCGGTCTGGTGGTGTTCGACGGAGGCCTAAAACAGACGGAAATCACACGCGAGCAGGGCGGGCTGATAAATGATTCGGTTGCGCACGTTTCGCTTGCGGATATTGACTCGCCGCTGTTGGTTTCGACTGATAGAGCGCAAAGGTTTGAGAGACCACGAGGTCGGGCGCTGGTGCTGGCGACGGCTGGCGGTCTGACGGAAGTGATCGGAGGGCGGGCTCGCTCGATCACCGCGTTTCACGGACTCGCGAGCAATCATCTGTATTCGTCGGCCGCGGTAGGAGCTCGATTATTCGTCGGCAGCCTGGCGGGCCTTGTCGAGCTTGAAGGACTGCGAGTAGTGCGCACTTACAAAACCTCGAACTCTCGGTTGTCGCACGACTGGGTTACGGCGCTCGCGGAAGCTGAGGGCACGCTTTACGTCGGCACGAACGGAGGTGGCGTCGACGCACTGTTGCCGACTGGAGAATGGGTTAACTTCGCGGATGAGCTTGGGAAGCTAGAGGTGAATCAGAACGCGATGCACTATGACGGCGAGCGCCTGTTCGTTGGCACTAGCGACCGGGGGCTTTTAGTTTATAATACGCGCGACCGACGATGGACCCGCATCAGCGCGGGGCTTGCATCACAGTGCGTGACCGCGTTAGCGAGCGATGATCGGTTTGTCTATGTCGGCACGTTGAATGGCCTGGTGCGAATCGAAAAGAGAGCAATCGGTTAGTCGAGGTGAGTAAAGTCTTACTCGTAGCTAGGGAAGAATTGATTTATGTCTCAGCACGCTTGCAAATTTACAAGACTCTCGGCTCGATGCGCCGCTTTGCTTGGTTTCCTGCTTCTTGCACCCTCGATCGCTCGCGCCCAATCTGGTGTACTAATCCCTTCAAGTACCGAAAAACCGGATCCCTCAGTTCTCTCGCTCGACGAAATGACCGTGAACGTGCTGATTGACAATCAGTACGCGCGGGTGCGAGTCACGCAGATCTTCGGAAATCGCACCGACCATATTCAAGAAGGCCGCTACGTTTTTCTGATCCCAACGACTGCATCGATCTCGGACTTCGCGGTGTGGGACGGCGACGTGAGAATCCCGGGAGTCATCCTCGAAAAACGACGCGCCGACCAGATCTACAAGGACCTCGCGCTGCAATCGATCGATCCCGGCCTGCTGAAGCAGGAACGTGAAGAGGCTGACACCACCGCATTCACCGTTCAAGTGGCGCCCGTCCCGGCTTACGGCACCAAGCGGCTCGAGCTCGAATACACCGAGCTCCTCTCGGTCCAAAATCTTGAATCGTACTTCTCGTTTCCATTCAAGCCGAGCGAATACGGCACTCAGTCGGTCGGTCATCTCGAGATCAGATTGCAACTTGCTTCGCGAGTTGCGATGACCGATCTCAACATCAAGAGCAAAGCCTACGCTCTGAACTTTATCGACAACTCGCCGCAATACAAGTCAGCCACCTTTGCTGCAAACGACGTCCATCTCAGCGAAGACTTCGCATTCAGCTATGGTCTGAATGTCAAAGGCACCGCGTTCGAGTTCCTCGCTTACCGCGCGCCCGAACGCATTACTGCCGATGAGCTTCGTGACCCTCGACTGGCGACCCGCGACCCGGACGGTTATTTCGAAGCGGCGGCGGTCTTTAACGAGGCGGGCCGCGCACCCGGCGATACGTCCCCACCGCCGCCTCGTTCGATTCTGGTGATGCTCGACACATCGCTGTCGATGCAGTTTGAAAAACTAGACCGCGCCTACGAGGCTACCGAAGGGCTGCTGCGATCGCTGACGCCGCAGGATACGTTCAACCTGATGCTGTTCAACGACGACGTTGCGGTCTTCAGCAACAACCCAGTCGATGCCCGTTCGGACCAGATCGAACGTGCGCTCGCTTTCATAAAGTCCAGCTATCTGTCGGGTGGAACTGACACAGGTGCCGCGCTCGATCGAGCGGCCACCCTGTCCAAGGCAATGCCTTCGCAGAAAGAGCGCTCGATCGTAATGATCACCGATGGGAATTCGACGCTTGCGACCACGCGGACGAAGGCAATCGTTGATCGCTTTCAAAAGGCGAACGACTCTGGTCCAAGAGCAAGATTGTATATTTTTGGGATCGGTGGAGACACAAATATTCGATTGTTGGGCGAGTTGGCACGGGCGTCGCGCGGTTACTTCGATTGGACCCGTGAGACTGATGACCTTTCGTTCAAACTGAAATCGTTCGTCAGCAAAGTCGGCCGTGATCCGATCGATTCATTGAAGCTTCAAAACGCCGACGCGGCAAACCTCTATCACGTTTATCCGGATTACGACGCGACCGCTTATGACGGCGCGAGGCTGTCGTTTGTTGGTCGTTACAAACGGCCGGGATCGAGTTCGCTGAGCCTGACCGGGAACGAAGCCGGTAAACCAGTTCGCCTGTCGCAACAGGTCGACCTTCCGGAACGCGACGACTCGCACCCGCACGTTCCGCGAATGTGGGCGCGCGCCCGGGTCGACGCGTTGCTCAGACTGATCGCACTCAACGGCGAAACCAAAGAAGCCATTGACGAGATCATCGCCCTCTCTAAGAAGTACAAGCTTGTGACGCCGTACACATCGTTTCTTGCAGCGCCACGTTCGCTCCTTCGGCCGCGGGTGATCAGGCCGGGCGACCCGGTACTGCGAGTCCGCGCCGATGAATCGATCACAGACGTAATCGCCGTCTTTCCATTCGGCCTAACCAAAAGGATGATGTATATCAAGAGCGACGACGTATGGGAGACCCGATTCATCGCCCCGCGAGAAATGTCGGATGGAACTTATAACTGCCGGCTGGTTTTAGTGGACCGGCAAGGGCGGGCGTATCAGGAAGCAAAGAGCTTTGTGATCGACAGCCGTCCGCCAAGGCTTCAGGCGTCGCTCAGTCAAGCGATCGCGCACGCAGGCGATGACTTGATGATAACGGTTCGCGCGGACAGCGATACTCGGGTGATCGCGGCGCGGATTTTCGGATCGCTGCCAGTTCCAGTTGTCTGGGACTCGAAGGCGAAGGCGAACATCGGCCACTTGAGGATACCGGCCGGACTTCCGTCCGGGACGTACACTATTCAAGTCACCGGTGAAGACTTCGCGCATAATTCGAGCGAAGTGGAGGTGGTGGTCGAGGTCGTTGGAGGCTGAAGATTTGAGTAAAACACCACGCCGAAAATGGGGTGGTTATCGGTTCAAAGGCTGTTTTCGCGGTCTGAGACAAGTCTATGAAAAACGTTATGACTATGCTCGCTCTAAGCATCGTGCTTGTCGTGCCTAGCGGTGCTCAACAAAAGAAATCAGACCTCGAACAGGCGGGTCTTCTTGGCAACGTGAAGACGGTCAAAGTCGAAGAGGCGAAGTTTGCCGCCAAGGACGGCAAGAAAGTTGAGGGGAAGAAGACGCAGGTCGAAACCCAAAACTACAGCGACAAAGGTATTTTGACGAAATCAATTCGCTTTGATGGCGGAGCCCTAACCAACCATTTCTATAGCTATGAATCAAACGGCAGCCGTCTCGAGCTTATTCGGAGCGCGACCGCCGACTCGCGAATCAAATCTGAGTTCAAGTACGACTCTAGCGGCAATAGGAGCGAGGAAGTGCAGACCAATGATGAAGGACTCGTGAACAAAGTTCTGTTCGTCTTCGATACGAATGGGCGTCCCGCGGAGAAACGCATATTCAACAGGAACGGACTGTTCGCGAGAAGAACATACGCCTACGGCACGGGCGCGAACCCAACTGAAGAAGCCGAGTACGACGCGAAGGGCGCTCTGGCCGGTAAGCAGAGCTACTCCTACGAACTCGACTCCACGGGGAACTGGGTCAAGAGAATTACGTCAATCGTGGGTACGAGCAACGGTAAGGCTTACAGCGAGCCGGCGGGGGTTACGGACCGGACCATTACTTACTATTGAGACTGCGCGAACCAACTTTCAAATAGGTCGTTTCGCGCAAAAGACGCCGAGTCCCGCTAAGAACGCAAAGATTTCGTGAGTGTTCAGTAATGGCGAAGAAGCTTTACTTAACGATCCTGATTCTGCTTGCGGTTGGCTCGATGGTCGGCGCCACAATCGTCGCCCAGCGGGCGAGCCGCAGAGCACCCGCGCATGCCCGGCGGGCGCAGACGCGAAGACCGCCGCGCCAGGCCGCTGCTCAGCCGGGACCCGCTCGACCTGCTGATCCGAATCGCGCGCCCCAGAATCTCATCGACGATGCGCTCTACGCCAACGAAGAGTTCTTTGGTTCGCAATCTTCAGTTGCAAGACCTTACTCGGCGGCGTTGGACCGAGTCGGCACATTGCTCGGCAAGTTTCCGAAAGACGCGAGGCTTCATCTGTACGCGTCGCGACTCGCGGAAAGGCTCGGGCAATTCGATAAGGCGTCGACTGAGATCAACGAATACGCGGGGCTGAGAGACCACTCGCCGGACTCGCTGCGAAGGCTTGCCGACTTCTATCATCACCGGGCGCGTTTCGTCGATGAAGTGAGGACTCTTCAGGTATTGGCAAAGGCGCTACCGGTCAGCGATCGAACCCCGATTTACAAACACGCTGCCGAACTGGTTCGCACTCGATCGTTGAAGGAGTTCAAGCCGGCAGATTTCTTCGCCGAACTCGTAGCGTCTGACCCTTCGAATGTTCAGCCGGTCAAGGACTACGTCGAAGAACTGCAGCTCTCGAAGTCGTACAGAGAAGCCCAGACGGTGCTGGCGTCATACCAACCGAAATTTATTTCCGAGCTGCCTTACTTCCTCAAGCACCGCGCTCAGGTATTCGAAGCGACCGGAGATCGCCGCGGGGCCGAAGAGGTTTACGCATCGACCTTTGAGCCGACCTGGCCGCGAGGGCTCGCAGGTGATTATTACGAACTGTTGCGTCGATTCGGCCGCTATCGCATCGTGCGACGCACGCTTCAGGAACGGGTTCGAGCGGGTGCCACAGACGTCGATACCGTCGCCCGGTTGTTCAGCGTGTACTCGTACGAGGGCAGCTACGAACAGGCAGCGAGATTGCTGCTTGAGCTTGAGACTCGGCGCTCCGGAAAGAAGACGCAGTCGCCGGCTCAAGCTCAGAGTTCACTCCCCGCGGCTGTTGCGCCTACTTCGTGGACAGCCCGCGAGCTGGAAACAGTCGCCGAGTTGTTCGCGTCGATCGGCCATTACGATCAGGCGTCTCGTTACCTGTATACGTTTTATCTAATCGGCGGGCTTCAGCCCGGGAGCGACTCGCGCGAAGAGGCGCTTTACCGACTCTTCAAAGTAATGCTTGAGGCTGCAGGTAACCCCACTCGGGTGTCCGGAGGCGACCTTTCCTTTTATCGAGACATCGCCGAAGTTGATCAAAGTCCCGGCTTCCTAAACGGGGTTCTCTCGCTCGTGCTCTCGGGCGCAAGTCCGTCTCAGGAGTTCGCCGCTGAAGAGAAAGCCGCTGCCGGTTACTTCAACCGCGCTTTTGCATATCGGATCTTCACCTCCTTCAAACAGGAGTACGCCGAATCAAAACACCTGCCCGATTTGTACCTCGGAGTCGTCAGCGTGTTCGCATCGCTTTCGGAGCACAAACTGGCAATCGAAGCAGGCCGCGAGTTTCAAAGACTCTACCCCGACTCACCAAGCTACGCTGAGGTTGCGCTGCGAATCGCGGACTCGTACGTTGCGTTGAAGGATAGAGCGAACGAGCGAACGGTGCTGATCGAGTTGCTCGATCGATTCGCACGAAACCAAGCGAAGGGTGTTCCGCTGGTTGCCATCGCGCCAAAGCATTGGAGGTACGGCATCACGCCTCAGTTCGAGAACCTGGTCGACAGGATCCGATACAAGATCGAAGCCTACAGCGATACCTACGATCCGACCGAAGACAAGGCTGCCACCGCCGAGAATGAGGATCGCGAGACTGATTCGGAAGTCACGGACGTCCGCCATCCCGCTGAGAGCGGGCCTCCTCGCGGGCCCACTTACAGCAGTGTACTCGAGCGGTGTGTGTCATCGCTCGCCGCCCAAGAAAAGAAGACGGAAACGGTCGCGTTCTTTTGGAGCGAGATCAAAAAGCACCCGAAAGAGGAGGGCCTGTACGAGCGCTTCTTGCGATGGCTGGGTCAGGCTCAACTTATAAACGAACAGTTGAAGGCTTACGACTCGGCGATCAAACAGTTCGATTCGAACACCTGGTATCACCGTCTCGGCCGCTGGTACTTGAGGCAGAAGCGCGGCAAAGAGCTGACCCGCTACTCAAAGCAGTTGATCGGCGTCTTTGATGAAGACGAGATCACGGAATACCTGCTTCGATTTGCCGGATACGGCGTGACCGCAGGCGGGGACGAGATGAATTGGGATGAACGACTGGCGTTTGATTTGTACAGCTACGCTCACACACGTTTCCCAAGGAATCTGTTCTTCGTGCGAGGCATGCTGACCTATCTCGAGAAGAATGATCGGGGGCGCTGGGAGAAGCTATCGACCGAATATTATTTCGCCGACCGTTCGATTCGCGAGCCCTATCTTGCTTGGCTTTCAAAGCAAGGTAAGCTGCTCGAGCGGTACACCAGGGCCCGCGCAAGCAGAGCAGCAGAGGAGCAGAGGAGCGGAGGGGCGAGAGAGCCTTCTCCTCCACTCCTCGGCTCCTCCGCCCCTCTGCCTGGCCGGGGTCCGTCATCTTATTCCGTTTTTGCGGCTGATGCTGCTTTGTGGCTATCCCATCACGACGAAGCACTCGACGCTTATCGACAACTTGTCGCGCTTTATCCCGGAGAACCGCAGTATGCAGACCGGCTTGCTGATCTAACGCGCTCGTTTGGTCAACAATCGGACAAGCTCTACGAAGAGTCGGCTCGCGCGTTTGTGCAGATGTCCGAAATCTATCCGTCCGATCATTCGTACCGAATCAAGGCAGGCGAGGTCTATGCACAGCTCGGCGATTTCAAACGCGCGGGCGAGCAGTGGAACCAGCTGATTCAGACCGAGCCAGGCGAGCGTAATACATACCTGGAAGTTGCGACGGTCTTCTGGGACTACTATCAATTCGACCAAGCCGTCCGCGTATTCAAAGAACTGCGCAACGTCACCGGCGATCAGACGATCTATGCATACCGGCTGGGCGCGGTCTACGAAGGCAAGGGGGATCTCGATTCGGCGGTCGCGGAATACGTCAAGGCGCTCGACGAGCCGGGAGATGGGCGTGACACGGTCGCCAAGCGACTGGCGCAACTGTCGAAGCGAAAGGGTCTGACCGATAAGATTGCGGCCGCCTATGAGAAAGCCCGTGGGGCAAATGCGACCGACTGGCAGTTGATTATCGGGTATGCCGATTATCAGGCCGAGCGCGATCATCAGGCCGATGCGCTGGCGCTCCTGCGCGCCGAGGTTGCGCGGTCGAGTGACTCCGCGTTCCTCGAATCGGTGCGCGATCTATTCCGATCGATTCTTAGGCCGGAAGACGAGCAGCAGGTGATCGCGCGGCTGATGGCCATAGCGCGCGACGAACGCGAAGCGATGATGTATCGCTTGCAGCTTGCATCGTTCCTGGAACGACACGGGCAGGTTGATGCCGCAGTCACCCTGATCGACAAGCTGGTGGGCGACTACCCCACGAACGTGGGAGTCATCGAAGAATCGGCGCAGTTCTACTGGCGAGCCGGTCTGTTGGACAAATCGCTCGATCTATACAAGCGGACTCTGGCCCGCGCGCTTGGAGCAAATCGACGGAGCTTCGCGCTGCTGCTGGCCCGCAGACAACTCGACGCGAACAAGCTGGCCGACGCGGAAGCGACATTGCGGGCGTTCTACAATGAGAACCATCTGGACACTGAGGTTTTCGGTGAATTGGCGCGCACGCTTGGGGCCGAGAACAAGCTAAACGACCTTGCCACGCTTTATCAGGAAGCCTTCAAGGAGGCTCGGGAAGCCGGTTTGGGGGGCGAGGAGACCAGGTCGCGCATAGCCGGTCTTCGCGTCGGCATGATTCGAACGCTCGACTCGCTGAGCAAGTATCAAGACGCGGTCGATCAGCACATCGAGATCATCAACAGCTTTCCGGAAGACGCTGACCGTCTCGCGACCGCGATCGACTATGCGGAACGACACAACCTGGTCGACCGGCTGGTGAGTTACTATGAGAAGTTGTCGAGGGAGTCGAACAAGAACTATCGGTGGCAGGTTGTGCTCGGCCGGATCTACGATCGGAGAGGGAACCTTGCGGGAGCAGCAGATCAATATCGGATCGCGGTGTTGAACGAGCCCCAGCGTACGGATCTGCGCTTCACGCTTGCGTCGGTGCTCGCGAGGCAGCGACGCTACGACGAAGCGATCGCCACGCTGCGTGAAGGCTGGACGCTTGCCGGCCGCGATCCCGAATGGCTGATCGAGGTCGCGCGGATTCAGGTGCGGCAAGGTCAGCGCGACGAGGCGGTCAAGACGATTCGGCAGGCGCTGGCCGGGAAGAAGAACGCAACCATCGAAGCTCAAGCCAACATCGCCGGGCAACTCAAGGCGTGGGGATTAAACAGCGAAGCGGTGCGAACCTACGACTTGGTATTCGCCGATCTGCCCAAGAAGCTCGAAGGCGACGATTACTTTCCTACTCCAAGCGTTGCCGGCTACATAAATTCGATGGTGCGCACCGAGCCGCCGGCGTCGGTGTATCAAAAGATCGAACGCCTGCGCGCCCAGGCCCTCGCGATCGCTCAGAATAGTCAGTCATTCAAAGCGAAAAGCGTTGTCGAAGCAATCGACGCCGCGATGCGGGCGGACTTCGGCAAGGGCGTGATCGACTACGCCACGACCGATGAGACTGCCGCGCTGGGGGCGGCTCTTCAAGCGTCAACCTCAAAACTCACGCTGTATTCAGACGCTCAGTCTCTACAGCGTTATATCGGAATCGCCCGAGCTGCCTGTCTTGCGGACGTGGAGGAGCAATTACAGATTCGACTCAAGGATTCAGCCTTCGAGGCTCGGCCAAAGAATTCTCCGACGCTCACACCTCAGGATTCGGCATACTACAACGAACTGCGCGCGCTGGTGGGGTTCTACGAGCGGCACGCATATTACAAACGCGCGGCTGAATTGCTTGCCAGCGAGTTCCGGCGCGATCCCTACAAGAACCGCTTCGACTATCAGAATCAGATTGCGATCCAATACCGGTTGACCGGAGATCAAAGTCGCGAGCTTGAATGGCTGCGCGCCGCTTACGCGGCGGCGGGCGGCGGTCTAACCACTAACTATACCGATTGGGTCGACAGATATCTCACGCTGCTTCACGAGACAAGTCAGCGAGGCGAGCTGCAGCGATTGGCTTCGACCTACAGTGCGTATCAACTGCAACTGATTAATTTCCTGGTGGAAAAAAATGAGAAGCTGCTGGCACTGGATGCGATCGAGAACGCAAAGCAATCAAAAGCTTGGGTGAAGCAGCGCAGCGGAGAAGTTGGTTTGTTCTTGAAGGACACCTCGCCCGAGAATGAACCTTTTTTCAGGGAGGCGCTTGATATCAAACCCATCGGCCAGATGCTCGGGCGGCGAATCGAAGGAGGCGGCTCGCTGGTCGGAAGCGATTGGTTTGTGGCGTCCCGGAATTACGGCTACTGGCTTGGGCTGGTTGGTCGTGAGATCGACAGCCGGAAGTTCGTGGTCGGGGAGATTGAAGGTCATCCGGCAAGCGAGCGCGCTCACCTGGAGTTGGCGGCATATTATCTCGAGAAGAAGAACACCGCGCGAGCGAGCGAGCACGTTGCGCTGGCAAGCGAGCTCGGTCCGGGCGATACGGACGTAGCAGTGATGCGCGGAATGGTTTTTCTCGCCAGTCGCGACCGCAAAGGTGCGCTCGACGCGTGGGGCTCGATCATGAGCGTCCGCGTGAAGATTGCAGATGCCCAGAGTTATTTGAAAGTGATGGCTGACAGCGGGTTCTTGATCGAAGCGCTCCCGCAACTTGAGAGCTTCCTCGTTTCGTTCGTCAACCGGGCGCTGCGCGATAAGCGGGCATCCGATCGGATTGAGGCAATCAAGCCGCTCGTTCGTGAGATTGCCGGCCGCGCGGGCTCTGACCCGAAGCTTGCGGGTGACGTCGCGACGTTCTTTCACAACGCGATAAACAGCATGCCAGGAGACTTGGCAATTGGGCGAATGCTGATTGAGGAGGAATTACCTCCAGAGAGCGCGCTCGCAAGTATCTATCGCACCATGCATCAGCGCCTCTCTGATATTGCTTCCAGCGTGTTAGGGACTCCCGCGTACGAAAACGGATACTACAACGGTAGCGCGTATATTTACCCGGCACGCGAACTGGCTGATTGGCGAAAGCGGTTGGCTGACTACCTGATTCGCGCGCGAGCATTTGATGAGGCGCGGTTGTTGGTCGCGACGATCAAGCGCGAGCAGGCCGATCAGGAACGAGCGCTAGAGAGCAATGAAGAGGCCAGCTCGACCTACGAAGACCGCTACGATTGGCTGCCGCTCGCGTCGGCGCTGATTGAGTTTCGCGGGGGAGGCGATGCGACCAAAGCTATCGCAGAATTGCGACGTTACTGCGGACTTCAGAATACCGAAGGCGGACGGCGGACGGCTGAAGGCAGCCAGGACGAAGAAGGTCTGCACGTGCGATGTTTGAAGGCCTATGCGCTGCTGATCGCGGAACGCAAAGAAACCGAGGCGGACGCGTTGCTCTATGACGCGTACAGTAAGTCTCTACACTCGCGTTATTCGGATGACGCGAGCCTTGCCGGGTTGGCTGAAATCGAAGCGCGTCGCGGCCGAACCGATGAAGCGTCGCGATTGCTCGGGCTGCTCGTCCAGCGTTCGACTGAAAACGCGAGGGCGTTGCAGCTTGCGGCGGAGACGGCGGCTCGCATTGGTCGCTACGGCGATGCGATCGAGTTTCGCGAGCAGATAGCCCGGGCGAATCCCGATGATGCGGTAAACACACTCGAGCTCGCGCGAGTCGTCGCGGCGTCGGGGAGGTCAGTTGACGCGGTTGATCGGTTGGTTGCGCAAATCGCTGAGAGAGCTACGCCCAATACCGTACGTGTGCAGGCGGTAGAGGTCCTTGGAGCGTTGGTTAGAGCGGATCGCTCACTCGCATCGCGTGCCGTCTCAACGGTGGATCAACGGGGCCGGGGCGACGCTGCAGTGATCCTGACACGAGCGGCGATCAGCGAGGCAAACGGAAATCGCGAGGAATCGCGCTCTTTGCTTGCCGGTCTGAACGCGGGTCCGCTCGGGGCCGTGGCTCAGATGAAGCTCGGATTGCTTGCGGTCGATGGGCGGCGGGACGCGGAAGCGGTCACAAGCTTCGAGCGAGCGCTGTCTCTCGACGCAGATGGCGCAGTGACTAATGCGATTGCGTTCCGCGGGTCTGGACCTCGCACACAGTTGATAACTCTCTACGGCAAGGGCGGTCGCGATCTTGCGGCAGTCCGGCTTGCCGAAAGTGAACCACAGGGTCCGCAGTCATTGATCGGCTCGTCGGTCCGCAGGGCACTCACGACCGGAATATCAACCCCTGCAGACCAGTCCAATGTTTCATTCGAACCGCCGCCCGAGGTTACGCGATCGAAAGTCGCCGAGCTGAAGACGTTGTCAGACCTGAATGCGTCGGCGGCCCCGGGCATCTTCAGAGAAGGGTTGGCGTCGCTGGCCGAATCAGCGGCGAGGCTCGGGCAGTATGACCGCGCGATGGCGATTGAAAAATTGCGGGCGGCGGAAGCAAAGAAGCCTGACGAGAAGACGGCGATTGAGAAACGGCTTAACGAGATGGTTGCGGCGGAAAAAGCGAGGCAACTGAGGCTAGCGCTGCTCACGCGAATCGATCGCACAAATGCGACCGAGTCTATTTACGGGGCGCGGGTGCTCGGCAGGTGAATTCTTTGTCCGTTGCCGTCTTTTGCGCCGTTGCGTAAACGGGCTCACTTCATCTCGAGATTCATGCCAAGACGGCTAGATGCAAAAGACGCCAAGGCACAAAGACGCCAAGGCGCAGAGAAGACAATGAGATTGAAGAAGCTGACAATGTTGATTGCCGTGGCGATCCTGGCAGCGCATCGATCCGATGGACAACAGACGCAGCCGATTGCCGAACAACTGAGACTCGCCGGTGTGATGCCGCGCGGCGCGATGGTGTATGTCCAGGCAATCGACCTGTCCGCGCTTATGAAGACCTGGCTTGGATCACCGGTGCGATCTCAGTTTTATGATAGCGCCAGCTTCACCGCGTTTCAGAAGTCGCACGTCTATCTGAAGCTTCAAGACCGTAAGAAGGATTTCGAGGCGGCGATTGGTTTTGGTCTCGACGAGAAGCGGTTGACTGAACTTGCCGGACGCGCGTCGGCGGTTTCGGTCTACGACATAGGCAAGCTCGAGATGGTATTTGTCACCGAGGTAGCGCGCGCCCGCGCCGCAGCATCGGTGCTCTTCAAGCAGGTCCCGCAGTTTTCGGAGCGGTCGGCGGATGGGACTTCATATTACGTTCGGGACGTGTCTACCGACGGGGGAAGATTGAATCAACAGTTCTGCTTTGCGTACGTGGAAGGCAAGCTGATCGTGACTACCACTGAAGGCCTTATGATTCGCGCGATCGCCAACGCAAACGCATCGAGCTCGGACTCTCTGGGTCCTGAAGTCTTAGCGTTGGCCGAGCAGGCGGCGGGTTTTTCAGCTCACGACGTCACGATGTGGCTCGACCAGACTCGATTAAACAGCAATCGTTACTTCGGCACCTATTGGATTCATCACAAGGCGGAGAGCGCGCTTGCGAACGCACAGAGCGGGTTGATCGATTTGAGAATCACGCGCGAAGGAATGATCGAACAGCGATGGTTCAACACCGGGACCGGAAGCCGGGGTGTAGGGAGCGGCGCCTTGACCGAAGATCAAATGACCGGCTTGACGAAGTTTGCACCCGTCAACGCCCAGCTCGTTCAGGTGCACGCCGCTGCCGGAGAGGTGGGTCTGTCGTTGGCGGTTGAGGAATCGCTATTTGGCAAGCTTCCTGAAGAATCCTGGTCGCCGCCTGAAATTCCTGATCGCACTCGCTCGACTGGCAGCGAAGATGAGCACACCCGGGCAGAACGCTACAGCCGCCTCGACTCTCGCTTCGACATGGATGTTGATGACGAGCATGCACCGAAGCGGAGCTCCGGATCGAGCCAGGTATCAGGTAAGACAATCGACAACGTCCCGGCGGGCAGCGATTTTTCTAAGAATGTCGCTCCCATTCTCGCGAGCGTTTCAACCACGTCTTATTGCGAGTTGGTCAGATCCAGCACCGAAGCGGGGAAGCCGTTCGTGAGGTTCGAGCGCGCGATCATCGCGCAGTTGAAGCCGGAGGCTTCCCTCAACCGCGAGGCATTGGAGCTTGCGATCGTGAACGAGCTTCGCGCGAGATTTGTCGTCGCCGGGACCGAGCCGCGGCTCGAATGGCAGGACGAAGGGCCAGTTCGGTTCGTCGCTCAATCGCTTCTGGAACAGGGTGCTGCGTACTCAGTGTCGGGGGCCCAGTTGGTGCTTGCCTCAAGCAAAGAATTCGCCGCGGAGATCCTGCAAGCTGCAAAGGCGTCAGGCCCTCTGGTGGAAAAAATCGACAACCCGATTGATTTCTATGCGCTGATTCGAGTTGCTGCTGCCAAGGGTGCTTTCGACACTTTGATGTCGAAGCTCGACGGGCAAGACCGAAGTGGCCTGAGCCGGGGGAAGAGCGACGACGAAGACCGCGAGGTGAAATTCTTCAGCGAGAACCTATCCAGTCTGGTCGGGGCATCTGCTATCCGCGAGGTTCACCTCACTCGTCAGGCTGCAGGCCCGATCGCGACGGAGCGAGTTGTTTATTCGTGGTGAGAGCGTGAAGGTGATGCCTGATCCGTCACGCGTAATCACGGATCAGGCATCACTGATCCCGCCTGTCTCGTTCATTGCTCCCCACTGTATCTGCTGGTATTGTTTCCGCTCGGGTCAAAGTTTTGAATCTCCCACACAAGAGGTATCGATGCTTCGAAAGGTAGTTGTCCCGTCCTTATTTTTCATTGTCATGATGCAGGCTGGTTGCTCGGTGCTTTCGCACGAAGCACCCACCGATGATATTGACAAAGCGGGGGCATTGTTCTTCCAGAGGCTCGGCAATGAGGAGCTGGACACGATCTACAACGATTCCGCGACCGACTTCAAGCAGAACCAAACCCGGCAAACGGTCACCGACAACCTCAAGCAGCTGATCGAGAAGGGGAAGGCGGTCGACTTTTTTCGAATAAGCATGACGTTTCAAGGGAAAGGCAAGAGCCGCATTGCGTCTCCGGTTTTCAGGGTTTTGTCCGACCGATCCAAGGGAGAACTTACGTTGAACTTTAAAGATCAGGGTGGCGAATGGAAGTTGATCGGTTTTGCTTACAAACCACGCTAGTGAAACTGCCCAGAGGAGATGCTGTCCCATTTCAGGAGGTCCAAATGCGAATTCGCTTAGTATTGTGTTTTTTCGCGATCGCGCTATTTGTGTCTATCTCGGCGGCGAGTGCAGCTCGAATGGCGAGCAGAGTCAACGATCAGTCGTCAGCCAAAGCGGCCGGCGCTTATGCACTCACCTCGATTCAAGCCGAGTCATACCGGAGCTCCGGGAAAATGCATAAAGCCCTCGTCTCCAACGATGATCCGGCGGCGCTCGCTCAGGCGATTGCCTCAGGAGCCGTCGAGATCGCCGACTACGGATCTTTTAAGCTGGTGGCGATGGACGAAGCGTCGCTTGCGAGCGTAGAGGAGCAGCGGAGTAGAGAGGTACCGGGGCGAGAGGTCGGTCCAGCAATCGGCCCTGCTCCTCAGCGCCTCGGATCCTCCGCGCTGGTTGTGCGTGACGATCTGAACGTTCTTCTTTTCCGCTCCGGTCCGATCGATACGACTGATGATGCGACCACGGGCACCTTTGTTGGCATGGGTCGCGCCGCGGCGTCTTTGGGCGTGCATACCATGCCTTTGTCTGGCAATGTGAGCAGCGAGAGTATGGGAGGCACGCACCTTCGCGTAGTTCAATTTGTGGGTCCGGTGAGGCGCGAGTGGCTCGATCAGCTTGAGGCGAGCGGGCTTGAGGCCATCGCGTACGTCCCCAATAACGGGTACCTGGTGCGTGGTGATTCAAACGCTCGAGCGCGGTTGATGAGCCGCAATCAGGCTGCTGAAGCTCGCGGCCAAGGCTTTGTTCAGTGGGAGGGTCCTTTTCTTGAAGAGCACAAAATTCATCCTGCGCTTGGCGAGGCCATTGCTGGCCGGTCCGGCAGTTCATCCGGCGAATGCACGGTTGGTGTCCAACTCGCACTCGGCCGGAACGAACTCAACAGGCGCGATAACCCGGAGGTGAAACAAGCAAGGAAGCTGGCCTCCCAGGTGTTAGTCGATGCCTACGGCGTCCTAAAGTTCACGAATTTGCGGATGAAGATTGATGCGAGCCGGATAGCAAGCCTTGCCGCGTTGCCGAGTGTAGTCAACATCGAGCCGTGGGCGCCGCCTCAGCTACTTGATGAGCGCTCGGATCAGATCGTAGCGGGCCAAGTGAGTGCTGATCACAAAACGCCGACCGGCCCGGGCTACGTGGCGTGGCTTTCGGCTCATGGGTTTTCGTCCAACTTCAACTTCGCAATCGACGTTTCAGATACCGGCATCGATCGCGGATTCACTTCGCCGGACAAACTTCATCCGGACTTTCTCGATTCAAACAAGCAGAGCCGCGTCTTGTACGCGAGAGACTACACCTCCGAGCTTGATCCGGGAGACACTCAAGGACACGGGACGCTCAACATGTCGATCGCCGCGGGCGCGAGCATGGGTTCGGACAAAGACTCACGCGACTCCTCCGGCTTCAACTACGGGTTAGGCATCGCCCCGTTCGCCTTAATTGGTTCGTCGAAGATTTTTCAATCAACCGGCGCCTTCGATCTCATCGATCCTTACACTACGCTCATCTCAGATGCATATCGCGACGGCGCTCGAGTCATGTCTAATAGTTGGGGGGAAGCTTCCAACACTTACTCGATCGATTCGCAGGAGTACGATCTGCGGGTTCGTGATGCCGCGCCCGATCAACCCGGCAATCAAGAGACCACGATATGCTTTGCCGCCGGAAACACCGGATCGGTAAAACTCATAAGCGCGCCGGGGACCGCAAAAAACGTTATCTCGGTGGCGGCGGGCGAGAGCTCACGCAAGGACGGCACCGACGGCTGCAACGTCAAGGACATTGACGCCGACAGCGCAATGGACATCGCGTTCTTTTCCTCTGGAGGACCCTGTGACGACGGCCGAATGAAGCCCGACATCACCGCGCCGGGTACTCATATCGAGGGTGCGGCATCACAGAATCCGCTGTTTGATGCTACGGGTATCTGCGGCCCTGACTCTCCGGACTTTTACTTCCCGCTGGGGCAGACGCTATACACCTGGTCATCGGGGACCAGTCATTCAACACCGCAGGTCGCGGGTGCTGCCGCTCTGGTGCGTCAGTTCTTGATCGGCAAGGGCGAGCCGGCAACGGCCGCATTAATCAAAGCGCTATTGCTAAACACGACTGACTACATGACCGGTGAACGCGCGGGCGGAGACCTTCCCCAGGCGCGGCAGGGCTGGGGCCTTTTGGATATGAATCGCGCATTCGATAGTACACCGAAGATTCTCGTCAACCAGACGAGCACTTTCACCGACAGCGGGCAAGCCTTCGTGATC
>JACXTT010005012.1_pt1 | contig 19391 bp, 19 predicted proteins | sample 9270951 | NCBI WGS metagenome assembly JACXTT01 (sample SAMN15532306, study PRJNA645909) | rock metagenome | isolation source: weathered quartz diorite | place: Puerto Rico | collected 2017-06-21 | reverse complement strand
GCGTAGGCCATGGGTGGAGGGTGGTGGACCTGGGGCCCAGCGCACGCGCCATCGAGCGCGTGCACGAGGGCAGAGCCTGGGCCGTTCGCGTGGGGGGGATCCCAGCTGGCAGCCTATGGCCGCGGCCGCGGGGGACGCGGCGGCTTATTAACTGTGCGAGCCCCGCCTACTTGGCGCACGAGGGTGGGCCGCGAACACCCGCCGATCTGCCGCAGCACCTAGCGGTGAACTATGCCTCGCCCACCAGCGGCCGGGTCGCGCCTTGGGAGTGGATGGGCAATGGACAGATCCAGGCCTTGGCAATGCAGGCGCAGGTCTCGGCCAACAACGCCGAGACCTACGTCGCCTGCTGCCTGGCGGGTATGGGCCTGATCCAGATCCCGGCCTTCGACGTGCGCGAACACCTGGAGGCGGCCGAACTGGTGGAAGTGCTGCAGGACTGGCCGGCGCCGTCGATGCCGGTGCAGATCGTCTATCCGCATCGGCGCCACCTCTCGCGTCGCGTGCAGGCCTTCAGCGGCTGGCTGGCCGAGATCCTTGCCCCATGCCTGGAGTCGAAGGGGGATGAACGGGCGGAGCGGCCCGGCTGCGAAGACGTTCGAGCGTCCCCGGCTCCATCGTTGTGATCTGCGGCCGTCTCGAACTTGCGTCCCAGGCGCGCTCTCGGTCGCAAGCAGCGTTCGCGGTATGGCCGCCACGTTTGGCGGCCATACACCTACAGAAGAATGTTGATGACCTTCTTCTCTACGTAGCTGTACAGTTCTTCGATGCCCTCCTCCCGGTCGATGCCGCTGTTCTTGAATCCACCCCACGGCACGCCCAGGAAATGGGTATTGCTGCCATTGAGGAAGATACTGCCGGCCCTGATGCGCTTCGCTGTATTCAGTGCCTGCTTAATATCATTGGTCCAGATGGCGGCGGAAAGGCCGTACTCGGTGTCATTGGCCATCGACACCATCTCATCGAAGTCACGCCACTTCGCGACAGCGAGAATGGGGCCAAACACCTCTTCCCGCCATAGCCGCATCGACGCCGTGACATCTGCGAACACGGTAGGCTCGATCCAGTATCCCTTCCGGAACGCATCGCCCGCCGGTCGCTTGCCGCCGGTCATCAGCCGCGCACCCCGGGTCTGCGTGGGATCGAGGAAGCTCGTGACATGCTGATAGCTGCGCAGCGAATTGATGGGCCCCATGCCGGTATCGGGCGACATGGGATCGCCGACGCGTATCGCCGCGACAAGCGCGACCACGCGTTCCAAGACGGCCTCGTAGACGTCCTCGTGGATCAGCAGGCGGGAGTTCGATCCGCATGACTGGCCCTGCCAGGCGAAGTTCATCCCCTGCACGGCACTGGCCGCTGCCATCTCAAGGTCCGCGTCGGGAAAGACGATCATTGGATTCTTGCCGCCCAGTTCGAGCGAGACGTGCTTGATCGCCGTCTCGGCGGCGCTTCGCTGGATGGCCATGCCCGTGGGAACGGAGCCGATCAGGGCCAGGCGCTTCACGTCCGGATGACGGACCAGCGCGTCGCCCACTACCGCACCGGTGCCGTTGACGATATTGAAGACGCCTTTGGGAAACACCTCACGCGCTAGCTCACCGAGCAAGAGCACGGATAGCGGCGAGGTTTCCGGCGGCTTGACCACGACGGTGTTGCCCGCCACCAGTGCGGACGCGGTGCGCGCGGCGGAGAACATGGCCGGATGGTTGTACGCGGCAATGCGTCCGACCACGCCATACGGCTCATACACTGTCAGGTGCAGGTGACGGCTGGTAGCGGGTATGGTTTCGCCGTGCAGGCTATAGGCTAGGCCGGCGTAGTAGCGCAAGCTTCTGACCGTCTCCCGCATGCTCGCCAGGGTAGGACCATAGGTATTGCCGGAATCCAGCACCTCGACGCGCGACAGCTCGTCGGCTCGCTCCATGATCCGATCACCGAAGGCGCGCAGGATCTCACCGCGCTCTTCTCCGGTACGCTCGGCCCAGGCTGGCCATGCCCGCATTGCCGCATCCACGGCACGGGCCACGTCCCTACGCGTCCCAGCCGGGGCGCGGCCAATCACATCCTCGTTGGCGGGATTAACTGAATCGATCCAGTTGCCGCTCTCACTGTCTACGAGTTCACCATCGATGAGCAGCCGCCCCGTTGCCCAGGGTTCATTCATTTTCCTGTCTCCGCATGCTTGGTGCCGTTAGTCCTCAGGCGGCGCTTGCCTGCCACTGTTGTACGCGCTTCTTCCACATTTCCCATGGGCGGTCAATCTGGGTTTCGATGTTCCGTTGCGCGGTTTCGGCTTCCTTGTCGCTCAGGTATGTCACCTCGCCTAGGCGCACGGCCTCAACCTGCAGCCGGGCATTCACTTCCGCGTAGACGGCGCGATAGACGGCATGCTTGAGCGAGGGGCCCACAACGGTAGAACCGTGGCCCCGCATCAGGACAAAGGATGACTCCCCCAGCTTTTGCGCCAGCGCCGCACCGAGGCCCTGGTCGCGAATGAGCAGGTCGGTGCCATCCCCGGCGGCCTCCCGGATCTCAAAGATTGGGGTCCCGCCCCCCAGGAATCCGCTCATATGGCAGACAGGCCTTAACCTGGTACGTTGGGACACGCTGAACGGCAGGACGGTTGGCGAGTGGCTATGGACGATGGCCTGGACATCGGGCCGGGCCTTATAAATTTCGCCATGGATGAACCGCTCCAGGTAGACCGCCCTTCCAGCGGCATTGACTGGCGTGCCATCCAGCATGAATTCCACGATGTCATCTGGACTGACCGTGGCCGGCGCCATGTTCCTCGCCAACAGGAAGCGATCGGGATCCTGGTCGTGACGGACGCTGACATGCCCGAAGGCGTCGACAATGCCCTGATCAAAGAGGATATGGTTGGCGGTAACGAGGTCTTCGATGAGCGTGCGGCTAGCAGTGGGGCCGGTAGCTGCCGCGTCATCGGCGAACGCGGCAATTTCGACTTCAAATAGATTGGTGCACATATTCTGGCTGGGCTCCATTTAGACACATGGGCGCCATCCCTCACGCGGATCGGCGATCGCGTTGAAGGATGGGTTCCCGGAAGCATAGGCCTGCCCGAGCGATAGGTCTATTAGCTCTCAACGAGCGGATGCATAGTCCATTGACTATGGATTACCTTCGCTCCTTCCGTGCCCCGAAGCCTCCAGCACAAACTGCACAAGCGCAGCCTGATAGGCGGAAAAGCGTTTGTCGTCCCTGTGCACCAGATAGGTGGGAATTTTCATTGCCATGCCGGGCCGCGCCAGGACAACCAGATCGCCTCGCCGGACATCATCGCGAACCGAGCAGGCAAGCATGAAGCTGAGGCCGATATCCTGGCGGACCGCGTGCTTCATGGCCTCGGGATGCCCCAGTTCCATCACCACGTTGCGCGTCTCGAGCCCGTACTTGCGTAACTGCATGTCTTCAAGCTCGCGGCGGGCCAGGTTTTTCGGGGTGCTGATGAACGGCACGGCATGCAGGTCGACGTCCTGCGGTGCTCCACGCACCCATTGGCTCGACGGCGCGCAGACCAGCAACAGGTCTTCTTCCCAGAGGGGAATTGCCTTGAGGCCATCAAGATCCTGAGTTGAAGCGAGAAGGATCACCGCGAAATCACAGCCTCCGATTCGGGTTGCGTCCACCGCGGCTTGGGGATTGGAAATCTGGACCGTGATGAGACCGTCAGGATGCTTGCGGTGAAATTCCGAAATGATTGGCGGCAGGGAATACAGGCCCACGGACAGGCATGTTGAAACCCCCGCGCTGCCGGCACTTCCTTTTTCCAGGCCGGCAAGCTCCCGCTCGATCTCCCGCGTTCTGGATATGACTTCCGCCGCCCACCGATACACCCGTTCCCCCGCCTCGGTCAGCGCAATGTTGCGCCCCGATCGGGCCACCAAGGCATATCCCAGCCGGGCCTCCATGCTGCGCAAGTGTGCCGTGACGACTGGCTGTGCAATGCAGAGCCGGTCTGCAGCGCGCGTGACGCTGCCCAACTCGACCACCGTGCAAAAGACCTCAAGCTTCTGGAATGTGAGGTAAGAGTCGAAGCCCCGCATAGTCCCCCTTGTATTCATAGCTATTTAGCTATGGAGCGCCTTCGAAAGATGTATTGGAAGGTATGGGTTAGGTTACGCACAATTGCTGCAACAGACAACATGCCGGCCGCGCAGAAGCGCTGCCCGCCGGGAGAGGCGATCCGTGCCAGGCCGTCTCGCCGCCACCTGCCACACGGCACACCAGCCGCCACGGCGGACGTAGCAAGACCGGCGTCTATTGCTGGAGGAAGACAATGGCAAGTAAAGAGTTCGACTACGTGATCGTTGGGGCAGGCTCAGCAGGCTGCACGCTTGCATACCGCCTAGGTGCCGACCCGAACCTGCGCATCCTGGTGCTTGAGGCCGGCGGGCACGATCGCTCGCCTATGGTCAAGGTACCGCTGACATGGGGGCTGATCCTGAAGAACCGGCTGTTCGACTGGGGTTACTTCACCCAGCCCGAGTCAGCCATGGACGGCCGCAGGATCGAGTGTGCCCGCGGCAAAGTCGTGGGCGGCTCTTCGTCGATCAATGGCATGGCCTACGCACGTGGCGCGCGCCAGGACTATGATGCGTGGGCTGGCGAGCTTGGCCTGAGCGACTGGTCATACGACGACGTATTGCCTTACTTCAAGCGGTCAGAGTCATGGGAGGGCGGCGAGAGCACGTTGCGCGGAGGGAGCGGGCCGCTGACCGTAATCCGGATGGATTATCGCGACCCGCTGATCGGCGGCTTCCTCCAGGCCACTAGCGCCTGCGGCTATCCGACCAATGACGACTACAACGGCGACTCGGTTGAAGGATTCGGGCCGATGCAGGCAACGATCCGCAATGGCCTCCGTTGCAGTGCCGCAGTGGCGTACCTCCGGCCTGCGCTGGCGCAAGGCAATGTCACGCTTGTCACCAATGCACTGGTCCAGAAGGTCATCCTGCGGAAGGAATCTGGCACCCAAAGGGCAACCGGCGTCGCGTATCGGCACAACGGGGAAACGGTCGTTGCCCATGCGCGCAGGGAGGTGATCCTGGCAGGCGGAGTCATCAACTCGCCGCAGCTTCTCATGCTTTCCGGGATCGGGCCTGCCAATGAACTCACCCGGCACGGCGTTGGCACTGTCGTAGACCTTCCCGGGGTGGGGCAGAATCTTCACGACCATATCGTCTTCGATATACGCTGGCGTCGCCGCGAACCGGGCCCCCTGCACAGGATGATGCGCGCCGACCGGATCGGGATGGACGTGATTCGGACATTCTTCGGCAACGGCGGTTTTTCCAGCAAGATCCCCGCGGCCGCGGTGGGCTTGATCCGCAGCCAACCCCATCTGCAACACCCGGACGTACAGCTCATTCTCGCCGCAGGACCGATGAACGCCGGCCCCTACTTCGCACCATTCAAAAAGCCATACACCGATGCCTTCTCCGTCAAGGGCATCTACCTGACGCCGGAGAGCCGGGGCCAGGTTCGACTGGGCAATGCCGATCCGTCTCAACCCGCAGTCATCGAACAGAACTTCCTCGCTACCGAAAAGGACCGCCGGGCGGTACGTGAAATGTTCTACCGGATGCGCGAAATTGGCGCGCAGGCGGGCATGCAAGCGTTCATCGCCGAGGAACTCGCTCCCGGGCCGAAGACCAGGACCGACGCGGACGTGGACGCATTCATCCATCAGAACGCGATTACCCTGCACCATCCCGTCGGTACCTGCAGGATGGGCGCGCAGGGCGATCCCATGGCAGTCCTTGACACCCATATGCGCGTGCGTGGCGTGAACGCGCTGCGGGTCGTCGATGGCTCCGCCATGCCTCGTGTCGTGCGCGGGCCGACCAATGCCCCGATCATCATGATGGCCGAACGCGCCGCGGATCACATGATGGGAAAGCGCCTCGCGGCGGATGCCCCGGCGCAGCGGCATGCGTTGGCAGCGGCTGCCGTGGCCTGAGTTCCACCACGCCGCGCTGACGACTTCGATCCAATATGAATGGAGACAACGATGAACTGCCTGTGCAACGAGACTTCCTATTCCGGCCGTATCGTCAGTCGAAGCGCCGAACGGTTCACGGTCGGGATCGGCAACGTGGAGGTCATCCGGCTATACGAGACGACGCTGCTCGGCGAAACCGCGCAGACCTGGCTACCCGATTTCAACCGAGAGCTCGTTCGCGAGCACGAGTACTGGCTGGCCCCGACCTACTATGATCCGGAGAGCGGGCGAATCCCCATGCCGGTACAGAGCTGGATTGTCCGGACGCCCAGGCATACCGTTCTCATCGACAGCTGCATCGGCAATCACAAGCATCGCCCCGGCCTGTCCGAGATGCACCAGCTATCGACAAACTACCTGCAGCGCATGGCGGCGCTCGGCATTCATCCCGAAGAGGTCGACTATGTCATGTGTAGCCACCTGCATGCCGACCATGTGGGCTGGAACACGCGGCTGGTGAATGGCACCTGGGTGCCCACCTTCCCGAACGCGCGCTACGTCATTTCGCAAGTCGAGTACGATCACGTGCTGCATGCCATCACGGCGGGCGCCAGCGGAGTGCCGGCATGGTTTGCGCCAATGTATAACGACAGTGTTCTCCCGATCATCGAAGCCGGGCAATTCGTGATGTTCGATGACACGTATTCACTCGACGATACTTTCCTAATCCGACATGCACCCGGGCACTCCCCTGGCCACGTGCGCATTGAACTGTCTTCGCGTGGAGAGCACGGCGTATTCTGCGGCGATATGCTGCACACACCGATCCAGATCCCATTCTGGCATTGGAGCAGCCGTGTCTGCGACGACAGGGCACTAGCGGCGAAGTCGCGCAGGGAACTTTTGTCATTCTGTGCGGAGACCGGGGCATTGCTGCTTCCCGGCCACTTTGAGTTCCCGCATGTCGGTCATATCGTCGACCATTCGGGGCGCTTCGGCATCCAGTTCCTGCGCTAGGCCGGGGGTTAGCCTGGCAGCGTGGGCTAAGCATCCGGCTCCACGTCGAAGGAATAAGGCCCGCCCGCGTCTTTCTTCCTATTGATTCCTGCTCGTCCGCGGCTTCGGCAGGCCACGTATCTTCTGTACGTCGCGGACGAGCATTCTGTTACCTCCGCATATGCGAACATCATCATTCCTGCCTAACGCGCCCGCCTGCGTCACGGCGCTCATCTTGGCCTTGTGCATGACGACGAGCTTGCCAGCGTTCTCCGCCACCAGCTTCCCCGAGAAGCCCGTCCGTGTCATCGTTCCCTTTCCGTCGGGCGGTGGCACCGACACCATCGCCCGCCTTCTCGCCAGACAATTTTCGCTGGCCACCGGGCAATCGTTCATCGTCGAGAACCGTGCCGGCGCTTCTGGCAACATCGGCATGGCCGCGATGGCAAAAGCGCGCCCCGATGGATACACCATCGGCATCACCACCAGCAATCTCACGATGAACAGCGCCCTCTATCGGCACCTGTCATTTGATCCGCAGCGCGAGATCCAGCCAGTCACCCTGATCGCTTCGTCGCCGCTGGTCATCGGCGTGTCCGCCTCGCTTAACATATCGTCGCTGGCCGCGCTCAAGGCCAGGGCGGCATCCTCCAAGACTCCCCTATCGTATTCGTCCTGCGGCAATGGAACGCCCCAACATTTTGCCGGTGCCATGCTGGCCGCCGCATGGCAAGTCAACCTCGTGCACGTGCCCTACAAGGGTTGTGCCCCGGCATTGATCGACGCCCTCGGGGGCCAGGTCCCGGTATTCGTCAGCACCATTGCGAATACGAAGCCCTTCTTCAATGACAGCCGCGTCCGCTTTCTGGCGGTAACCGCAAAGGACAGAAATGCATTGATGCCCGGCGTGCCTTCGACCAGGGAGGAAGGCCTGGGCAGTATCGACATACGCGTGTGGTTCGGGCTGGTAGCACCGGTCGGCTTGCCTGACGACATTCAGAAGCGCCTGGTTTCCCTCGCGCACATCGCACTGCAGAAGCCGGAGGTGCGCAGCGCCCTGGCTGAGCAGGGTTATGACACCGTCGACAGCAGCCCGGAGGCCTTTGCAGCGAGCATCGCCAGGGAAATTCCGTTCTGGAAACAACTTTCAGCGAAATACAGCATTTCACTTGACTGACGCCACCTTGGGACAGCGCAGACCGCAAGGCTTCATAGAGACCAAATACAAACACCGAGGAAACCGTCATGGCAATCAACGGATCAATCGACCCGACACACCTGATCAACACGCGGCCGCTTGGCCGCCATCAGGTCCTTATCATCCTGATGTGCACCTTAAGCATGATCCTGGACGGCTATGACGTGCAGGTCATGGGCTATGTTGCCCCTGCGTTGCTGGCTGAATGGGGCTTGCAGAAGGCCGCATTGACCCCCGTCTTTTCCGCCGGTGTCATCGGAATGCTGTTCGGCTCCTTGCTGTCGGGCCTGGCTTCCGACAGGTACGGCCGGCGCAGCGTGCTGCTCGCCTCGATGCTCTGGGTCACCGTAGGCATGCTCGCCACCGCCTATGCAGGGTCCCTCACACAGTTGATCATCATCCGCTTCCTGACAGGGCTGGCCATGGGTGCCATCGTGCCAAACGCAGTCTCGCTTGGCGGGGAATACAGCCCCGCCCGGCTACGAGCGACGCTGATGATGACGATCACCTGCGGATACCTGGTCGGTGCCATGCTTTGCGGGGTCATCGCCGCGGTCATACTTCCCGGCTTCGGTTGGCGCGCCGTATTTATTGCAGGAGGTGTGGCGTCCCTGGTCCTTTGCGTCGCCAAGGCGCGCTGGATGCCGGAGTCCCTCCAGTTCCTGGCGCTCCGGCCTGAGCGGCGCCAGGAAGCGTTGCACCGCGTGCGACAGCTTTATCCCGAGCTATCGATCAGGACCGATGCGGAACTGAGCGGCGTACCGCCGAAAGTCCGTGGGGGCCGGCTCATCGAGCTCTTCCATCGCGGGTACTGGCGAAACACCTTGCTGCTGTGGGCCACCTACTTCCTGAACCTACTTGCCGTGTTCTTCCTGGCCAGCTGGCTACCAATCCTGCTCAGAGACGCTGGCCACTCCGCCTCGCAGGCCATCTTTGCCGGCGCAGCGCTATGGGGAGGTGGCATCGCCGGAACACTCTCCCTGGGCTGGGCGATCGACCGGTTCGGATATGGCAGAGTGCTGTCGGCCGTCTATCTGCTTGCGACGACCGGCATCGTCGCCACAGGGTTGTTCCTGTCTCACCTTCCGCTCGCGATGATGGCGATCGCGGTTTCCGGATTCTCCGTTATGGGTGCCCAAGCCGCCCTGAATGCCCTGGCAGCAACACTCTACCCGACTCACATCAGGGCCACCGGCGTAGGCTGGGGACTGGGAATGGGACGTCTCGGCTCGGTTGTCGGGCCAATCATAGGCGGCGAGCTGATTAGCCTCAGGTGGGATTCCGCCGCCTTGCTGGCGGCTGCCGCGATCCCGACCTGCTTTGCGATACTTGCCGCATTCCCACTTGGCGACAGGCATGATGCCAGCTCCGGTCAGGCAATAAGAAGCGTCTAGAGCCACGACCGCCATGTCCCGATCTCGCACGCGTGCAACGCCAATGGCGCTTGCGCAAATGGCGAGGATGACATGGCAATCCCCCTTCCCATGCACGCTATGAATTGGCGTGCAGGCAGCGAAGCGCTCGATCGTCAGAACGCTGTCGTCACCCCGATGCGCCCAAGCACCTGCGTGGCCCGCTTGAAGCCGCATCAGGCCCGCACAGTCCGCTGATCCACGACCCCGGTCGCCGGCCCTTCACCTGAAGCGCGCTGCCAGACGCCTCCGACATAAGCCGCAGTCCACTCGCTGGCCCACGTCATACTACTTGCCTCGCCTGACGCACATCGATGGCGAGACGGCACGGATCGCCCAGCCGTGCGGGGACGTTGATCACACGCTTCGCGATGCCTGCGCGCGCTAACACAAAAGCGTTGAGCCTCCGTTCGCGCATGGTCGCTTGGTAGGCATGGCTGATACGCCCATCGACCGGACGCGCGGCACGGTCATACTGTTGGGCAGCCAGAGCGAGCGGCTGGGGCATTGCGTACCCGCCCCTCGCCCGCGCACTGGCAAGCCGGGCCTTGCCACGCTGAAGGCCGAGGGGCAGGGCAAGGCGAGACGCGGCTGGTTCACGGTATTCATGTCGATTTGGATATTGCCCGCGGTGTATCGGTGCTTTGTCATGCATGTCGAAGATGATTCGCGCGGTGCCTCAGGCACCTGGGGCAATAGCGTAGAAGGACTATGGGCTGCGTCCACGGCGGCGACGGACGACAGGGTCCGGGCATGCTGCATCAACGGCGTGCTCGCGGCAGCCACCTTCCTGCCGTTCCGTGCCTTTGCCGACCAGGCGGCTGCAAGGCTGGGCAGCCATGAAGAAGCGGCCATTCAGGCCAACTTTGAACGCAGGCGCTTCCGCGCGGCCGCAACAAGACCGCCCACCCCCTGCTCGTGCTGCATGGCAGCGCCGATCCTCTCGTGAAGCTCGAAGACCAGCAACCGTTCCTCGACGCAGCTGTCAGCGAAGACTGATTCCCTACACAAATCCGTACCGGATTTTTCTTTCCGCTAGCTATGCTCCGACAGCGGGCGCAGCGGCCGGAAGTTCCCTGCCTGTAGTTTGTTGCTCTGGCGCCACAAGTAATCGCCGGTCAGATTGATGTGTTCCCATCCGAGCGGCGACAGGTAAGAAAACAGGGCTGAATCGATTGGCATGCCGCGGCCCATCAGTGCCTGCACAGCACGTTCGAGATAGACGGTGTTCCACAGCACGATTGCCGCCGTGACCAAGTTCAGCCCACTGGCGCGGTAACGTTGCTGCTCGAAGCTGCGGTCGCGAATTTCGCCGAGACGGTAGAAGAAGACGGATCGCGCAAGGGCGTTGCGAGCCTCGCCCTTGTTGAGTCCGGCATGGGTGCGCCGGCGCAGTTCCAGGTCCTGCAGCCAGTCTAGCGTGAACAACGTCCGTTCGATGCGGCCAAGCTCGCGAAGTGCTACCGCCAAACCGTTCTGTCGCGGGTAGCTGCCGAGCTTTCGCAGCATCAGTGAGGCGGTAACCGTGCCCTGCCGGATCGATGTCGCCAGGCGCAGGATTTCATCCCAGTGTGACCGGATGAGTTTTTCCTTGTACGCACTGCCGATCATCAGTGCCAATGCCGGATAGTCGTCTGGGCTGCCCGGGATGTACAGCTTCGTGTCTGCAAGATCGCGGATCCGGGGCGCGAATCGGAATCCGAGCAGATGCATCAGGGCGAAGACGTGGTCGGTGAAGCCGTTGGTATCCGTGTAGTGCTCCTGGATCCGCAGATCGGACTCATGGTATAGCAAGCCGTCGAGCACGTAGGTCGAATCACGGATGCCGACGTTGACCAGCTTGGAGTGATAAGGCGCGTACTGATCCGAGATGTGCGGACCACGCTGTGCGACGGTCCCAGATTGAATCCGTTTGCCGCGGTCGGGACCGCACCGACGTGATTTACGTACTCGATGTTCATGTCCGCCACACCGTACAGTGTCACGCCCGACTGCGCGTGTACCGCACCGGCGCAAGCCAGTAGCGCCGCCAGCGCAAAAGCCGACTTCTTCATTTGCCTCGTCCGTTTTGATTTTTTTCGCCCATGGTCCCCGGGGCGTCGGGGTGTGTTCACTTCGGATGCGCCTGTACGGCGCTCACGTGAATCGGTGTCAGATCTGGTCGACCCGGATGCCGCTGGCGGCCTAGGAGATCCAGGCCCAGTCGTCGGCCCAGAGTTTCGCGGTGTAGGCCGCGCCGCCGCTGGACGCGGGATCGAGCCCCATGGCTGCATACGTCTTGCGTACATCGGCATTGGCCTGTGCCGCGAGCACTGCCTTTTCCAGCGTGGCGACCACAGCCGGCGGCGTGCCTGCCGGAACCGCCAGTCCGCCCCACAGCACCAGGCGGGGCGTATCGATGCCGGCTTCCTTGTAGGTGGGAATGGAGGGAACCGCCGCGTTGCGCGTTTCGTTGAGCATGGCTAGCCCCCGCAGCGTCCCCTTGGACTCGAACTGGACCAGGAATGGCACCGGCGCCACGCAGAAATCGCACATACCCGCGCCGACGGCCTGGACCACGTCCGGTCCACCCTTGTAAGGCACGCTGACAGCATCGATGCCGTTGCGCCTGCAGAACTCCGCCAGCGTCAAGTGCTCGAGCGTGCCGACACCGGGCGTTGCATAGGTCAGCTTGCCTGGGTTCGCGCGGTCGAACGCGATCAGTTCGCCGGCCGACTTGAACTGCGACTTGCCCATCACGGTCAGGCACATGTCGGTCGCGCCAAGCGTGCCAACCGGGGTCAGCGCCTTGAGCATGTCGTAACGCTTGAGCACCGCCTGCGCGGAAAGCATCATGTTCGTCACGTGCACCATGGTGTAGCCGTCGGCGGCGGCCTGCGCCATCGTGCTCATCACCAGTGCGAACGAACCGCCCGGCTTGTTCTCGATCACAACCGGCTGTCCGAGGCTCTGGTGCATCAGCACGGAGAGCGGGCGCAGCGAGTTATCCGCGACATCGCCCCGCGGCAGTCCCACCAGCAGGCGGATGGGCCGGTTGGGAAAGCCACCGCCCTGCGCGAGCGCGGCCCGTGGGAGCGAAAGCGCGCCAAGGCCAATTCCCAGGCATGCTTTCAAGGCGGATCGGCGATTGAAATGATGAGTCATTGCGGTTCTCTTGTTGGGTACGGGATGTGTGACGGTGGGCGCCGGCGCCAAACGGCGCGGCTCAGCGCGAAGCCTGCGCGTCGGCGAACGCGAATTCCACCGCACGCTCGCCGATCATGATCGAGGGGGCATTAGTATTGGGCGCCGGCATGGCCGGCATGATCGACGCGTCCGCCACGCGGACGCCGCCGAGTCCGCGGACACGCAGCCGCGCGTCCACCACGGCCATCCGGTCACTGCCCATGCGGCAGGTGGAGATGGGGTGGTAGACCGTGGTGCCGGTGCGGCGAATGTAGTCGAGCAGTTCGTCGTCCCGGGTGCAGTCGGCACCGGGATCGATTTCCGCGGTAATCAACTCGCGCAGCGGCGACATCGATGCGATGCGCCGCGACGCGTGCAGCCCGGCCAGCATGATCGCCTGGTCGCGCTCGTCGCTCAGGTAGCCGGTATGGATGTCGGGCTCCTCGAAAGGGTCGGTGCTGCGCAGGTGCACATGGCCACGCGATTGCGGGTACACCGGGAAGAACAGCAGGGAGAATCCGGAGTCGCGCATGACAGGCGCCTGCGTGGCGCCGTCCTTGGCCCGCAGGTCGAGAGCCAGCGCGTTGAACTGGAGCTTCAGGTCCGGATGGGGCGCATCCGGCATGGCACGCAGGGTGGTCTGCACCGACATGCTGGCGGTGGCGAGCCAGCCTCGGCGCGTGAGGGTGTACTGCAAACCAGCCTTCAGCCGCGCCAGCCGCCGGTGCACGATGTCGTTGATGGTCGGCACGCGGCTGCCGAACGCCACGCATGCGCGAAGATGGTCGATCAGTCCCGCGCCGACGCCAGGCAGGGCATGGCGCACGCCGATGCCGCGCGCCTTCAGCACGTCAGGATCGCCAATTCCCGATCGCTCGAGCAGCGTGGGCGTCTGGTAGGCGCCCGCGCACAGAATTAGCTCGCGGCTGGCGCGGATCTCGCGCGCGACGCCTGCCGTCCCCGGCACGGCCACCGTGCGCACACCCACAACGCGGTTGCCGTCGAACAACAGCCCGCTCGCGGCCGTGTTGGTCAGCACCGTCAGGTTCCGGCGCTTCATGGCCGGCAGCAGGTAGGCCTCGTACGCGCCCCAGCGCTTGCCGCGCCCGGTATTGGTCTGCAGATACGCCACGCCGTCGGCATCGCCGTCGTTGTAGTCGGCGTTGCGCGTCATGCCGGCGGAAGCCGTTAAAAAGCCCGGGATGCCGCCTTGCATCGGAGTATCTTAGTTGAAGCAAAGAGACGGAGAACCGACATGCGATGCACAATCGTTCTCGAGTTCGATGATGGCCAGGGCACAGCGGTCAAGCGGGTGGAGTTGATGCGATTTCACCGCGCCGAATGCGGAGCCTGCGGCGACGTGGGCTTGACCCTTGAGGAAGGCAAGTCATTCGTCAATTGCGTCCAGGAGGAATTTGTCAACGAGCAGATCGCTCGCTATTGCGCGTCGCAGCGACCTTGTAAGGCCTGCGGCGCGCTGCGTCGTGAGCACGACGAGCATTGCACCGAATTTGAAGACGACGCTGGGAAAGGTCTACTACGTTCGCCCTCGATGGAAAGCATGCAAGTGTGGTGCTGACAAATCGAGGTATGTGTCGCCGCTTAAGAATTTCATTAAGGAAGTAAGCACAGGGGAGCTGCAATGGCTGCATGCTGAACTCGGCGCCACGATGCCCTACCGGCAGGCCATGCGGGTGATGGACCTCTTGTTACCAACTTCCGGACGGGATAGCCACGTCACCATCCGCAATCACACCATGGCCGTAGGCGAATGCCTCCAGCATGCACGGCCCGTGCGGCGGTGGTGCGAGGAAAGAAAACCCATTGCCGAGCTTGGCATCGATGTTGGCTACGTTAAGCGTGCACGAAGCAACCGCAAGGGCGCCGGCAAGGACAATCGCGCAGAAGCGTACAAAAGCTCATCGTCGATAGCCGTCGTCGTTGCGGCATTAGGCCAGAGTGGCAAACAACCACGGGTCTGGGCATCCGCCATGCCGCGCACCAAGCGACTGCACGAAGAGATGACGAATTTCTTGGAGGACAGCGGATACAACGATCCCAACGAAGTCTGTGTCGTGACTGATGGCGCCCGGGATCTTGCCGGGGTCTCTGACAACCTTCCGTTCGATACCGAATGGGTACTCGATTGGGCCCATATTGGCCGAATGATGCGGCACATCGATCAAGCTGTCGCGCCTTTAGCTTATGGGCGCCTTACGGCCGATGGATCAGTGTTCGAGCTTTGGGAGACCTTTGTTCGTTTCCGCAGTGACGTCTGGACTGGTCAGTCGGTGCGTTGGCAGAACCTCGCGAAAAAGTTATTTCGTCTGCTCGAGTTGCGTGAGGAGCTTGATCCGAAATGGAGCCGCGCAGCAGAACAAGCCCGCGATAAGCTTCTTAATCTAGTTTGCTACCTCAACAGCAACCTTGATTCACTGATCGACTACCGAACCCGACAGCGTGTTGGCCTACGAATCGCAACCGGCTTTGTCGAATCATCTATTAATCGAATCATTGGTCGCCGCATGTGCAAAGGGCAACATATGCGATGGACTCCTGCGGGAGCGAATAGTGTCGCGCAAGTGCGCGTTGCCCTCTTGAATCAGGAGTTCCAGGATTTCGCTCAGCGAGAGGTTCCGTGGATCGGGCAACGACGTGTGTCTTGGCCCTGGCAAAGACCGTCCCGGGCTTTTTAACGGCTTCCGGCAACACCTGTCACCAAAGTTGGTGCGCGCGTTTCTCTCGCATCTTGAACAGAAACGTCATTGTTGTATCGGAACCCGCAATCAGCGCCTCGGTGCCCTTCACGCTCTTGCTAGATTCGTCGGCGAGCACAGCCCACAGCATATCGATTGGTGCGCCCAAATCCGCTCGATTCCGTACAAGAAGGCGAGTCAGGCATCAATTGGCTATCTCGAGAAGCCAGAAATGGAGGCGCTTCTGAACGCGCCGGATCGTCAAACAGCGCAGGGCCGCCGCGACTACGCGTTGTTGCTGTTCCTCTACAATTCTGGCGCTAGAGCAAGCGAAGCAGCGTCGCTCCGCATTTGCGATCTCGACGGCTACAGCAAGTGCGCACGCATCACCGGAAAGGGTGGCAAACAACGGATATGCCCACTGTGGCCTGCAACCTTCAATGTACTCGATCCGTTGACGCTTGGTCGTGAATCAGCTGAACCGGTATTCCTGAATCGCTATGGCAAGTCGATTACTCGGTTCGGCATCCACACGTTGGTCGAACGCTATGCCCTGCGGGCCAGAGAGCAAGCTCCTTCGCTGGCGTCCAAGCGGGTAAGCCCGCACCTCATTCGGCACACAACAGCCACTCATCTACTGCGTGCCGGCGTGGACATAAACACGATACGCGGATGGCTCGGTCACGCCAGCCTCAACACGACGAACGTTTACGCGGAGATAGACTTAGAGACGAAGGCGAGAGCGCTGGCGAGTTGCGCTCCGACTACTCAACGTGCGAGGAAATCGTGGCACACGCAGCCGGCACTAATGGACTTCTTGCGTAGTCTTTAATCCGGGGGTGGATTTTATGTGGCGCTCGTCCCGCGGTCCTCCCTGACAGGACAGGCTCGGAGTCATCACGGCCACATATGGCCACGCGCCACATTAGTTATGAATGTGGTCGATCACATTTCATAACGAACAACCGTGGGCGGCGGTACCGATCGCTGCCTGGCACACGCGTGAGCGCGCCTTCGCCGTAGTCGACCTGAGATTCTTCACCGGGAGCGAACTCGAGTCGGTCAAACTGCTCGGGCTCGCGTTGTACAAGCCGGCCGGCAAAGCGCTTGACGCTGTTGTAGGCGCCAGTGAAGCCGAACTGATCGACCAGGTCCTGATAGATGGCAGTGTAATTGCGCCGCAGGCGCAACTGCGCCTCGATCCACTCCCGATACGGCTCACAGGACGATGGGCGATTCTCCGGTGGCCGGGGTGGGGGAATTTACCTCCGCCTGACGCTGTGCAATGCGGCGAATGGTTTTGCGGTCAACGCCGGTGACGCGCTCGATCTCACGCTGGCCCTTGCCGGCGGCCAGCAGCGTCAGGACAGTAGTTTGCAGATGTGGCTTCAAGACGTTCACTCCTCCCCCTGTCAACGACAAAGGGATCAAAGTTACGTCCTGCCAGCAGGATGCCCCCTGGAGGTACCGCGACCGGTCGCTACCGAATTGCTACGCAGTCATCAGGTGGGGGAATTTGAGCGGCCAAAAGCGGGGGAGTTTGACCCATTTCCTTATACGGAAGTCATGACTCTTCCCGCAGTGCCTGAATGGTGAGCGCGGCGTCCATGGTTCGCTGCATGCCGATCCAGATCGTCTTGGCGCCGGGCTCGCCATCGCTCTTGCGCCCAAGGAACCCACCCAAGGAAGCAACCAACCGAATCATCTGATTGAGTGTGACCGGTGTCTTCGGGCGTGCCTTCTTGGCAAGCACGTATGCTCCCCGAATTTCGTCGGCGTCAAAGAACAGGGACGCATCCAGTTCCGGGCAAGTTCTGCCCAATCGCATCAAGCGGGCAATGCGCCACGCTACCACCATATACAACGCCAAGGCCCGCTCCACACGATCCATGTGCGAGAGCTGTAGCGCTTCGACCTTGCAGCCAGTCTTCAGGACATGGAAAAACATCTCCACTTCCCATCTGGCGCGGTACCACTCGACGAGTTCGATGACAGCATCGGCGTCCTGCGCTTCTCGGTTCGTCAACAACCGCCAAACCACTGGCTTGACGCCTGCGGGCGCTTCGATCTCCGTTGCCTCTACACAGGTGAACTCCGCTCCGACCAGACCCGGCAGCTTCACACGTTGGGCGCGTAGCTCCTGTTTGACCTCGCGCGCTTTCTGGCCTGCACGCCCCGGCAAGATAAAGGTGATTTCCCCAAGTACCGGGCTGGTTCCGACGCTATCCCACAACTTGCCGCCCTCAGCAAGGTTGCGGTTGTGTTGGCTGCGGATCAACCAGTCGGCCGGCTGGCCAAGCTCCTGGGCGCGCGCCATCAACTCGGCAATATCACCCTCGCGGTCCGTCACATACACCAGCCGGGTCTGGGGCAATAGCGCGGCTTGCTCCGCAACCCGTTCATACCCTTCAATCCAGCGTACGCTTTCCTTGATCCCGCCGCGGTTGCCGTCGGCGTCCTTGGGCTCCCGAGCCCACATCCAGGCATCGATCACCCCCAGCGGTTCACGGTCAGGCGTCACCGCGTAGGTCGGATGCAAAAACATGCCCCGCTGGGCTTCATAGGCCAACGGACCCAGCCCGTCGATCTCCTGGCCATTAAAGTTCAATTCGGTCGTATCAGCGATGCACAGCACCACCGGAAACTGCGCGACTCTTTCCGCCGTACGCTCCCAATGCGGCTGCATCACGTCCCGCCAATCGATCTGCTCATTGCCGAGAAACCGATACGCCGCGATGGTTTGCGACCAGTCATCGCATGCGCCGGGGATGCTCGCCGTAGGCAGAGCCGCAAACCGCTTGAGCAACTCCTTGGCGCGCCGATCCCGCCGCGGATCACCAAGATCCAGACTCTCAAATTCCTCGTCCACCCATGCCCCCGACTCGTTGCTCATTGCTGCGCGCAAATCCGAGAGTAAACGCGAGTCTGGCGAAGTTAACAACCCCCTTACCTCGAAATTCCCAGGGCCTCAGGCTCCATGCCTCGCTGCGGAGACGGTCCTACTTCCGTATAAGGGGATGAGTTTGACCGGCCAACGGGGTTGGCTCGCCGCAGCGACTTTGGCCAGATCGCCAATGCGCTTCGACGCATCCATGTGGATTTCGCCGACAAGCTGAGCGTTGGGATACTTGCGCGAGAAGCGCACATGAGCATCGCCGGCTTTCATGCCAAGTTCAAGGCCGTTACGTCGACGTCGCCATTGCAGTATCTGAAGACCACGCGTCTTCAGAAAGCGCGGCTGCTCATGCTACACAAAAGCATCGGAGCGGCCGCAGCGTCTGCCGAGGTCGGCTATGAAAGTCCGTCGCAGTTCACCCGGGATTTCAAGCGCCTGTTCGGCCGCACTCCGATCAAGGAAGTCGAGTATGCAAGGAGCCACGCCGCACTCCTGCCTGCGGAGACCACATCTGTTTACGTGACCAGCTGACGCAATTGGTATGTTGCGCCATCCACCCCGGGTCGCACCTTGAGAGCATTTCAAGGCCCTTACCCGCCCTGGCGTGGGCGGAGAAACTACTTTTGGTTATAAAAGCGCCGCTGGTTATGTTTGTTTCTCAGGAGCGAGCAGATCATCTCGATCGCGTATTCACACATCGAGATTCTGGACTGCCCCACGGTGCTATCGATTGCCTCGCTGGATATAGGCAGGCCAGAAGAGTTGGCCGCCAGTTTGGGGGAGTGTTTCGGCGATCGGGACAGCGGACATGACTTTGTCGCAGTCAGGCCGCGGTCTAAATCCCCCAGGCCGCGCGCTACGGTAGCTCGTCGGTACGGAACCAGCCGGTCAAGGCCCAGCGCGTCTGATGGCAGGGAAGCACTTCATGCGGCACCAGGTCGCTGCGGAACAGGACCAGGCGCCCGCCACGCGGCAACACGCGCTCGAACTCCACTGTGCCGTCAGAGGAATAGACGCAGAGTTCCCCGCCATCGTCCCGGGACCACTCGGGATTCAGGTA
>JACXTT010005011.1_pt1 | contig 19394 bp, 17 predicted proteins | sample 9270951 | NCBI WGS metagenome assembly JACXTT01 (sample SAMN15532306, study PRJNA645909) | rock metagenome | isolation source: weathered quartz diorite | place: Puerto Rico | collected 2017-06-21 | reverse complement strand
GTGATAAAGTTGCTTAGAAACTGCAATTTATCATTTCAATCGCAATTTACTTACCTGGAAATAAAATAAGAAGTCTTAAGAATTTATGCTTTTGCCAAAGGCAGATCAAAAAAAAAAAGAGCCTTCGCCGTACTATAAACTCAACCGATAGCATGGTTTTACCACCGCCAGCTTCGCCACAAATTATTGGTATAAAGATTGTACTATCTGAGATGAATATGCGCGAATACATCAAATATCAGATATCAGCACTGAATGACCTGATCAAGATCAATAACGACCGGATTACAGGCTACAGGCAACGAATGGCAACGTCGCCTGATGATGACCTGCAAGAGCTGCTTTCTGACCTTATATTTCAAAGCTATCAGCATATTGAAGAACTGACCTATAATATCTACGAGTTAGGCGGCAATCCCGCACGTAATGATGGCGTATCAGGTAAGTTCTACCATTCATGGACCGACCTCAGAGCATTTATTTTCAGGGAAACCCCGAAAAAGGTGCTTGAATACTGCGAGTTTTGCGAAGACGTGGTAAAAGCCCTTTATCAAAAAGCTTTTAATGCCCAGGAACTTCATTGGGATAAAAGAGCCGCTTCCCTCCTGAAGAAACACCTGCACGATATTGAAGGCTCCTATCACCACGTGTTAATGCTCAAACGCGGCTTTGCATAATCCCGATAAAAAATTGTGAGTATCAAATAGTTCTGAATTAGACAGAATTTGTATAACTTGACCAAATTATTTCGATCTCACGCGCCGCTGGAAATGATTGGAACCGAACCTGACAATATCCCAAATGATCTTTTTCGTGTGCTTTTTGAAAAGTCACCGGGTTCTCTGCTCATTAAGGCAGACGCTCCGCGATTTACCATAGCTGCTGTTAGTGATGGTTACTTAAAAACCACCAGTTTGCCCCGCGAACAGATTTTGGGAAAAGGCTTTTTTGAAATATATCAGGCCGATGTAAATATAAACCATAACGACGATATCGCGGCCCGTAAAGTATTCTCGTATGTAATGCGGACCCGTGAGAAGGTAGATGTCCCGGTTTTCCGTTATGACATTTTTGAACGGGGCGCCAATCATAAAACACCACATTACTGGTCATTTTCAAATATACCGATACTGGACAGTCAGCAGCAAGTGGCCTATATTCTGGGCACATTTACAGACATTACTGCCGAAGTAAAAGCAAAAGAAGCAGCGCAGGAAAGCGAACATCGCCTTCTGCTGGCCGCCGAAGCAACAGGCATGGCGTTTTGGGAACTGACGCTGGCCGACAACGCTTTTTCTTACTCGCAACATATGGCAGAAATTTTCGGTCATCCCCAGGATACATCGATAACCCTCGCCGATATAAGAGCACAGGTACACCCCGACGATATGGAAAATATAGTAGCAAAGGCATTTGAAAGAGCGTTGATCGAGGGCAGCTATTTTTACGAAGTGCGCGTTTATTGGCCGGATGAGTCATTGCACTGGATACGCACCAAGGGCACAGTACAATACAATAAAAATAAGGAGCCAGTGCGTTTGTTAGGCACTATTGTAGATATTACCGAAAGTAAAAGTGACGAGATCAGGAAGAATGATTTTATTGCGATGGCCAGCCATGAGCTGAAAACACCGCTTACTTCGCTTAAGGCCTATCTGCAATTAATCGAAACCAAACTATCCGGCACCACCGATCCCTTTGTTAAAACCGCCGTGGCAAAGTCGGGCAACCAGGTAAATAAGATGACTGCTTTGATACACGGCTTCCTCGATCTTTCCAGGATTGAACCCGGCAAGTTGAAACTCATCCGGACAACATTTGATATAAACGCTCTTATCGGAGAAGTATTAACCGAAAGCAGAGTATTGAGCAACTCTCATTCTATACGCTTTGAATCAACCGGTGAATTAAACATCAATGCCGACAGGGCAAAGATTGCGCAGGTGATTATCAATCTTGTAAACAATGCCATTAAATATTCACCCAGGGGAAGCTATGTTATTTTGAAATGCGAGATAAACGACGACAATGTGGTGGTATCCGTTACCGATGAAGGTATCGGCATCAAACTCAAAGACCAGGAAAAAATATTCCAGCGCTTTTACCGTGCCGAAGAAGACGAATACCGGCATGTCTCGGGTTTTGGCATCGGGCTCTACTTATCAAGCGAGATCATCCAGCGCCACAAAGGGAAAATTTGGGTTGAAAGCGCTGATGGCGAGGGTTCAACTTTTTATTTTAGCTTGCCGATTGGGGTCTGAACCAGGATTTTTGTCTGAACCTGAATTCTCAAAATTCATGAATTAACAGAATTGTTTCTGGTGACGATATACGAGTTGGGACAAAAAAATTATTTTCTCGGCATATACATAATAACACAGACGCCCAGTAAAGCAATAGCCGCGCCAATCAGATCCCATTTGTCGGGTCTAAATCCGTCAACCTTCCATGCCCATATTAATGCCATAACTATGAAAATACCACCATACGTGGCATATACGCGCCCAAAGCCTGCGGTTTGCCATGTAGCCACAACACCGTAAAGAGCTAAGATTAGCCCCCCTGCTGCCCCATACCAAACTGGCTTATCTTCTTTGAGCCAAAGCCAAACCAGGTAACCACCGCCTATTTCACATAATCCCGCTAAAATGAATATGCCTAAAGATTTTATTATACTCATAACTACCAATTAAAAAGCCCCTTACGGCAACGTAAAGGGCTTAAACTATTTTTTTGCTAAAAATTAGCAGCCTTTCTTTTTACACTCTTTTGAACCCTTAACGCATTTTTCGGTTTTGGAACTCTTAGTGTTCTTCGATTTCTTAACAACAGGGTCGCCATTTGCAAATACAGATGAAACTATTAATAAAAACGCGGCCGCTGTTAAAATTGCTTTTCTCATAATCGGTGTTTTTTTAATTCCAAATATAGAATAATTCAATAGAAAACAACGGTATGAAAATCTGACCGGTCAATACCTTCAAAACCCTTAAACTCGGGTTCAGACAACCGCTATAACCCCATAAAATATTCCGTAAACTCCCTGAAACTATCAAAGCGCACATCATGATCATCCGTAGCGCCAAAGCCATAGCTTACAAACACAAAGGGCAAACCTGCCAAACGACTTTGCTCTCCGTCCCCTTCAGTATCGCCTACATAAACCGGGTTTTTCAGGTTGTGCTTATCAACCAGTAATTTAATATTATGATGCTTTGGCATGTAATTAATACCATAGGCTATTTCGTCTATAATGTGTTCGTCGATACCTGCCCAATCAATAAATAGCCGGATAATACCTTTGGCACAGTTGCTTACGATAAAAAGCTGGTATTTGGTTGCCAATTCAGCCAGTCCGTCTTTCACACCGTCATATAACACACCGCCCCTTTGTGGCAACAGAACTTTACGCACATCGTTTACTTTGGCATAGATCTCTTCTTGTTTTTCCACCGGATAGCCGGGCATAATGGCGTTCCAAACTTTCTTGCCTTCCCAGCCTACCATTTTGGCTAGCTCGTCTCTGTTGATGGTTTTATCGATGCCTAACTCCCTGAAAACGATGTTCCATGACTCAGTGTAAGTATCCACGGCATCCCACAGGGTGCCATCCATATCAAATATTATACTATCAGGTTTTTCCATTATAATTTTCAAATTGTGCAAAGATGTAAACAAATTATTACTTCATTTTTAAATTATTTCATCAAAAATTCAAATTTATATTCCATTTTTACCCCCGATAAGGTTTAGGTTTGGCCTGAATTAGCGAGTAAGACAGGTCCATTATATCCCCCGCTACCCAGCGGGGGATTATTTTTTGCCGATACTCGCGCCATTAAAATCAACAATAAGTAAAAAGTACCATTTATGCCCCATTTATTGCCATTGTAAATAGGATATATCATGTAATTTTGTTGCCATGCAAGGCACATTCCCCGTATATGATATTTGCAAGCTTTCTGATTTCCAGCAGGAAGATCTGCTTATCAGCCGCTTTGCCGATTATCTGCAAAAACACCGCGACCTTTACTTCCCCCATAAACATACTTTTTACCATCTCGTTATGTTTACCAAAGGAGGCGGGACGCACGCTATCGACTTTAAAACTTTCAACGTAATACCCTACCAGATCTATTTTATGATACCCGGGCAGGTGCATTCCTGGAATTTTGAGGGCGAGGTTGAGGGGTATGTCGTCCATTTTTCACCATCCTTCTTTGAGTCGTTTTTACTGAAGAATGAGTATTTGGACCAGTTTCCGTTTTTCAGCGGAATAATTGATGATGCGGTAATACAGATCAAACCATCATTACAGCAAAAGGTCGCCGGGCTGTTTGAAGACATTATTGCTGAGAGCGAGACTACCGACCGTATGAGCCTCGATCTGATCAGGGCGATATTATTGCACATTTTTATACTGTTAAGCCGAACCCAAACCGGACAAAAGGAAAAGCAGGCACTGCCCTATAACTATACACTGCTCAAGACTTTTCAGAAACTGATTGAGAAGAACTTCGCTACCTTAAAGCTGCCAAGGGATTACGCAGAACTGATGTACATTACGCCCAACCATTTGAACGCATTATGTAACGATTTGTTGGGCATATCTGCCGGTGAGATCATCCGCAACCGTGTTCTTTTAGAAGCTAAAAGACTGCTGATCAACCTTGACCTAACTATAGCCGAAATAAGCTATCAGCTCAACTTTAACGACAATTCATATTTCACTAAATTTTTTAAAAAATATGCCGGCATAACACCGGAAGAATTCAGAAAAACCACTTTAAATCATCAAAAAAATGACCGCAGAAATTGATAATATACCACAAGAAAAGCCTTTATCCCAGTTTAGAGCAGCTTTAGAATGCAAATGCCCAAAATGCCGCAAGGGCGATATGTTTATTGGCAAAATGTACAGTTTCGGCAAAAAAAAGAGCTATGCTAACTGTCCATATTGCAATTTTCAGTTTGAAATAGAACCAGGGTACTTTTATGTAGCCATGTTTGTGAGCTATGGAATGAATGTAGCCCAGATGGTAACTTTAGCGGTCGGCACGTACATCCTTACCGGCTCTGAATCGCCATGGCTGTATATTGCGTTATTACTCGGTGGGGCTTTTATACTTTCGCCTTTCAATTACCGCTATTCGAGGGTGATCCTGTTATACTGGCTTACCCCCAACCTGAATTATGACCCTGAACGGGCAAAGAAACCCTACAAAGAGCTAATGAAATAATTTAACGGTATCCGGTATAGAAAGAATTCTGTATCGGATACCTGTTTTTAAGAGCCCATTCCCTCGTACGGGCCTTGGCGGTATAATTGTCTACTGCCGTTTCCAGTTGTACATAGGTTATACTTGGTGAAAATCAACAAGTAACGTATATAAAAATTTTCTTATTGTCAATATGTTGCTTAGGTGACAAATGCCGCTAAATTAAAGTGTATATTTAAATACGTTCTTATATTCCTATCCGTATACTACAACCGGCGTTAAGCCCAATATCCGATTCTGTCGCATAGAACAGGCAGAGACTTGCTACACATACTAAATAACGACCAATGATACCAAGATCTGCTTTTAACGAGCAACGACAATTTCACCTGCTGATCGGAATGCCGGACAATGAACGGTCAATTACCGTACTACCCGGCCTGGGCCGCTGCTTTTTGATCATAGACCAGGGCCTGATACTAGGCGAACTTGTCTTTGATCGTTTGTTTAATTGCATTAGCAATCGAACCAGGCTGCAAATTCCGGTTCTGAAGCAAGTGCTCACCCAGATCAAGGACCACTACCAGCTCGCCAGTTAACCTAAAGGCTGAACGGGACGGAACAATTCACCCATTTACAAATCATACAGACATGATTTACAGGACAGGCTACTTAATGAACAGCAACGGGTTTGAAAGATACATTCAGATAGAAAGCATACTCGCGTATTATGAACAACAGTATATCTGTACCGGCAAGCATTTGCTTTATGAGGAAGAAATTTTCATTGGAAATGTCACCATAATGGATGGGCAATATGTATTTAAGGGGCTGGATAAATTCGATACTGAAGCAAAAAACGAGATAGAGAATTATCTTCAAACATTGGTGATCCCGCATCAGCCAGAACTGGTTTCTGCATTTGGTTTCGGCTTGCAACAGAACCAAGAATTGACCTATTGTGAGGTGATCCTAAACTCAGGACAATACGAGGTGTGGTTTAATGGCAAATTTGCAGCAGTACTTTCGCAAAACGACAGGTGTATATGGCTGCAGGTATCCGGTGAAACCATGTTACCCTCTGTTCTTCGCGAGGTTGTTGGCCGGATTGAAAATTACTATAACCAGCTTTGACCCGATCAATGCAGGCAAGGCAATCCTACAAAGAGCTAATAAAATAATTTAAACCGGTATCCGGTACAGTAAGAACTCCATATCGGGAGCCTGTTTCTGAAAGCCTATCCCCTCGTACAGGCTTTGCGCGGTATAATTGTCTATTGCTGTTTCCAATTGTACATAAGTTGCGCCATCGCCTTTAGCAAAGTCCATTGCCATTTTTATCAGCTCCTCGCCTATACCTTGTTTACGATAGTTTGATTCCACGTACAGATCATTCAGTATCCAGTTTTTCACTGCGCTTACTGATGAATATTTAGGATATAATTGTGTAAAGCCAACAGGCAGATCGTTCACTAAGGCAACAAAGATCACCGATTCATTGTTAGCCAAACGTGTTTTGATAAATCGCCCGGCCAAACCGATATCACTTTCTTTTTTATAAAACACACGGTATTTATCAAATAGGCCAGTAACAAGGTTTGCTTCTGAAAGATTGATTCTTTTGATGTTCATCGAGCTAATTTATAAAAAAAGCCATTCCTGATAATCAGAAATGGCCTTTAAAATATCGTGCCGTATCTACTATTGCTGTTTTCCTAACACGGCCCCGAATTTACTTTCGTAATCTTTCAGGTGTTTATCAATCTTATCAGCAATAGCTGTTTGGTGGTTGTCCTTTGTTATTTTGCTTAATGCATCCAGTAATGATACCCCCAATTGCACTGTACGACCGTCGATATTGGATGCATCTTTTTGCATCTGGCTGTAGTTATAATCCAGCTGATCGGTTACGTAAGCGTCAATACTGTTCACGTACTTGTTACCAAGGGTAACGTCGTTTAAAGTATATGCCGTTGCAACTAAGAAATACTTGCTGCGCGCCAGGTCGATAAACGGATAGATATCCGGCATCTCAGCATCATACTTATGCAGCACTTTTAATGCCAGGTCTTTATGACCTTCCTGTACCAGGTTCTGGGTCAGTTCCAAAACTGTTGACATGATAACCGGATAGAACATAGTGGTCGACTCCGGATCAAGGTATTTGGCCGTCTTGAAATTACCCCATTTAAACTTGTTCATGATGTTATCATACATCACCAAAGTATTGGTTTTGCCCAACTGATCGTGATTGGCGGTATCCGCTTTGAATGGGATCAGGTGATAAGTAAAGCCTTCTTTATACAAGTATGGCTGCAGGCCCATCATATTTTCCTGACCAACAGTTATGGTAAAGCAAATTGGGCGTTTCCAGTTGTTGTGTGCCAATATGTCCATAAATGCCAGGTTATCCTTGGTCACAAAGTTCGAAGTGTATTTCCAGGCCATAGTGTCAACCAGTTTGCTTTTCTGGTCGGCACTTACTACGCCGTCTTTTACTACTTCGTCCGGGTTCACCGGTAACTTAAAGCTTTTTGTAGGCAGGTAATTGATTTTTGAGCCATCCTGCAAGGTGTATTTAAAGGCATCATCGTCAGAGGTAATGAAATCGAAAACCTCTTTCAAATTAGTCGAACCTTGTATGCCCCTATCAATATATTGAACTGCATCGCGTACGCCTTCTTTATATTTATCATAAGGCATGGTGATAGGCAATGGCTCAGATTCGTTCATCTTCTTAGTCATCTGGCGGATATACCAATCGCCGCTGAACAAACTCAGGTTCACGATACGCACATCCGGCCTGATGCCTTCCACCTCCTGGTCGTACCATAAGGAGTAAGTATCATTATCACCATAAGTGAACAATATGGCATTCGGCGGGCACGATATCAGGTAGTTATATGCCATATCGTGCGGCGTCATTTTGGTCGAGCGGTCGTGCGTACCCCATTCTTTGCTGGCAACCAGTATCGGAACAAGTAAACAAACTGCTGTTGCAGCCAAACCGGCGGTTTTAGGCGTCGTAAATTTCTTCGCCATGTCGGCAAGAGCGATCACACCCAAACCTATCCATATAGCAAATGCATAGAACGAACCTACGTAAGAGTAATCACGCTCTCGCGGCTGTACACTCGGCTGGTTTACATATAACACGATAGCCAAGCCTGTAAAGAACCATAATAAAAGCACTATCAGGGCATCTTTCTGATTGCGCTGAAAATGGAACACCAAACCGATCAAACCTAAAATCAGCGGAATAGCATATAGTGGCGTATAGGAATTGGCGGCATATATTGGCGTACCTGCAGGATGATCGGTAAGCGATTTTGGCAAATGTTTACCGGCATCGAAGATACCCGATGTCCAGTTACCGTCGATACCTTCGGTACTTTGCTGGCCGTCTAATTGGTTATAACGTCCAACATAGTTCCATAAGAAATACCTGCCATACATTTGCCACATTTGCCAGCTCAGCATCCATTTAAGATTATCCGCCATAGTTGGCGCATCAGTCTCGCCCATGTGCAGCCATTCCCGGTAAAAACGGGCATCCTGAGCATAGGAACCGTCCGAGTTTTCGGTATTGTACATACGCGGGAAAAGGGTGGTATGATCGTAAACCGTGTTTACTTTACGGCCTGCATTCTCATATTTGGTTTCGCCTTTGCGGTAGATAATGCTGCCTTCGGTCTGGTCAGTCGCTTTAGCATCAAAGTAAGGACCGGTCAGTAAAGGAGTTTCGCCATATTGAATTCGGTTCAGATAGCCATACAGTGTAAATGCATTATCCGGGTGCGAGTTATTCAGGTCAGTGTTAGCCGTTGCGCGGATTGGAATATAAGCGAATGAGCTATAGCCAAAATAAATAAACGCCACGCATAACAGCACCAGATTAAGTGCAGGTTTATTGTTTTTAATGCTCCACCATATACCGAATACAATCAAACCGATAAGTATAGCGAAAAAGAAAAATGCTCCGCTGCCGAAACCCATTCCGAGGGTATTGACAAAGAAAAGGTCGAAATAAGCAGCAAATTGAATTGTATATCCCCTGATGCCGTATTGCACCAAACCAAGTATCACTATACTGATCAGGAAGGCAATAACACCACTTTTAACATTGATATTTTTGTATCTGCGGAAGTAGTAAACCAACACGATAGCCGGGATGGTCAGCAAGTTTAACAAGTGTATACCGATGGATAAACCAACTACATAAGCGATAAAAATGATCCATTTATCTGCACCAGGTTCATCAGAATGAGCATCCCATTTTAATATGGCCCAGAATACGATAGCGGTACATAATGATGATAATGCGAATACGATGGTTTCAACAGCTGAGAACCAGAAGGTATCGGTATAAGTAAACACTAATGCGCCTACCAGACCTCCGCCAAAGATCATGATCTGGCTATTGCTGTCGGCTTCTTCGCCTCTTTTTACCAGCAATTTCTTAGCAATGGCTGTAATTGTCCAGAACAGGAACATGATCGTAGCGCCACTGGCCAATGCCGATCCCATATTGGTAAAATATGGCACCTTGGTTTTGTCGCCCATAGAGAAGAGCGAGAAAAACTTACCCAGCATTGCAAAAAGCGGGTAACCGGGCTGGTGGGCTACCTGTAAACGATAGGCGCAGGAAATAAACTCGCCGCAGTCCCAGAAGCTTACCGAAGGCTCTAATGTCAGAATATAAGTGATTGATGCGATGACAAAACACAGCCATCCTAAAAGGTTATTGATCTTTTTGTATTGCATGGAAGATAATTAGTATACTTTTTTGCGGGGGCTAATATCTGCATTTTTATAAATCTTTCCAGATAAATAACAACCCCGTTAACATCTTTTAACAAATGTCACCGAAATTATAAAAAATAGTCGGAAGTCGGAAAGCTGATGTCGGATGTCGGATGTCGGAAGTCGGTGGGCGGAAGGCAGAAGTCAGAAGTCAGAGGGCGCTTGCAGACTTGACTCACCCCTGCCCCTCTCGCCTTCGTAAAGAGGGGGCTTTTTATTGCATTATTTTTCACCTCTTTACCGGCTGCGGTAGAGAGGTCGACGAGCGTAGCAATGTCGGGTGAGTCAACTCTGCAAGCGGCAAGTTTTATGCGATTGGCAAGACAACCCACTTCACATCAAACCTCAAAATAAATTGTGTATCAAATATTTAGCAAAATAGGTTAAGTTTTTTTGTACCTTACATTACCTTTAACCAAAGCAATGAAAAAAATAGCCGCCACCCTCCTGTTGATTACCCTTTTTGTAACTGCCCAGGCGCAGAGAAAAGCCATTGACAGCCTTAAAAAACTTATCCCCACTGCAAAGGATGATACTACCAGGGCATTGTTATTGAATCAGCTTAGTCGCCTTTATCAGAACTCGAAACCCGACAGCGCAATGATGTTGTGCCAGCAGGAGCAGCAACTTTCACTAAAAGCGGGTTTTTTAAAAGGTGAAGCCTACAGCCTGAATGGTGAAGGCACTGTTTTTAACGTAACTGGTAATTGCCCCAAAGCACTGAACGCTTTTTTGTCGGCTTTAAGGATCAATGAGAAACGCAAGGATCGTTTAGCTATTTCAAAGAATTTAGGCAACATTGGGACTGTTTATACTAGTGAAGGTGATTACAGGCAAGCTATTAATTATTCGCTGAGGTCCAAAACAATTGCTGAAACCATTCATGCACGAGGAGTTTTGGTTATTGAACTGCTCAACCTGGGTGATTTCTATGAAAAACTAAATATCCTTGATTCGGCCCGCATCTACACCCGGCAAGCATACGAACATGCCCTTGAGCTAAAGGATATTGCAAATATAGGAGGCACCTTGAATAACCTGGGTAATATCTGGTCCAAAATGCACAAACCCGATTCCGCGCTGTACTATTACCGTAAAGCCATACCTCTTGAAAAACAAGCAGATTATGGCAATGCCCAATGCGAGACTTTTTTGGGTATGGCCAAAATATTCGGGCGGCTTGGCATGCAGGATTCCAGCCTATATTATGCCCGCCAATCTATTGCCACAGGCCAGCGAGGTGGTTTCACCTCGTATGTATTGTCTGCAAGCCAGTTTCTAACGGGTTATTTTGAACAACAGGGCCGATTGGACAGCGCATACCGGTATCAAAAAGTTTTTATCGCCGCCAAAGACAGCCTTTACAGCCAGGAAAAGACAAAAGAGTTTCAAAACCTCAGTTTCGCCGAACGCCAGCGGCAGGCGGATATACAGGAGCGGGATGCCACCTATAAGGCCAATGTCAGGTCCTACCTGCTTGTCGCCGTGATCTTGTTCTTGCTGGTGCTGGCTTTCATCTTTTGGCGAAACAACCGAAAGAACGAAAAGGCGAGGCGCTTGCTGCAGATACAAAAAGAACAGATACAGACTACTTTGGGGGAACTCAAGACCACCCAGAACCAACTGGTACAATCGGCCAAGATGGCCTCATTGGGTGAGTTGACCGCAGGCATTGCACATGAGATTCAGAACCCATTGAACTTCGTCAATAATTTCTCCGATGTAAACCGCGAAATGATTGGCGAATTGAAAGGGGAATTAAAAAGCGGTAATGTGGAAGAGGCTTTGGTAATTGCTGATGATATCGAGCAAAATGAGGTAAAGATCAATCACCACGGCAAGCGGGCCGACTTCATCGTTAAAGGCATGCTGGAACACAGCCGCAACAGTACCGGAGAACGGCAAGTAACCAATATCAATGTTCTGGCTGATGAATTTCTGAAGCTTTCTTATCATGGTCTCAGGGCGAAGGATAAAAGCTTCAATGCCGACCTGGTGACTCATTTTGATCCGAGTCTGCCTAAACTCAACGTTCTGCAGCAGGATATCGGGCGGGTGCTCATCAACCTGTTCGGCAATGCCTTTTATGCCGTCAATCAAAAGGCAAAAACAGATGGCTCTGGTTACAAACCGACTGTTGAGGTGAGTACCGCAAAAGAAAACGGATCAATCCTGATCAAGGTAAAAGACAATGGCGATGGCATCCCGGACGCTATCAGGGACAAGATCATGCAGCCGTTTTTTACTACCAAACCGACAGGTGAAGGTACAGGATTGGGTTTGTCACTCAGTTATGACATTGTTGTAAAGGGACACGGGGGAAGTATTAATGTGGACACTAACGAGGGGGAATTCACAGAGTTTACGGTAGCATTGCCGCTATCCAGTTAATCCCAGCCTTATTTATGTAATTTGCTTACAGACCAAGTCACCGTCATGAAAAAAACAATCCTCGTATTTATCCTCTTTATCACCGTGCTAAACGCAGGCGCACAGCGCAAACGCATAGACACGCTTCGGGCCGAGTTAAAAAAGGATCTCGATGATACCACCCGCATCAATAAATTACTTCAGCTGAGTAGGGCCTATTACATATCCATGCCCGACTCAAACATTATTCTCTCGCTGCAAATTTACGACCTTGCCGGGAAACACAATCTTGTCGACAAGCAGGCGCGGGCGCTTAATAACATGGCAACCGCCTATGCTTCCCTCGGCGATTATGCCAAAGGGGCGCAACTGTTTTTCAGATCGCTGAGGCTTAACGAGAAGCTTGGCCGCGTGCCGGAGGCCGCGATCATATACAACAATTTAGGCGACAACTACATCAGGCAGGGCGATTATAAAAAAGCCCTGAGTTACCTCGTACCCGGAATTAACCGATGGAAATACTATCTCAAAGATCACAAGTTAGGAGACCGACGCTACAAAGAATTATTAGCCATCTTTGATGTTAACATTGGTGAATGTTATCTCTACACCAATAAAATCGATTCTGCCGACCACTATTTACAGGAAAGCTACCGTGATGCGAAAGCGCATAATTTTAACGATCTGATCAATGATATTGAGCGCGATTTTGGCGAGATCGAAATAAGCCGTGGACATTCGGATGCCGCATTGAAACATTTGCGTGATGCGATCGCGATTTCGATCACCAATGATGATACGCAAATGCTGAGCGTGTCATACCTGAGCACGGCCAAATTATTCCACGGTAAAAAGCAGCAGGATTCTGCGGAGTACTATGCACAGAAAGCGCTCAACGTCGCCGCGGCAGGTAAGTTTGAGCAGAATGTTTTGAATGCGGCTAAAGTATTGCATACCTATTATGACGAAGATAACAACCTGCCGCTGGCTTATCAATATTTCAAAATGGCCACCGCTGCCAAAGACAGTATCTATAGCCAGGACAGGGTAAAGCAACTGCTATCACTAGATTTTGAAGAAAAGCAGCGACAGCAGGAAATTGCCGCAGCGCAAAAGGAATACCGGGCATCGGCACGTATGTATGCGCTTATCGCCGGCATGGCTGTGCTGGTGGTATTGGCATTTATTTTCTGGCGCGCTAATAAAGCCAGAACAAAAGCATACAACCTGCTGCATAAACAAAAGGATGAGATCGACTTTCAAAAAGCGAAGGTTGAGCATACGCTGGCAGAATTAAAATCGACCCAAACACAATTGGTGCAATCAGCTAAAATGGCTTCTTTGGGCGAACTGACGGCAGGTATTGCCCATGAGATTCAGAACCCGTTGAACTTCGTCAACAATTTTTCAGAAGTGAATACCGAACTGATCGAAGAAATGCAGGAGGAAATTGGGAAGGGCAATTACGACGAAGTAAAAACCATTGCCGCGGATCTGAAAATAAATCAGCAAAAGATCAGCCAGCATGGCAAACGTGCTGACTTCATCGTGAAAGGCATGCTGGAACATAGCCGCAATAGTACCGGAGAACGGCAGTCAACTAATATCAATGTACTGGCCGATGAGTTCCTGAAACTCTCCTATCATGGCCTGCGAGCAAAAGATAAAAGCTTCAATGCCGATTTGGTAACCAACTTTGATTCGTCACTTCCAAAAGTCAACGTTGTGCAACAGGACATTGGCCGGGTGCTCATCAACCTGTTCGGCAATGCATTTTATGCGGTAAATCAAAAGGCAAAAGCAGATGGCTCTGATTACAAACCGACCGTTGAAGTGAGCACAGCAAAAGAAAATGGATCAATCCTTATCAAGGTAAAAGACAATGGCGATGGCATCCCGGATGCTATAAGGGACAAGATCATGCAGCCGTTTTTTACCACCAAACCTACGGGTGAAGGGACAGGATTGGGTCTATCGCTATCCTACGATATTGTAGTAAAAGGGCATGGAGGCAGCATTGATGTGGATACAAAAGAGGGTGAATTTACGGAATTTGTGGTGACGCTGCCGGTATAGACTCTCCCGGTCAGTACTTCGCCCGACCGCCCTCTTCGCTGTGCGGAAAGATGGCTTTATTTCTTATTTATTTTCTTTACTTCTTTACCGCTTGCGGTAGAGAGGTCGACCAGCGCAGCAATGACCGGGTGAGTAAAAAAGGCCGTTGCCATCCTGATGATTTATCAGATTCTAATCCTTTTTTTAATATCTTCGTTTACAAACATTTACAAACCTTTACTAAAGTACTGCCCAGGCCAAATCACAATCATGAAAAAATTAGGCGCTACCCTCCTGCTCATCGCACTATTTGCAACCGCCCGCGCGCAGCAAAAAACCATTGACAGCCTCAGAAAGCTGGTTGCCACCGCCAAAGACGACACCAATCGGGTAATGGCGATGTTTAAATTGGGTATCGCGTATCAAAATACTAAACCAGACAGCACGGTCATACTTGGCCAAAAAGCGTTACAACTTTCAAAGGATAATCACTTTCAACGCGGTGAGGTGAAAAACCTTAACCTTCTTGGGGGAGCGTTCCGTAACACCGGCAGCTACCCGAAAGCGCTGGCATATTACTTAGCGGCTTACAAACTCGCCGAATCGTCAGGCGATCAGCCGGATGCAGCAAAAAGCATTGGCAATATCGGTCTCATTTATAGTAATGAAGGAGACTACAGACAAAGCATCGACTACACCATGAAATCTTTGGCATTGGCAAAACTGCTTCGCCAAGGCAGAACACTAGGCATCGATTTGCTCAACATTGGCGATTCGTATGAAAAATTCAATATGCTCGATTCGGCTTTGTTCTATACCCGACAAGCCTATAATACTGCTGTTAAATTAAAATACGTTGACATAGCCGGGATGGCTGTAAATAATCTGGGTAATGTTTTTGCCAAACTACATAAAACCGATAGCGCTTTATATTATTACGGCTGGGCTATTCCCTTATTCAACCAGACCGGAAATGACGATGCCGTGTGTGAAGCAACCCTGGGCATGGCAAAAATATTCAGGCAATTGGGCAGGCAGGATTCCAGCCTGTATTATGCCCGGCAGTCTATAGCAGCGGGATGGCACGGCGGGTTCACAGCACGGGTGCTTGCCGCAAGTCAGTTTTTAACATCCTGGTTTAAGCAGCAGGGTAAGCTGGACAGCGCATTTCGTTACCAGGAAGTTTCGATAACGGCCAAAGACAGCCTCTACAGCCAGGAAAAGACAAAAGAGTTTCAAAACCTCAGTTTCGCCGAACGCCAGCGGCAGGCGGATATACTGGAGCGGGACGCCGCGTATAAAGCCAATATCCGGTTTTATTTGCTGATCGCAGTCATTGCGTTCTTGCTGGTGCTGGCGTTCATCTTCTGGCGCAACAACCGCAAGAACGAAAAGGCCAAACGCCTGCTGCAAACGCAAAAGGAACAGATACAAACTACTTTAGGCGAATTGAAAACCACACAGAATCAATTAGTGCAATCGGCCAAGATGGCTTCATTAGGTGAGCTGACAGCAGGCATTGCCCATGAAATACAGAACCCGCTCAACTTTGTAAACAACTTTTCGGATGTAAACCGGGAGATGTTGGAAGAGTTAAAAGCTGAAAGCACAAAGCCGAAAGCTGAAAGGAACGACCGGCTGGAAATTGACCTGATAAATGATCTGATAGAAAATGAAAGAAAGATCAATCATCACGGCAAACGTGCCGACTTCATCGTTAAAGGTATGCTGGAACACAGTCGCAACAGTACCGGAGAACGGCAGTCAACAAATATCAATGTGCTGGCCGACGAATTCCTGAAACTCTCCTATCATGGCCTCAGGGCGAAGGATAAAAGATTCAATGCCGATTTGGTAACTGACTTTGATTCGTCGCTTCCAAAAGTCAACGTTGTGCAACAGGACATTGGCCGGGTGCTCATCAACCTGTTCGGCAATGCCTTTTATGCCGTCAATCAAAAGGCAAAAGCAGATGGCTCTGATTACAAACCGACCGTTGAAGTGAGTACAGCAAGAGAAAACGGTTCTATCCTGATAAAGGTTAAAGACAATGGTGATGGCATCCCGGATGCTATCAGGGATAAGATCATGCAACCATTCTTTACTACCAAGCCGACCGGTGAAGGTACAGGATTGGGGCTATCCCTTAGTTATGATATTGTGGTGAAGGGACATGGAGGCAGCATCGATGTAGCCACCAAAGAAGGTGAGTTTACGGAGTTTGTGGTGACGTTGCCGGTTTAGACTCTCCCAGTCATTACTTCGCCCGACCGCCCTCTTCGCTGCGCGGAAAGAGGGCTTTATTCCTTATTTATTTTCTTTACCTCTTCACTGCTTGCGGTAGAGAGGTCGACAAGCGCAGTAATGACCGGGTGAGTAAACTCTGCAACTGTGCGGAATCTTCATATAAAACATCAAAATAAATTGTGTATCAAATATTTAGCAGAATAGGTTAAGTTTTTTTGTACCTTACATTACCCTTAACCAAAGCAATGAAAAAATTAGCCCCTACCCTCCTGCTCATCGCATTATTTGCTATCGCCCACGCGCAGCAAAAGAAGATTGACAGCCTCAGAAAGCTGATAACTACCGCCAAAGACGACACCAGCCGGGTAATGGCGATGAATAAATTAAGTATTGCGTATGGCGATACAAAACCAGATAGTTCGGCCATCCTTGCCGAGAAAATGTTAAAGCTTTCAAAAGACAATCACTTTCAAAAAGGGGAGCTCCGGGGCCTTAACCTTCTTGGGAACGCGTTCAATCGCACCGGCAACTATCCTAAAGCGCTGGCATACCTTCTCGCAGAGTACAAACTGGCCGAATCGACAGGCGATCTGGAGTCAAAAACAGTAGCCCTATCAAATATCGCCAACGTTTACGTTAATGAAGAAGATTATAGGCAGGGCATCAACTTCACCATAAAGGCTTTGGCATCGGGAAGATCGCTTCATCGCGAGCGTTTAATTGCCAACTGTTTGCTCAACATCGGTGATGCTTACGAAAAATTGAATGTGCTTGATTCTGCTTTGTCTTATACCCGGCAGGGTTACAGGGCTTCTGTTAAATCAAAAAATATTGATATCGCAGGGGCGACATTAAATAACCTGGGTAATATTTATGCCAAACTGCACAAAACTGACAGCGCCTTATATTATTACCGCCGGGGTATTCCCTTACTCAAACAAACCGGTTTTGATGCCGCCCTGTGCGAAACGACCCTGGGCATGGCCAAAATATTCAGACAGCTGGGCATGCAGGACTCCAGCCTGTACTATGGCCGCCGGTCTATAGCGACAGGATGGCGCGGCGGTTTCACGGCGAGCGTATTGGCAACCAGCCAATTTTTAACATCTTATTTTAAACAGCAGGGCAAGCTGGATAGTGCATTTCGTTACCAGGAGATATCGACAACCGCCAAGGACAGCCTTTACAGTCGGGAGAAGACAAAAGAAGTGCAGAATCTTATGTTTGCCGAGCGCCAGCGGCAGGCAGATATACTTGAGCGGGACGCCGTGTATAAAGCCAATGTCCGGTTTTACTTGTTGGTCGGGGTCATCGTGTTTTTGCTGGTGCTTGCATTTATATTTTGGCGCAATAACCGTAAAAACGAAAAGGCCAAACGCTTGCTGCAGACACAAAAGGAACAGATACAGACTACTTTGGGGGAACTCAAGACAACCCAGAACCAACTGGTGCAATCGGCTAAGATGGCCTCGTTGGGCGAGTTAACAGCCGGCATCGCACATGAAATACAGAACCCGTTGAACTTCGTCAATAATTTCTCGGAGGTAAACGAAGAAATGTTCGATGACTTGAAAGAAGCGCTAAAAAAGGGGGACACCGAGGAAGCTCTTAGCCTTGCAAATGACCTACAGGAAAACGAAAAAAAGATACGCCACCACGGTAAGCGCGCCGACTTCATCGTAAAAGGTATGCTGGAGCACAGCCGCAATAGCACCGGAGAACGACAAATAACTAATATGAATGTACTGGCTGATGAATTTCTAAAGCTTTCCTATCACGGCTTAAGAGCAAAAGACAAAGCCTTCAATGCCGATTTAGTTACAAATTTTGATCCCTCGCTTCCAAAAGTCAAACTGGTACAACAGGATATTGGCCGGGTGCTGATCAACCTGTTCGGCAATGCCTTTTATGCCGTCAATCAAAAGGCAAAAACAGGTGGCTCTGGTTACAAACCGACTGTTGAGGTGAGTACTGCAAGGGAAAATGGTTCGATCCTGATCAAGGTAAAAGACAATGGCGATGGCATCCCGGTTGCTATAAGGAACAAGATCATGCAGCCATTTTTTACCACCAAACCGACTGGTGAAGGTACGGGACTGGGGCTATCACTCAGTTATGATATTGTGGTAAAAGGGCATGGAGGCAGTATTGATGTGGATACGAAAGAAGGTGAGGTTACGGAGTTTGTAGTGAGCTTGCCTGTTGCATAGCAATTTCGTCCTGATTTTTACTTCACATAAACTGATTAAAAGACTAAACGACAAGCGCCAAATTTGCTTCGTCCGTCTGTTTTTTTGTACCTTACATCGCCCTTAACCACAGCAATGAAAAAATTAGTACTCACCATTCTGCTTATCACATTATTCGTAGCCGCCTACTCACAGCAAAAAACCATTGACAGTCTCAAAAAGCTGATCGCAGCTGCGAAAGAAGATACTGCCCGCGCTATGTTGATGAATAAGCTGGGCGTATATTATACGAATTCGAAGCCGGACAGCGCCTTGCTGTTAGCGCAGCGAATTTTACAAATTTCAAAAGCGGCGCAGTTTGACAAAGGGGAAGCCATTGCCCTCAACCTGGAAGGGAATGTATATGAACCGAAAGGCGACTACACCAAGGCATTAAGCGCTTATTTAAAATCCACAAAGATTGCCGAAAGGATCCATTATTAATTCAAAATTGAAAAAAATTCTCACGATA
>JACXTT010005010.1_pt1 | contig 19403 bp, 14 predicted proteins | sample 9270951 | NCBI WGS metagenome assembly JACXTT01 (sample SAMN15532306, study PRJNA645909) | rock metagenome | isolation source: weathered quartz diorite | place: Puerto Rico | collected 2017-06-21 | reverse complement strand
CCGCGCTGGCGACGGGCAGCTTGTCGCCGAGGCGCGCGAGCGGCGTGACGGCGGCGCTCTTCGGCGCGCAGCTGACCCACGCCACCACCGCGCCTGCGGCGGTGAGCGCGACGGCCAACGAGGCTATGGTCTTGATGAACCGCAACGCCAACCCCGAGGTGCCTTAGCACGCATGCGCGCAACTGGTCGAGTTACCGAACAAGCCCCGGCGCTCGCGGCGATCGGGCTCGGCGCGAACCTCGGCGATCGGCTGGCGACGCTGCGCGCGGCGGCGGCTAAAATCGCCGCGATTCCGCGGATCGAGCTGGTGGCGCGCTCGCGCGTCTACGAAACGCCGCCGGCCGGCGGACCACCCCAGCCCGACTACCTGAACGCCGCGGTGCTCGTGCGCACGGATCTGCCGCCGGTCGATATCTTGGCAAAAATGTTGATAATCGAGCAGAGCCTCGGCCGGACCCGCCCCGACCCGATGCGCTGGGGCCCGCGCACGATCGATCTCGATCTCTTGTGGTCGTCCTCGGGCCCGGTGAACGAGCCGGGCCTCGTCGTCCCCCATCCGCGCCTCGCCGAGCGCCCCTTCGCGGTGCAGCCGCTGCTCGACGTGATGCCGGGCCTCGCGGAATACGCCGAATCGCCCGCCGCCCGCGCCCTGATCCGCGTCGTCGCCTATCTCTGAGGCACGCTCAACGGGGATAGTGGATCGGCGGCGGCGGAGGCGGCGGAGCCACCATCTGGTTCGAGTACGAGTGCTGGATCTGCCCCGTGTAGGGGTTGTACGAGCCGGGATGAATCGTGCCGAGCGGTGTTAGGCCAACCGTGGGCTGATAGGGGGGAGGAGCGGTCGGCGGCCGCCAAGTTCGTACTGCGGCTCTTCGCGCTGCCGCCTCCTGGCGCATGCGCTCGGCGAGGGCGATCGCCTGCTCGTGTTCGTCGCGAAGGCGGGCCGCGTGCTTGCGCAACACACCCGCCGACGCGGACCCGATAGTGGACGCGTTCACTTCGTCCGCGTCGATCATGTCGGCGGCCAGCTCACATGCCTCGTGACCCGAGGAGCAGGGCTGCTGCACCTCGTCATCGTCCCCATCGATGGTTCGCGGGTCGAAGCATTGCCGCCCGATCTCGCAAGCGGCAGTAAATTCCGTGAACGCCTTCGCTGGATCCCGTTGAACGCGCGGGCCGTTCTTCGAGACGGCGAGAGCACCCCGGCGGTACGCCTTGCCAGCTTCGATACAAGCAGCCGGCCAGCCGCACTCACACGCGCGCTCGAGATACCCGATGGCATTGGCTCCGCCGAGACGTCCCATGTCGAGTGCCGTGTCGGTGAGGTCGGAGGCGAATGCCTTGTTCTTGCCGCAGTTCGCCACCTGGATTTCCGCCAGTCTGACGTTCGCCTCCGGATCGCCGGTGAGATCGTCGCCATCGAGCCCGGGCCGAAGGTAGACCTGGGTCGTGAAAGCTCGACACGCTCCGAGATCGCCCTCCTTGCAGCGCTCCTCGAGAGTCCTGCACGCGTGGGACGCGGGGGTCGTGCTCCCGCAGTGGCGCTTGTAGAACGACGTGCTGCAAGCGCTCGTGAGGAGCGCCGCCACGAGCATCGCGTAGGACGACCGCTGCGATTCCATGGCCCTCAACCATACGCCCTCGCGGTCGAGATCGCGATCGGCTTGGAGGTCGCGGTCGAGCTCGAACCGCGGCGGCTCGCGGCGCCCGAGCGCGCGCGCCGCTTCCCCCTCCCCAGCCCAGTCCCCTGCCCTCCCCGCACGCGGGAGGACGCTGATCAGCGCGGCTTGAGCTTGGCCTTCGGCTTGGCTTCCTCGGCCTTTTTCTTGGCTTCTTCGGCCTTCAGCTTCGCCTCCTCGGCCTTCTTCTTGGCGGCCTCGGCTTTTTCCTTCTTCTGTTCTTCGAGCTTCTTCTTGGCCTCGTCGGCCTTCTTCTTCTGCTCGTCGAGCTTCTGCTGCTGCTCGCGCTTCTTCTTTTCCTGCGGCGTCAGCTTCTCCTCGGGGCAGCCGTTCTTCTGCGGATCCTCCGAGCGCACGCCGGCCACCTGCTGGCACGCGTCCTTCGCGTCGGGGATGCCGTCGCCGTCGGCGTCGGGGCAGCCCTTGAAGTCGGGGTAGTCCGGCAGCGGCACGCCCTTCACCTCGGGGCACTTGTCCTCGTCGTTGTTGATGCCGTCGCCGTCCCAGTCGGGGTTCGGGCAGCCGTCGTCCACCGCGCGCCCGGGGACGTTCGGGCACTTGTCGGCGTCGCCCTTCACGCCGTCCTTGTCGGGATCGGGATCGGGGCAGCCGCGCTCGACCGGATCCTTGCTCCACACGCCCTTCACGTTCGGGCAGTGATCGTCGACGTCGGGGATGCCGTCCTCGTCGTTGTCGGGATCGGGACAACCGTCGTCGTCCTGGAAGCCATCCATGTCCTCTTTGAGGCCGTCGCACTTGTCGTCGGCGTCCTTCACGCCGTCGCCGTCGTTGTCGATGTCGGGACAGCCGTCGTTGTCCTCGAAGCCGTCGCGGTCTTCCTTGAACTCGGGGCACTCGTCGTTCTTGTCGAGCACGCCGTCGTCGTCGGCGTCGTGCTTGCGCGGCGCCCACGCCACCGCCAGCGTGCCGCGCACCGGCGCCGTGCCGATGCCGCCGAGCATCGCGAAGTCCACCCCCGCGAGCAGCGAGATGTCGTTCTCGAAGGTGTAGCGCGCGCCGCCGCCGAGCTGCACCTGCGACAGCGCCTTGCTGGTGAACGGCGCCTTCGGGTACATCGGCAGGTGCCCGTAGGTCTCGATGAACCAGGTCCAGTGGCCGTCCTGATCGATGCCGAAGGCCTGCGGCTTGAGCGAGAACGCCAGGCCGAACGGCAGCTCGTGGCCGAAACGCGTCGGGCACGCCCCCGGCGTCGCGGCGCAGCCGAAGTCCTCGGGCTGGGCGCGGAGCTTGGCGCCGAGCGTGGCGTGCACCGCCACGGCGATGAGGTCGTAGTCGGCGAGGAGGCGCGTCTCGCTGGTGATGTGGCCCTCGCCGAGGTACGACGACTGGTTGCCGGTCGGCAAGCCGAAGCGCTCGATCACGCCGAAGGTGAACCCCGCGTTGGGCGTGCTCGAGTCGCCGCTCGTCGGCTTGATGATGGTTCCCTTGGCGACGATCTTCATGTCGCCGAGCGCGGTCGCGGGCAGCTGGTACTGTCCGAGCGTCGCGAAGGCCGTGCCGTTGTCCGGCGCGGTGGGATCGCCGCCGTGCTGGTAGATGGCGAACGGCAGGTCGACGCCGAGCGCGACCCGCTCGAACAGGCCGACGTTCATGGTGACGTCGCCGGTGAGCTGGTGATCGAGCACGCTGAAGAGGATCGCGTTCGAGTCGCCGCCGCGCAGCGTGACCGGGCGGTAGGCGTAGCTCAGCCAGAAGGCGGTGTTGAAGTCGCCGGTCGCGGGCGAGCTCGCCGGCTCGTAGCGCAAGCCGCTGTTCGGATCGGTCGGCGCGTCGAAGCTCTTCAGCTCCAGCCCCGGCACGGTGTCGGTCGCCCCGGCGCGTGCGCCCGTGAGCGCGAAGGCCGCTGTCAACAAGCCCGCCGAGATTCGCTTCATCTGCCCGCGCAGCGTAGGCGAACAGTAACCACGCGCCAAGGGAGAGCTGCTATGGCTCCGGCCATGGATGGAATTCGCATTCGCGGCGGCAAGCCGCTCACGGGGCGCGTGCGCATCAGCGGCTCGAAGAACGCGGCCCTCCCCATCCTGTGCGCGACGCTGTTGTCGGACGGCCAGAGCTTGATCCGCAACGTGCCCGATCTGAAGGACATCGAGACCACCGCCGAGCTGCTCGAGACGATGGGCCGGCCGTGCGACGCGGCGCCGCCGATGGTGGCGGTCCACCCGGGCGCGGTCACGCCGGAGGCGCCGTACGAGCTCGTCAAGCAGATGCGCGCGAGCGTGCTGGTGCTCGGCCCGCTCGTCGCGCGCTACGGCAAGGCGCGCGTGTCGCTGCCGGGCGGCTGCCAGATCGGCTCGCGGCCGGTCGATCAGCACTTGAAGGGGCTCGAGGCGCTCGGCGCGAAGCTCCGCACCGAACACGGCTACGTCATCGCCGAGGCCCCGCGCCTGCGCGGCACGGAGATCGTCTTCGACGTGCCGACCGTCACCGGCACGGAGAACCTGATGATGGCGGCGGCGCTCGCCAAGGGCCGCACCACGCTGGTGAACTCGGCGCGCGAGCCCGAGGTGGTGGAGCTCGCGCGCGTGCTCAACAAGATGGGCGCGAAGGTGCGCGGCGCGGGCACGCCGGTGATCGAGATCGAGGGCCAGGACGAGCTCGCGCCGTTCGATCACGCGATCGTCGCCGACCGCATCGAGGCCGGCACGTACATGGTGGCGGCGGCGGCCGCGGGCGGCGACGTGCTGGTCGAGGGCGTGCCGGTCGACGACCTCGAGGCGCTCGTCGCCAAGCTGCGCGCCTCGGGCGTGGGGCTCGAGGCCGACGGCAACGGCGTGCGCGTGGTGCGCGGCAAGACCCTGCGATCGGTCGACGTCACCACCTCGCCGCACCCCGGCTTCCCCACCGACATGCAGGCGCAGTTCATGGTGCTGATGTGCCTGGCGGAGGGGACGTCGCGAATCAGCGAGACGGTGTTCGAGAACCGCTTCATGCACGTGCCCGAGCTCCGCCGCATGGGCGCGGAGATCGAGGTGCAGGGGCACACCGCGTTCGTGCGCCACGTCACGAGGCTCGAAGGCGCCACGGTGATGGCCACCGATCTGCGGGCGAGCGCCTCGCTGGTGATCGCCGGCCTGGTCGCCGACGGCGAGACCATCGTGCGCCGCGTCTACCACCTCGATCGCGGCTACGAGCACATCGAGGACAAGCTCGGCGCGATCGGCGCGGACGTCACGCGCGTCCACGGCCTCGCGGGCTAGCGGCGCGCGTTCGGGCGGACCGCGCCCGGCGCGGGCGTCCAGCCGCGATCCAGCGGTTTGCCGGCCGGCTGCGGCGGGACCGGGAAGGTCGGCGGAGACCACGCGCCGGCGTCGCCGGGCGCCGCGTCGCGGCAGCAGCGGAACGAGATGAAGTAGTACGACCAGTGCGGCACGTGGCTGGTGGTGATCGGCCGGCAAGCGTTGCGCACCGATCCCCAGGCGCCGCCCTTGAGGCCCGCCCACTTGCCCTTGCCGCGGATCGACTCGGTGCGCACCCACTCGTCGAAGTTGCCGGTCAGGTCGTAGACGCCGAAGCCGCTCTTGCAGCTCTCGAGCGAGCCGCTCGCCACGCTCTGATCGAGGCGCAAGAGCTCGGGCGCGCGGATCTCGTCGCGCGGATCGTGCACCTTGTCGAGGTCCGGGTGCACGTAGGGGTTGTCGATGTTGCACTGGGTGGCGTCGCGGCGCAGCCCGTAGGGAAACGGCAGCTTCTCCGGCCCTTCGCACGCCGCCGTCCACTCGCTCTCCCAGCACAGCCGCTTGCCCTGCTCCGCGCACAACCCGGCCGCGTCGTAGGCGCTCACCATCACCGGCGGATGCCCGCCCTTCGCGTCGGGAAACTCGTAGCGGTCGATGCAGAACCGCTCGCGCCGCTCCGCCGTCTTGCAGCGCCGCTCCGGCGCGAACTCCTCGCACACCAGCAAGTGATTCGGCCCGTTGAGGTGATCGCGCAGGCAGCGCTGCTGCACCTCGGGGCAGAACATCGTGTCGACGTATGCCATCCCCTCCGGACAGGGACCTCCCTCCCCCGCCTGCGAGGTCGAGGTCGGGGTCGGGGTCGGGGTCGGAGTCGAGGTCGAGGTCGCGGTCGCAGTCGTATTTGGGGCTCCCCCTCCCCCGCCCTCCCCCGCTGGCGCAGTGGAGGGAGCAGAGGGCCTCGGCGTCGGCGAACATGCCGCAAAGCACAGGCAAAAAGTCCACCGACCCACGCTCGCGGCGTATCGGCTGGTGTGCTAGGACGCAAGCCCCCCAATGAAGCTGCACGAATATCAGGCCAAGCAAATCTTCGCGCGCTATGGCGTCCCGATCCCCAAGGGGAAGGTCGTCCTGAAGAAGGAGGACATCGAGCCCACCGCCAAGGCGCTCATCGCCGAGACCGGCGAGGTCGTGGTGGTGAAGGCGCAGATCCACGCCGGCGGGCGCGGCAAGGGCGGCGGCGTGAAGGTCGCCAAGGGCCTCGCGGCGGCGGTCGAGCAGGGCAACAAGATCTTCGGCATGCAGCTCGTCACCAAGCAGACCGGGCCGCAGGGCCAGAAGGTGAAGCGGCTCTACCTCGAGCAGGGGCTCGACATCGCCCGCGAGCTCTACCTCGCCCTGCTGGTCGATCGCGAGAAGCGCCGGGTCGCGGTCATCGCCTCGAGCGAAGGCGGCATGGACATCGAAGAGGTGGCCGAGAAGCACCCCGAGAAGATCATCACCACGCACGTCGACCCGCTGATCGGCCTGGCGCCGTTCCAGGTGCGGCAGATCGCCTTCAAGCTCGGCCTGCGCGAGAAGAACACCCAGGCGTCGTTCGCCAAGCTGGTGAACGGGCTCTACCAGTGCTTCGTGTCCGAGGACGCGAGCCTCGTCGAGGTGAACCCGCTCGTCGTCACCAAGGCCGGCGACGTGGTCGCGCTCGACGGCAAGATGACCACCGACGACAACGCCGACTTCCGCCACAAAGATTGGCCGGAGCTGCGCGACAAGGACGAAGAGGATCCGATCGAGCTGAAGGCGAAGGAAGCGGGCCTCAGCTACGTGTCGCTCGAGGGCAACATCGGCTGCCTGGTGAACGGCGCGGGCCTGGCGATGGCCACGATGGACATCATCAAGAACTTCGGCGGCGAGCCGGCGAACTTCCTCGACGTCGGCGGCAGCGCCAACAAGGAGCAGGTGAAGACCGCCTTCCAGATGATCCTCGAGAGCCACCACGTGAAGGGCATCTTCATCAACATCTTCGGCGGCATCATGCAGTGCGACGTCATCGCCGAGGGTGTGGTGGCGGCGTCGAAGGAGCTCGGCCTGACGGTGCCGCTGGTCGTGCGGCTCGAGGGCAACAACGTCGACAAGGGCAAGCGCATCCTGGCGGAGAGCGGCCTGGCGATTCAGCCGGCCGACACCATGGCGGACGGCGCGCAGAAGATCGTCGCGGCGGTGAAGTGAGTCGGTGAGATCATGAGCATCCTCGTCAACAAGCATTCGAAGGTCATCTTCCAGGGCATCACCGGCTCGTTCGGCTCGCGCCACGCCAAGGGCTGCATCGACTACGGCACGCAGGTGGTCGGCGGCATCGTGCCGGGCCGCGCCGGCGAGTCGTTCGACCCGGAGCTCCCGGGCAAGAAGCCCGTCCCCATCTTCGACACCGTCGCCGACGCGGTGAAGGCGACCGGCGCCGACGTGACGTGCATCTTCGTGCCGCCGCCGTTCGCCGCCGACGCGATCTGCGAGGCGGTCGACACCGGCATCCCGCTGTGCATCTGCATCACCGAGGGCATCCCGGTCGTCGACATGATCCGCGCGCGCCGCTACCTCGACAGCAGCGCGACGCGCCTCATCGGGCCGAACTGCCCGGGCGTCATCACGCCCGGCGAGACGAAGATCGGCATCATGCCGGGCGCCATCCACAAGCCGGGGCGCATCGGCGTGGTGTCGCGCTCGGGCACGCTCACCTACGAGGCGGTCGGGCAGCTCAGCGCGCTCGGCATCGGCCAATCGACCTGCATCGGCATCGGCGGCGATCCGGTCAAGGGCCTCGACTTCATCGACGTGCTCGAGCTGTTCAACCAGGACCGGGACACCGACGGCGTGATCATGATCGGCGAGATCGGCGGCACCGCGGAAGAAGCGGCGGCCGCGTGGATCCACGCCAACATGAAGAAACCGGTCGCCGCGTTCATCGCCGGCAGCACCGCGCCCGCGGGCAAGCGCATGGGACACGCCGGCGCGATCATCGCCGGCGGCAAGGGCACGGCGGCGGCGAAGCAGGCGGCGCTGCGCGAGGCGGGCGTGGCGCTCGCCCCCACCCCGTCGGACATGGGAAAGACGCTGCAGGCGCTGCTCCGGTAGGTCATGAGGAGTGGTGTGAGCGACGAGCACGACCACCCGCCCGGGCACCATCACTTCCCGGGGATCGATCCGCATCAACTGCTGGCCGACCCGGCGGAGGCGGCCTCGCCCGCCGCGGTGCTCGAGCTGGCGGCGGCGTGCGTGCGGTTCGTGGCGAGCGCGGTGAAGATCGCGCCCGACTTCACGCCCGAGACGCTGTCGCTGGTGGACCACTACGTGACCGAATCGCGCAAGGCGCTCGCCGAGCGGCCCGAAGCGCTGCCGCTCACCGCCAACTCCGTGGGCGCCTACCTCGGCGAGGTCATCCGGCGCAGCCACCGCTGCTGGTGGCGCACCGACGCCGGCGACCCGGCCGGCTGGCGGCTCGAGTTCGAGTCGGCGCTGCTGTCCTTCTATCCGATGCAGGTCGCCTACGCGCTGCTCGCCCCCGACGAGGCCGAGGAGGACCAATTCTCGGGGTTCGAGCTCGCCGAGGACGATCGCAGCGCCGTCGTCGAGCGGCTCGCCGATCTGCCGCCGGTCTCGGAGCGCGAGTACATGCTCCCGTCGACGCGCCTCGAGGTGCTCGACATCGCCCTCGAGACGCTGGTCGCCCAGCACGTCGCCGACCCCCACGCGAAGCACGCCTACCGCCCCGAAGACTACGCCTGACCCGGGCACGGCTACGCCCTCCGGATTCGTGACGGCGAATTCGGTGCATCGGCAAACCGCGGGGCCGCCACGACGGCTCGTCCGAGTCGAATCGTGAGCGAATGCACCATTTCGAGGCCCACGGTTCGCAAGCGCTCGTCCCCGAGGCACAGCGCGCCCGCATCGGTCCATTCCGGCGGACAAGCGGAAGCGAGCCGCGGAACGCTGTTGCGGTGTACGCCGCACAGCGCCGCGATGGCCTTCGCCGATCGCAGTCCTTGGCGCCGCGCGAGACCCGCGAAGAGCTTTCGGGCGGCGTGGTCGACCCGGATGGCCGCGGGATGGGTCCGGCACGCGGCGGCGACCGCTCCGACGACTTGCTCGTACGAGCAAGAGGGCAGATCGGTGGCGGCGGCGCGCTGCGGAAGAGGCGTACCCGACACCGCCACGTGGGGGTCGCTCGACACGTACCGATGGAAGCGACGAGCGAAGCCATCCGGATGCCAACCGAGCGCGGCGCTCAACCGGTCGGCGGGAGTCCATGGGCGCGCGATCGCGCCGATGGTGTCGCGCAGGGTCGACCACGGCCACAGGAGTGGATCGGCGACGATGGCATCCGCCTCGCCGTCGAAATGCCACGGACGGCAGGGATTGAGGAGGACGTACCGTACGCCTCGCTGCAGTTTGTCCGGCGAAAGCAGCTCTTGCGGCTCGGGCACAGGCAACCACGTCGGACCGAGCGCGAACACACGGGCGAACGCGCCGAGTAAGCAGGACAGCGTCCGGACGATGCCCTCGCGCGCGACCAGGATGAGATGGAGGTGATTCGGCATCAACGTCCCGGCGAGCGCGTCGGGGAAGCAAGCCTGCAAACGGCGCCACAACCAACGGCAGCGCTCGTCGTCGGCGAGGGGGAGCTGACCGCGATGAGCACGGGCGACCACGTGAACGTGCATGGCGCTCCGCTCAGCAATTCGGATGCCGCGCGCTAACTCACGAGAAGTAGAAGAACCGCCCCAGCGCGGTGGGTGGCGGCCGTTAACGGCCGCCTGGCGGGCCGCCACCCCTTGGCGCGCGCGGCGCGCGAAATCGTGGCGCGCGAAATGGTGCATCGGCTCACCGGGCGGGCGCCACCGGCATTCGTCCGGAGCGGCGCGTTTGCGAATGCACCGTTTTCGGCGTCACGAACCGGGCGATGGAAGGCTGCCCGGCTGGCGGCATTGCGGGATTTCTACCGACACAAAGGGAGGCTATGGTGTCGGCGCCGTGATTTACGTCCTGTTTGCGCTGCTCGCGGGTCTCGGCTGGGGCATCTGGTTCATCCTGCAATGGCCGCTGTGGGTCCCGCTGCTCATCACCGGTCTCATGCTCGCCGGGGCGGTCGTGTACTTCATCGTCCGGTCGGTGTCCGCGCGGCGCTCGGCGGGCGCCCTCGAGAAGGCCATCGCCGAGCAGGCGCGCCAGCAGGAGGCCAACGCCAGCCCGCAGAAGCGCGCCGAGATCCAGGCGCTGCAGAAGCAGATCCTCGACGGCATCAACGCGCTGAAGTCGAGCAAGCTCGGCGGCAAGAACCGCGGCGCGGGGGCGCTCTACTCGCTGCCCTGGTACGCGATCATCGGCCCGCCCGGCGCCGGCAAGACCACCGCGCTCAAGGCCTCGGGCCTGCAGTTCCCCTACGCCGACTCGTCGGTCCGCGGCGTCGGTGGCACGCGCAACTGTGACTGGTGGTTCACCAACGAGGCGATCCTGCTCGACACCGCCGGGCGCTACACCACCGAGCACGAGGACCAGAACGAGTGGCTGTCGTTCCTCGAAATGCTGAGGAAATACCGCAGCCAGAAGCCGCTCAACGGACTCATCATCGCGGTCAGCATCCCCGACATCATCGACGCCAACGACACCCAGATCGAGGCCACCGGCAAGAAGCTGCGCGCGCGCATCGACGAGGTGATGACCAAGCTCGGCATGGTGCTGCCGGTGTACTTCGTCGTCACCAAGTGCGACCTCATCGCCGGCTTCAACGAGTTCTACGCCGACCTGCGCAAGAGCGACCGCGCCCAGGCGTGGGGCGCGACCATCCCGCTCAGCGCCGACCGCAACGACCCGGGCGGCCTGTTCGCGCGCGAGTTCGACGTGCTGGTCAAGGAGATCCACGGCCGCAGCATGCGCCGGCTCGCGACCGAGCGCGACCGCCGCGCCCGCGAGGTCATCTACGGCTTCCCGCTCGAGTTCGCCGGCATCAAGCGCAACCTCGCCGATCTCATCGCGCAGGTGTTCATGGTGAACGCCTTCCAGGGCACGCCCACGTTCCGCGGGGTGTACTTCACCAGCGGCACGCAGGAGGGCGCGCCGATGGGCCGCGTGCTGCAGCGCATGGGCCAGGCGATGGGCATCCAGCCGACGCAGCTGGCGCAGCAGCAGCGCGTCGAGTCGAAGAGCTACTTCCTCTACGACGTGTTCACCAAGGTGGTGTTCCCCGACGCCGACGTGGCCGCGCGCAGCGCCTCCGAGGTGCGCCGCCAGCGGCTGGTGCGCATCGCCGTCAGCGCCACCGCGATGATCGTCGCCTTCACCTTCGCGGTGCCGAGCATGCTGTCGTTCTTCGCCAACCGCGAGCTGCTCAAGCGCTCGAAGGAGGTGGCCGAGGCGGCGATGAAGATCGACTGGAAGAGCAACGACCCGATCAAGGGCAAGCTCGACCAGCTCGACCCGCTGCGCAAGCAGCTCGAGGAGCTCGCCGGCTACGAGAGCGACGGTCCGCCCGCCGGCATGCGCTTCTTGATGTACTCCGGCGACCAGGTCTACCGCCCGCTCGTGCTGGTGTTCATCGCCAACATGCAGACCGGCTTCGTCACGCCGGTGAAGTTCAAGCTCGAGAGCGTGCTCAACGGCATCAAGGGCGAGCTCTACGCCCAGGAGCGCAAGACGCTGAAGACGTACCTGATGCTGAGCGACGTCGAGCACCTCGACGTCGAGTACGCCAGCGGCCGCTACACCGCGCTGTGGGCCGAGATCAACAAGTCGACCACCGACGTGGCGCTCATCGAGCTGAAGAAGGCGATGCTGCCGCACGTCTTCGACTACTTCGGGCTCATCAAGCCCGACTCCGACGGCAAGGCGCGCGCCAAGCCGGTGCCCGCGAACGACAAGATCGTCCAGCGCGCGCGCGAGGTGCTGATGAGCCGGCCGGTGAACCAGCGCTACCTGGCGATGTTCGTCGACACCATCGAGGTCGAGCTCTACGACGACCTGGAAGATCCCGTGCGCGGCAACCTGCGCTACCCGCCGGTGTCGCTCGACGGCATGTTCAGCGATCGCAAGGACGTGCTCGGCTGGCTCACCAGCGCGCAGAAGGAAGCGAACAAGGGCTACTACGAGGTGCGCGGCCCTTACACCGACAAGGGCCACGCGGCGGTGCTGAGCAACATCGACCAGGCCAAGCAGCTGCTCGAGCGCGAGCAGTGGGTCGTGCCGCTCACGCCGGAGGAGCAGGGCGAGAAGGTGGCGATCAACATCGCGCGGCTGGCCGAGGACTACGAGAACAACTACATCGCCGCGTGGAAGGGCTTCATGCAGGACCTTCGGGTCAAGGCGCCCAACACCCTGCAAGAGGCGACGCAGCTCTACGGCGACGAGGACCGCGGCATGCGCAAGCCCGACTGGCCCTACCTGCGCATCCTGCGCGCGCTCGAGGACCACACCCAGTGGAAGAGGTCGCTCGACGCGTTGGCGGACAAAGACAAAGGCGGAAAGATCGGCAGCCTGGTGAACAACAAGATCAACAGCAAGCTCTCCAGCAAGACCGGCGGCATCAAGTTCAACGTCGACGTCAACAAGATCGCCGGGCAGACCAGCAAGGTGAAGCCGACGTTCTTGCAGACGGTGGCCTTCGGCGTGGGCGAGGCCGGCAAGACGCAGCTCAACGAGACCAAGCTCGCCGAGTACATGAAGATCGTCGATAAGCTGAAGGGCGACATCCAGAAGGCGCTCGACGTCCAGCAGGACGCCAGCCCCAACGTCGTCATCCTGCAGATCAACAAGTCCGTGACCGACGCCGAGGCGCTGCTCAAGCCGCTCGATCAGGCCGCCCAGAGCATGCTGCTGCCGCTCTTGATGCAGCCGCTCAACATCGGCGGGAAGATCCGCCTGCCGGTCACCATCCAGTGATCTAGCCGGCGGCCTTCTTCGCGCTCTTGCGCGGCGCGGCCTTCTTGACCGGCTTGGGCTCGAGGTCGGCAGGCGGCTCGGCGGCGGGGGCCGCGGGCGCGGCGGTGAGGCTCTGCTTGAGCGCCTCGAACAGATCGATGATCTGCGCCTGCGGCTGCTCCGGCGCGATGGTCACCTCCTGGCCGGCGACCTTGTCGTCGACGAGCTTCTTCACCCGATCGGTGTAGCTGTCGCGGTACTTGCTCGCGTCGAAGGCGGCCTTCGACAGCTGGTCGATGAGCCGCTCGGCGAGATCGATCTCCACGTCGGCGAAGGCGAGCTCGGCGCCGAGGTCGAGCTCGTCGAAGGCGCGCACCTCGTCGGCGTAGAACATCTGGTGCAGGAGCAGGCCGCGGCGGTACGGCCGCAGGATGACCAGCTGGTCCTTGCCGCGCGCGGACCAGCGCGCGACCGCGACCTGGCCCTTCTTGGTCATCGCCTTGCCGAGCAGCTGGTAGGCCTTGTCGCCGCCCTTGTCGGGGCCGAGGTAGTACGACTTCTCCACCTGGACGAAATCGACCGAGTCGAGCGGGACGAACTCGGCGATCTCGATGGCGCCGCTCTTGACCGACTCGAGCGCCTTGATCTCCTCCTCGCTGAATTGCACGAACTGGCCGCGGGCGTACTCGTAGCCCTTGACGATCTGCTCGCGCTCGACGACCTGTCCGCTCTGCGTCGAGATGTACTGCTGCTTGAGGCGCGCGCCGCTGCCCTTCTCGAGCATGTTGAACGACACCTTCTGCGGCGAGGTCGCGGTGAAGAGCTTGACCGGAATCGACACGAGGCCGAACGAAATGGTGCCGGAGGCGATGGCGCGCGGAGGCATGGGAATATGGTAGTGAACGCGATGGCACGTGCCTAAACAAACGACGAAGGGCTCGCGGAGCTACCGCGACAAGCGCGACCCGGCGCGCACCAACGAGCCGTTCAGTGCTGAACGCATCAGCAGCGGCCGCAGCCTCGCCGGGCGTTTCGTCGTCCACCTGCACGACGCCACCCGCCGCCACTGGGACCTGCGCATCGAGATCGGCGGCGCGCTGAAGAGCTTCGCGGTGCCGCGCGGGCCGTCGCTCGATCCCGCCGACAAGCGCCTGGCGGTGAACACCGAGGATCACCCGCTCGAGTACCTCGAGTTCGAGAAGGTGATCCCCGAGGGGAACTACGGCGCCGGCGCGATGATCGTGTGGGACGCGGGCCGGGTGGTCTACCTCGAAGGCTCGGCCGAGGAGGGCATCGCCCGCGACAAGATCGACTTCGAGTTGTGGGGCTACAAGCTGCGCGGCAAGTTCGGGCTGATCCACACCAACGCCAACCAGTGGCTGCTGGTGAAGAAGCAGGACGCCTACGCGACGCGCGCCGACCTGGTGCAGAAGGAGCCGCACAGCGTGCTCAGCGGGCTCACCGTCGAACAGCTCGCCGACGTCGGCAAGGTGGTGGCGGAGCTCGAGGCCGAGGCGGAGCGGCTCGGTGCGAAGCGCGGCGCGGTGGCGGCGCGCGAGGTGAGCCCGATGCTGTGCACCCCGAGCGAGGACGAGCTCACCGACCCCGAGCGGCTCTACGAGCTGAAGCTCGACGGCGTGCGCATCGTCGCCGAGCGCGACGGCGCGCGGGTGGATCTGCGCTACCGCAAGCAGCGCTCCGCCACCGCCACCTACCCGGAGATCGCCCGGGCGCTCACGGCGCTGCCCGTGGCGCGGGTGGTCATCGACGGCGAGATCGTCGCCTTCGGCGCCGACGGCAAGCCGAGCTTCGAGCTGCTGGCACGGCGCATCCACCTGGCGCGGCCGCGCGACGTGATGCGGGCCGCGGGCGAGGTGCCGGTGAGCTTCCTCGCCTTCGACCTGCTCGCGCTCGGGCCGTTCGATCTGCGGGCGGTGCCGCTCGCCGCGCGCAAGCGGCTGCTCATGCGGCTCTTGCCGGGGAAGGGCCGGATGCGCGCGCTCGATCACTTGGAGGGGGACGGCCGCGCCCTGTTCGCCTTCTGCCGCGAGAACGGGCTCGAGGGCGTGGTGGCGAAGAGGAGCGACTCGCCCTACCTCGAAGGCCGGCGCGGGCCGGAGTGGCTGAAGATCAAGTGCCAGCGCGAGGACGACTTCGTCGTCACCGGCTGGGAGGAGAGCGACAAGGCGCGCAAGCTGAAGTCGCTGGTGCTGGCGAGCTACGGCGCGGCGGGCGAGCTGGTGGCGCGCGGTAAGGTCGGCTCGGGGCTCGGCGACGCCACCATCGACGACCTGTTGGCGCGGCTCGCGCCGATCGCGCGCGGGCGCGAGGGCAAGGTCCACCTGGTCGAGCCCGTGCTGGTGGTGAACGTCGAGCACATGGGCTTCACCGACGCCGGCATGCTGCGCCACCCGGTGTTTCACGGGCTGCGCGCCGACGTCGATCCGCGCGAATGCACCGCGGCGCCGCTCGACGAGAAGCTCGACGCCGCGCTCGCCGCGCCCGAGCCGGCGATCACCGGCGGCGGCAAGGTGGAGCTGTCGAACCAGGACAAAGTGTTCTGGCCCGACGACGGCTACACCAAGGGCGACCTGTGCCGCTACTACGCCGCCGTCGCGGAGGTGCTGTTGCCGCTCCTCGCCGATCGGCCGGTGGTGCTGGTGCGCTACCCGGACGGCATCGAGGGCAAGAACTTCTATCAATGGCGCGTGCCGCGCGGGACGCCGGAGTGGCTGCGATCGCTCGAGCTGCGCGATCAAGATGCCCTGTTTCGCGGGGACACCCCGCACCCTGGGACGCGTGAAACCAAGCGGAGCTTCCTGGTCGACGACGTCGACGCGCTGGTGCACATCGCCAACCTCGGCTGCATCCCGCTGCACGTGCTGGCGGCGCGCGCCGGCAGCCTCGACACCTGCGACTTCCTCACCATCGACATCGATCTCGGCGAGCGGAGCTTCGCCGACGGCGTGAAGGTGGCGCTGTCGCTCCGCGAGGTGCTCGACGACATCGGCCTCTCGGGCTTTGCCAAGACCTCGGGGCAGACCGGCCTGCACGTGCTCATCCCGCTCGGGCCGGGGATCTCGTTCGACATCGCCCGCCTCCTCGTCGAGCTGCTCGGGCGCATCCTCGAGGGGCGCCACGGCGACATCGCCACGATGGAGCGCCGCGTCGAGCCGCGCCGCGGGCGGATCTACATCGACACCGGCCAGACCGGCCGTTCGCGCACCATCGTCGCGCCCTACTCGGTGCGCGCGGTGCCGCACGCCACGGTGTCGACCCCGCTCGCCTGGGACGAGCTGTCCGCCGCGCTCGATCCGTCGAAGTTCACCATGATGACCGTCCCCGCCCGCGTCGCCGAGATCGGCGACCCGATGGCCGAGCTGTTGTCGGGCCGCCCCGACGTGCCGCGCGCCATCGCCATGGTGGAGAAGTGGGTGCGCCGTTGACGCGGGGCCGCGGAGTTGCTGGCATCGGGCGATGCCGCGACGACTCGCACCGGTGGTGTTGACCCTCACGCTGGCGAATTGCTTTGCTCCGCCGCCGACGCCGCGAATCGACTCGCATGCGGTGGAGCTCGGCATGATGCTGCAAGGCGGCTGGCAGCTCACCCACCTCGACGCGCAGGCGGTCGACACCCTTCGCCGCGACATCGCCGCGAGCCACCCCGATCCCGCCAAGGTGGACGAGCTGCTATCGGCCTACCGCGAGCACCCGGAGCGCATCACCATGACGATCGATCCCGACGAGGTGACGGTGCTCGATCGCGGCAAGCCCATCCTGCGCCACCGGAGCCAGATCGTGCGCCGCTCGGGCAAGACGCTCGTCACCCGCGACGTCGGCAACGACGCGATCCACGGGCGGTCGGTCGACGGGATCGTGTGGACCATCACCTTCGTCGACGAGGACAACATCGAAGTCGCGGGCGATCTCGGGACCTACTCCTATCGGCGAAGCGGTAGCCAGGCAAAGGAGGCGAAATCGGCGCCGGAAGCGCCCGCGCGCGCCGAAACGCCGCGCCGCGCCAAGCTCGTGGCGGGGGCGCCGCAGCCGAACGCCTGGGCGGTGATCGTCGGCGTGGAGAAATACGGCGCGAAGCTGCCGCCGCCGAGCGGCGCGCGCGCCGACGCGGAGCAGTTCGCCGCGCTCGCCAGGACCTCGCTCGGCATCGCGCCGAATCACATCGAGGTGGCGCTCGACGAGCAGGCGACCAAGGCCACGCTCGAGCGGCACCTCGCGTGGCTGGAGAAGAACGCCGGCGCGGGCTCGCGCATCTACTTCTACTTCAGCGGCCACGGCTCGCCGGACGCGGCCGCCGGGACGGCGTACCTCTTGCCGTACGACGGCGACCCGCAGTTTCTCGATCAGACGGCGTTGAAGATGGACGCGGTGATGGATCGCCTCGGCAAGACCCAGGCGCGGGAGGTGCTGGCGCTGGTCGACTCGTGCTTCTCCGGCGCCGGCGGCCGGTCGGTGCTCGCCCCCGGAGCCCGGCCGCTCGTGCGCATGAAGGAGGGCAGGGTCGGCGGCCAAGTCGCGCTCCTGTCGGCGGCCGGGGGCGATGAGATCTCCGGCCCGGTGCCGAGCGGCGACGGCGGCCTGTTCACCCACTACCTCGTGGAGGGCCTCGGCAGCGCCGCATCCGACATGGACGGCGACGGCCAGATCTCCCTGCAAGAGCTCGCCGAGTGGATCAAACCCCGAGTCGCCCGCGACGCCAAGAAAGCCAACCGCGAACAAACCCCCACCCTCGCCGTCGGCACCTCCCTCGGCGACGCAAAAAACGTCATCATCGAGTGGGGCCTCCCCGCAAAATAGCCCCGGGTCGAGATCGAAGTCGAGGGTCGGAGGTCGAGGTTGGGGGTCGAGGTCGAGGTCGAGGGCCGAAGTGCGAGGATGGAGGAAAAGGCGTCGCCCAGCAGGCCCCCTCCCCCGCGTGCGGGGGAAGGTGGGGAGGGGGAACGATCGCGGGCGACCAACGACGAGCGCCCGATTCGTTGCGGCGAATTCGGTGCATCGGCAAACCGCGGAGCCGCCACGACGGCTCGTCCGAGTCGAATCGTGAGCGAATGCACCGTTTCGAGGCCCACGGTTCGCAAGCGCTCGTGCCCGAGGCACGGCGTGGGGCGCTCGACGCGTAGCGATGGACAGCGACGAGCGAAGCCATCCGGACGCCAACCGAACGCGGCGCTCAACCGGAACTGGCGCGAGGGGGACGAAACATCCTCCCCGGTTCAGTTCCGAATTTCGCGAGGACCGCGGCTGGCCCAGTCGTCGCACCACGTGGTGTCGCGGGCTTGCCGCGTGCGAAAGCGGCGGGACGGCGGTTTGGCGGAACTCGCCGCCAGGGGATATTTCATCCGCCCGCCGCCCGTTCCGTTCGTGGGAGCGGGAGCGGACGCGCGAATGCTGCGTCACCGCGCGGTGGCGCGGAGGGCTCGCGGCGTCGTGTTTTTTTCGCTGCAGTAGGCGGTAAGGCCGGTGAGGACTTTCTTTGCGGCGAGGGGGTCGGTGAAGCTGGCGGTGCCGACTTGGATCGCCGCGGCGCCGGCGAGGAGGAACTCGAGCGCGTCGCGCCAGGTGGCGATGCCGCCGATGCCGATGACCGGGATGGTCACGGCGCGCGAGAGCTCCCAGACCATCCGGAGGGCGAGCGGCTTGATCGCGGGGCCGGAGAGGCCGCCCGTGCGGTTGCGCAGGACGATCGTCGCGCTGTCGGCGTCGATCGCCAGGCCGCGGATGGTGTTGATCGCGGTGAGCGCGTCGGCGCCGGCTTCCTGGCAGGCGCGGCCGACGGCGCGGAGGTCGCCCGCTTCCGGCGACATTTTCACCCACACCGGCAGGCGCGTGGCGCGTTTGACCGCGTCGGTGACGCGCGCGGCCGCGGCGGGGTCGCAGCCGAACTCGAGGCCGCCGTGGGCCACGTTCGGGCACGAGACGTTGAGCTCGAGCGCGGCGATGCTCGGCTCGGGGTCGAGGCGCGCGGCGAGCTTGGCGAAGTCGTCGACGGTGGTGGCGAAGATGTTGGGCACGACCGTGACGCCGCGTTCGCGCAGCTTCGGCAGCTTGTCGCGGCAGAAGGCCTCGACGCCGACGTTGGCCAGGCCGATGGCGTTGAGCATGCCGGCCGGCGTCTCGCAGATGCGCGCGGGCGCGTTGCCGGCGCGCGGCTCGAGGCTCAGCCCTTTGGTGCACACGCCGCCGAGCTCGGCGACGTCGAAGAACGCGTCGTGCTCGAGCCCGTAGCCGAACGTGCCGGACGCCGTGAGCACCGGGTTCTTGAGCTCGACCGCGCCGATGGCCACGCTCATGTCGGCCATCAGAAGACCTCCTGGGTCCAGTCGACCGCCGCGGCGTCGACGCACGGGCCGTCAACGCAGGTGTAGAGGTAACCGCCGGCCTTCTTCGCCACCGGGCAGCCGAGGCACACGCCGTAGCCGCAGCCCATCGGCGCCTCGAGCGAGGCTTCGCACGGGACGCCGGCGCGCTCGGCGAGCGCGGCCACGGCCGCCATCATCGCGTGCGGGCCGCAGGCGTAGAGCCGGAGCGGCCCCGTCGCGTTCGCCAGCACGCGCTCGACCAGCACCGTCACGCGGCCGCGCGTGCCGCGCGAGCCGTCCTCGGT
>JACXTT010005009.1_pt1 | contig 19403 bp, 13 predicted proteins | sample 9270951 | NCBI WGS metagenome assembly JACXTT01 (sample SAMN15532306, study PRJNA645909) | rock metagenome | isolation source: weathered quartz diorite | place: Puerto Rico | collected 2017-06-21 | reverse complement strand
CCGGCGCGCGGGCGAGGGGGCATCGAGGCGTGAGGTCCAAGCGGGCGGCGCTCGGCCTCGCGCTGATCGGCGTGCTCGCGATCGGCGCAGGTCCCAAGGTCGCGACCGCGCCGGCGCGCGGCGGCGAGACGCTGACGCCCGAGGCCAACGCCTTCCTCGACACGCTCGCGGAGCGCACCTTCCACTACTTCTGGGACCTCAGCGATCCGCAGACCGGGCTGACGCCCGACCGTTCACCGACCCAATCATTCATCAGCGTGGGCGCGGTGGGCTTCGCGCTGACCGCGTATCCGATCGGCGCCGAGCACGGTTGGGTGAGCCGCGCCGCGGCGGCCGAGCGCGTGCGTCGCACGCTGCGCTTCTTCTGGGAGGCGCCGCAGGACTCGGCCCGCGCGGGTAGCACGGGCTATCGCGGCTTCTTCTACCACTTCCTCGATCCCAAGACCGGGCAGCGCTTCGAGCACGTCGAGCTGTCGACCATGGACACCGCGCTCCTGCTGGCCGGCGCGTTGTTCTGCCAGTCGTACTTCACCGCCGACGATCCGATCGAGCACGAGATTCGCACGTTGGCCGAGTCGCTCTACGCCCGGGTCGACTGGACCTGGCTCCAGCCGCGGCCGCCGTTGATCGCGCTGGCCTGGAGCCCCGAGGAAGGGGCCTTACCCTACGACTGGCGCGGCCTCAACGAGACCATGATCCTGCACCTGCTGGCGCTGGGATCGCCTAGCCATCCGGTCGGACCGGAGACCTGGAACGCGTGGACCAAGGGCTACAAGTGGGGAACCTTCCAGGGCCAGGAGCACATCGGCTTCGCGCCCATGTTCGGGCACCAGTACACGCACGTCTGGGTCGATCTCCGCGGCATTCGCGACGAGTACATGCGCGGCAAGGGCATCGACTATTTCGAGAACTCGCGCCGCGCCACGCTCGCGCAGCGCGCCTACGCGATCGCGAACCCGAGCCGCTTCCGCGGCTACGGCCCCGACCTGTGGGGCCTCAGCGCCTGCGACGGCCCGCTCGATGCGACGCTCGAGTGCCAGGGCCGCTCGCGCCACTTCCAGACCTACGCCGCGCGCGGCGCGTCGTTCACGGTCGTGACGGATGACGGCACGATCGCCCCCACGGCCCTCGGCGGCTCGATCCCGTTCGCGCCGCGCCTGACGGTGGACGCGCTGATGTCGATCCGCCACGCCTATGGCCCGGACGTGTTCTCGACCTACGGCTTCGTCGACGCGCTCAATCCGACACTGGATCACGTGGTGCCGGTGCATCACGGCAAGATCGTCGCCGGCGTCGGCTGGTTCGACACCGACTATCTGGGCATCGACGAGGGCCCGATCCTGGCCATGATCGAGAACTACCGCACCGGACTGGTGTGGCGCGTGATGCGGAGCAATCCCCACGTCGTGGCCGGGCTCAGGCGCGCGGGCTTCGCGGGCGGCTGGCTCGACAAGGCGCCATGAGCGGTCGCCGATTCGGGCAGGCGCAGGCTACTCAGCGAGCGTGCCGAGGACGGGTCTCGGGTCTCGCAGCCGCCGTTCATCGAGTCGCCGTTCGGGCCGCGGTCGCAAGCGCGGCGCTGGTGCTCCTCGTCTGTTCCTGCCAACCCGCGTCGCATGGCACGACCCTGCGCTTCTGGGCCATGGGCCGGGAAGGAGAAGTCGTTCAGGACCTGGTGCACGACTTCGAGCGTGAGCATCCGGGCATCCACGTCAACGTGCAGCAGATTCCCTGGACCGCGGCGCACGAGAAGCTCCTGACCTCGCACGTCGGCCACTCGAGCCCCGACGTGGCGCAGCTCGGCAACACCTGGATCGCCGAGTTCACGGCGCTCCACGCATTGGAGCCGCTCGACGCCTGGCTGGCCCACTCCGACGAAGTCCGGCCCAACGCGTTCTTCCCCGGCATCTGGGCCACCAACGTGGTCGACGACATTCCCTACGGCGTTCCGTGGTACGTCGACACGCGGCTCCTCTTCTATCGCAAGGATCTGTTCGCCCAGGCGGGCTACGACTCGATCCCGCAGTCGTGGGGGGGATGGCTCGAGGCGATGCGAGCGCTCAAGCGCCGCGTGGGCCCCAAGCGCTACGCGATCTTCCTGCCGGTCAACGAGTGGACCCAGCCGATGATCTTCGGGCTCCAGGCCGGATCGCCGTTGCTCGCCCACCACGCGACCCAGGGCGACTTCAGCGGGCCCGAGTTCCGCCGCGCCTTCGACTTCTACGTCGACCTGTTCCGCGAGGGTCTGGCGCCGCCGGTCGCCAACACGGAGATCGCCAACACCTACCAGGAATTCGGCCGCGGCTACTTCGCGATGTGGATCACCGGGCCGTGGAACCTGGGCGAGTTCCGCCGCCGCCTGCCGGATTCGCAGCAGGGCGAGTGGGCCACGGCGCCGTTGCCCGGGCCGCGCGGCGCGGCCTCGGGACTGTCGGCCGCGGGGGGCTCGAGCTTAGTGGTGTTCAAGAGCTCGAAGCACAAGGCCGAGGCGTGGCAGCTGATCGAGTACCTGTCCGAGCCCGAGCAGCAGGCGCGCTTCTACCGGCTGTGCGGCAGCCTGCCGGCGCGCACCACGGCCTGGAAGGACTCCGCCATCGTTCACGATCCGATGTTGACCGCGTTCGAGACCCAGCTCGAGCGCGTGGCGCCGTGGCCGATGGTGCCGGAGTGGGAGCAGATCGCGACCCGCCTGGAGGAGCTGGCCGAGCGCGGCGTGCGCGGCAGCACCTCGGCCGACACGGTGCTGGCCCAGCTCGACCGCGACGTGAACCAGATCCTCGAGAAGCGGCGCTGGCTGCTGTCGCGCCCCGCCGCGGCCGGCGTGCGGAGCGGCGGATGAGGGAAGAGCGCGTCGCCGAGGCGCGCGCGGCGTGGGCCTTGCTGTCCCCGTCGCTGATCCTGATCGGTGTGTTCTTCGTCGTGCCGATCCTGATCGGGCTCGTGCTCAGCTTCACCGACTTCGACATCTACGCCATCGCCGATCCCAAGACGGTGCGCGTGATCGGGCTCGACAACTATCGCCGCCTGGTCACCGACCGCGAGTTCACCAACGCGCTGCGCAACACGCTCACTTTCGTGCTGATGGGCGGGCCGCTGTCGCTGCTGACCTCGCTCGGCGTGGCGATGCTGGTGAGCGGCAAGCTGGCGCGCTGGAAGGATCTGTTCCGCGTGCTGTTCTTCACCCCGGTGGTGACCACGCTGGTCGGCGTGGCGATCGTGTGGAAGTACCTTTATCACCCGCGCTACGGCCTGATCGATCACGCGCTCGCACCGTTCGGCTTGCCGCCCATCGACTGGCTCGGCGATCCCCGCTGGGCCATGCCGGCGATCGTGCTGTTCGCGGTGTGGAAGAACTTCGGCTACAACATGCTGATCTTCGTGGCCGGCTTGCAGAGCATCCCCGAGGATCTCTACGAGGCGGCGCGCATCGACGGCGCGGGGGGCTGGTCGCGCTTCGCCCACGTCACGCTGCCCTCACTGGCGCCGACCTTCCTGTTCGTGGGCGTGATCACGATGATCGGGCAGTTCCAGCTCTTCGCCGAGCCCTACGTCATGACCCAGGGCGGGCCGGTGCGCAGCACCGTGAGCGTGATCCTGCTGATGTACGAGCAAGGCTTCCGCTGGTGGCGCATGGGGTACGCGGCCGCGATTGCTTTCGTGCTGCTGGCGATGGTGCTGCTCGGCACCTGGATCCAGCTCAAGATCGCACCCCAGGAGCGCCGGTGAACCGCCGCCTCGAGAGCCTGGCGCTGCACGCCACGCTGATCGTGCTCGCGGCGCTGACCGTGGCCCCGATGGCGTGGATGGTGTCGGCTTCCTTCATGAAGCCGGGCGAAGCCAACAACCTGCCGCCGCCGCTGCTGCCCGCAGCCCCCACGAACGAGCACTACGTGACGCTGTTCACGCACCTCGACCTGTTCCGCAATCTGCTCAACAGCCTGCTCATCGCCGTGGTCACGACGGTGGTGTCGCTGCTGCTCAACGCCATGGCCGGCTATGCCTTCGCCAAGCTGCGCTTCGGCGGGCGCGACCGGCTGTTCGGGCTCCTGCTGATCGGGCTCGTGGTGCCGGCCCAGGTCGGGATGCTGCCGCTGTTCCTGATGGTGCAGAAGATCGGCCTCGTCAACACCCCGTGGGGCGTGATGATTCCGGGGCTGGCCAGCATCTTCGGCATCTTCATGATCCGTCAGTACGCGCTCGGCATCCCCGACGAGCTGCTCGACGCGGCCCGCGTCGACGGCGCCAGCGAGCTCCACATCTTCCGCACCATCGTCCTGCCGCTGCTGCGCCCGATCCTGGTCACGTGGGCGGTGTTCAGCTTCCTGTCCCAATGGAACGACTTCCTGTGGCCGCTGATCGTGCTCTCCGACGAGCACAAGTTCACGCTCCCGGTGGCGCTGGCCAGCCTGTCGGGCGAGCACGTCCAGGACACCGAGCTGATGATGGCGGGCTCGGTGATCACGGTCATTCCGGTGCTGGGGCTGTTCCTGGCGCTGCAGCGCTCGTACATTCGCGGCGTCATGATGGGAAGCCTCAAGGGCTGACGTGCGGCGCAGACTGCTCGCGATCTTCCTCGGCGTGCTGGTCGCCTCCGCGCCGGCTGCGGCACTGGCGGACGACGCCGATCAGCCGATGGAGAAGGAAGCCGTCGCGACGCCGGTCGCCCCGCCGCTCACGGTCGACGACTTCGAGTCCACGTCGGCGTGGTCCGCGGTGCCGGCCGACGGCGTGACGATGAAGCTCTCCTCCGACGCCGGTGATCAGGGGCGGGCGTTGCGCGTCGACTTCGACTTCGGGAAAGGCGGCGGCTACGCCGTGGCTCATCGCCCAATCGATCTCACGCTGCCCCCGCGCTACGCGTTCGTGCTGCGGCTGCGCGGCGAATGCCGGCCCAACAACCTCGAGCTCAAGCTGATCGACTCGACCGGCGCCAACGTCTGGTGGTGCAATCGGCGCGACTTCGTGTTCTCCTCCACCTGGACCACGCTGATCACGCGCCGGCGCCAGATCGTCTTCGCCTGGGGGCCGAGTGGCGGCGGCGAGATCCGGCACGTCAAGGCGATCGAGTTCGCGATCACCGCCGGTCAGGGCGGCAAGGGCACGGTGTGGCTCGACCAGCTCGAGCTGCGCGCGCTGCCGCCGCCGTCCGAGGGGCCGCCGCGGGTGCGGGTTTCCTCGTCCGCGGTGGGGCACGCTGGGCCGCTGGCGATCGACAACGACCGCCGCACGTCGTGGACGCCCGACGCCCAGGATCGCGCGCCCTGGCTGATGCTCGATTTCGGCGGCGAGCGCGAGCTGGGCGGCGTCATCCTCGAGTGGGCCGCGGGCGGCCATCCCGGCCGCTACGTGGTCGAGGCGCCGGACGAAAGCGGGAGCTGGCGCGTGCTGCGCACCGTGGTCGGGAATCGGCCGCACGACTTCATCCATCTGCCCGAGACCGATGCCGCGGCGCTGCGGGTGCGCGATCTCGACGCCGCGCCCAAGGCCTGCGCCTTGTCGGAGGTCCGCGTCGAGCCGCTGGCCTGGGGCGCGACCGACGAGGACTTCTTCCGCGCGGTGGCCAAGGAGGCGCCGCGTGGCGACTATCCGCGCGCGATCGCGGGTCAGCAGTCGTACTGGACGGTGGTCGGCGTCGACGGCGACAGCCGCGAGGCGCTGTTGGGCGAAGACGGGGCGATCGAAGCCGGCAAGCGCGGCTTCTCGGTCGAGCCCTTTCTCTACGCCGACGGAACGCTCCACACCTGGGCCGACGCGCGCATCACGCGCCGGCTGGAAGACGGCGCGCTGCCGATCCCGACCGTGCGCTGGGAGGTCGACTCGCTGGCGCTCGCGACCACGGCCTTCGCCACCGGCCCGCGCGAGGCCTCGTCGGTGATCGCGCGCTACCGCGTCACCAACCGCGACGCGCGCCCGCGCGCGGTGCGGCTCGATCTGGCGCTGCGGCCGTTCCAGGTCGATCCGCCGGCGCAGACGCTCAACAGTCCGGGCGGTGTCTCGCCGATCCACGCGCTGCGCCGCGAAGGCGGCACGGTGCGGGTCGAGGAGGATCGCGGCATCGTGCTGCTGATGTCGCCCGACGGGTTCGGCGCCTGCACCTTCGACCAGGGCAACGTCGTCGATTGGCTGCGACGCGGCGAGCTGCCGCCCAGTCCCGCGGTGGTGGACTCGTTCGGGTTCGCCTCGGGCGCGCTCGAGTACCGGCTCGATCTGCCGCCGGGCGCGACCCGGGAGGTCGACCTCCTGATCCCGCTCCACCCCGGCTCGACCGCGGTGATGTCGCTCCACGTCGGCGAAGCGGTGGGGGAGACCGAGCGTCAATTCCGGGTCGCGAGTCAGGAGTGGCAGCGCTCGATCGATCGGGTCTCGATCCAGCTCCCGCCCGCCGCCCGAGCCGTTAGCGACGCGATCCGGGCGCAGGTCGGATTCATCCTGGTCAACCGCGACGGCCCCGCGATCCAGCCTGGCTCGCGCTCCTACGAGCGCTCCTGGATCCGCGACGGCTCGCTGACCTGCAGCGCGCTGCTCAGGCTCGGGCACCCCGAGGTGGTGCACGACTTCATCGAGTGGTTCGGCGCGCATCAATACGGCAACGGCAAGATCCCGTGCTGCGTCGATGCGCGCGGCGCCGATCCCGTGCCGGAGCACGACAGCCACGGCGAATTCGTCTACCTGGTCGCCGAGTACGGCCGCGTGACCGGCGATCGCGCCGCGCTCGAGCGCTGGTGGCCGCGGGTCGCGGCGGCGGTCGCGTACCTCGACACGCTGCGCGCGCAGCGCCGCACGCCCGAGTTCCGCGCCCGCGACCGGCGCGAGTTCTACGGCCTGCTGCCGCCTTCGATCAGCCACGAGGGCTATTCGGCCAAACCCATGCATTCCTACTGGGACGATCTGTTCGCGCTGCGCGGCTATCGTGACGCGGCGTGGCTCGCGACCACGCTCGGGCGCTCGGCGGACGCCGTGCGGCTGCGCCGCGAGGGCGCCGAGTTCACGGCCGACCTGGCGGCCTCGATCCGCGTCAGCATGGAGCGGCACCACGTCGACTACGTGCCGGGCTGCGCCGACCTGGGCGACTTCGACGCCACCTCGACCACGATCGCGCTGTCGCCGGTGCAGGCCGGGGCCGCGGTGCCGGCGGCCGCGCTCCAGCGCACGTTCGAGCGCTATTGGGAATTCTTCAAGAAGCGCCGCGACGGGCAGGACGCGTGGGAGGCGTTCACGCCCTACGAGTGGCGCACCGTGGGGGCGCTGGTGCGGCTCGGCGAGCGCGAGCAGGCCAACGCGGCGCTCGACTGGTTCATGAGCTTCGAGCGCCCGCCCGGCTGGCCGCAATGGCCCGAGGTGGTGTGGCGCGACGAGCGCGCGCCGCATTTCCTCGGCGATCTGCCTCACACCTGGGTGGGTTCGGACTTCGTGCGCTCGGTGCTCGACATGATCGCCTACGACCGCGAGCCGGACGACGCGCTGGTGATCGGCTCGGGCCTGCGCTCGTCGTGGCTCGACGACGGAGGAGTGAAGGTGCGCGGGCTGCGCACTCACGAGGGCGCGCTCGATCTCACCCTCGCTCGCGCCGGCCACTCGATCGAAGTCGACCTCGCCGGAATCCAGGCGCCGCGCGGCGGCGTGCTGATCGCCGCTCCCGGCGTCGACGCGAAGTGGAAGGCGACCGTCGACGGCAAGCCCGCGACCGTGTCGGCGCGCGGCGAGGTGCGGATTCGAACCGTCCCGGCGCGGGTGCGACTCGAGCCGGGCCGCTGAGTCAGGGCTCGACGACCGTGAACACCAGGGTGTTGGTGTACAGCGTCGTCCCCGCTCCGGCCGCGTCCGCGTAGGTGAACAGGTTGCGGATGCGGACGTCCATGTCGACGGTCACGAACGGCCCCTGCGTCACGCCGGTGCTCCACAGGTTGAGGTTGGTGGCGGTGAGCGGCGTGTAGGTGGTGAGCGAAGTGCCGCCGGTTCCGGGTGGGGTCATGGTGCGCACCAGCAGGTCGCCGATCGCGATCGCCGGCGTGGCGCTGGCCGAGCGCACCATCAACACGACGCCGGTGGTGGCGTTGTTCTTGACCTTGACCCCCATGCCCGCGGCCCCGGTGACTTCGACGAAATCGTTGGCGTAGTCGCTCGGAGTCGGGGTCAGCGTGATGGCCTGGCCGACGATGGAGATGAACGGCGTGGCGCGAGCGAGGCGGGTCGAGCCAACGAGCAGCGCCAGGGCCAGGGCCAGCGTGACCATCCCACGCGGCGTGCCCGGGTGGGTTCCGATGTCATGACGTCGCGATTCCGTGCGCATGGGTCGACCCCATCCTCTGGGAGTGCCACCGAATTGGGGCGTCGATCCGCAAGGACCTTGCCAGTGAACAGGCCGACGCGAGGCCGCGCCGATCCACCTCTTGCATCGCCCATTGCGCACGTCCACGGGCTGGCGGGCGGATCCTGGCCGCCGGGGCGGCCAACGCCTGGGCGGGGCCGCTGTCAGGCGGCGGTCATGTTTGCGGCCCTCGATTGCCTCGGGGCCTGTGCTCGGCGCATGCTACGCGTCATCGCGCCGGCTGGGCCGCTCGAGCGGCGTCCTCGTCCTTCCAAGGAGAACCACCATGAAGCGATTCTTCGCCTCGATCGCGTGCCTCGCGCTCCTCACCTCGGCCGGCTCGGCCTGGTCCCACGAGATGCATTCGGGCGCCCATCCCGCCGCGGTCCGGACCATCACCGGCGAGCTGGTGGACACCGGCTGTTACATGGCCCACGGCGCGCGCGGCGAGAAGCACGTGTCTTGCGCCACCAAGTGCATCGGCAACGGCATGCCGATGGGTCTGCTGACCGCGGACGGCACGCTCTACCTCATCACCCTGAACCACGACAACGCCGACCCCTACAACAAGCTCAAGGACATGGCCGGCAAGCAGGTGAAGGTGACCGGCACGGTGATCGCGCGCAACGGCATGAAGGGCATCGACGTCACCGACGCGGCGCTGGCGACCGCGGTCTCCTCGAAATAACCCCGCTCCGGGCGGCGCGCTCGCGCGAGCGCGCGCCCGCCTCCACATGAGAGCCGCCGGCGCAATCCTCGCGCTGCTGTTGCTGGCCGCCGTGCTGGGCTTGATCGCGACGCGCCCTCGACTCCCCGCCGCGGAGCGCGGCCGCCGCCTGGCCGAGCGCACCGGATGCTTCGCGTGTCACGGCGCAGGCGGGCTCAAAGGGGCATCCAATCCCGGCCGCACCGATCGCACCGTGCCCGGCTTCACCGACGACGTGATGATGTACGCCAAGACTCGCGAGGAGATCCGCGAGTGGATCGACGACGGCGTCACCGAGAAGCGCGCGAAGAGCGTGACCTGGCGGGAGCAGAAGACGCGCGGCGCGCTGAAGATGCCGGCCTTCGGCCACCGCCTCGCCGATTCGCAGATCGACGAGCTGGTCGAGTACGTCGCGGCGGTCTCGGATCTATCGGCGCCCGCGGAATCGAGCGCGGCCGGGCGCGGGCTGGCGCGCGCCGAGGCGCTGGGATGCGTCGGCTGCCATGGCGCCGGCGGCCGGCTGGCGGGCCGGAATCCGGGCTCGCTCAAAGGCTACGTGCCGTCCTGGGACGGCGCCGATTTCGCCGAGCTGGTCCAGAGCCGCGAGGAATTCGGCGAGTGGGTCGAGCACGGCGTCAGCCCGCGCCTCGACCGGAATCCTCTCGCGCGCTTCTTCCTGCGGCGTGCGGTGCTCCACATGCCGGCCTATCGCGAGCATCTGGACCCCGGCGACCTCGATGCACTGTGGGCCTACGTCCAGTGGCTGCGCGCCAGGCCCGACTCGAGCGACGCGCGTTAGCGCCCGGCGCCGACGGCGCCGTTGGTCGCGATCACGTCCCGATAGAAGCGCCCGCTGTGCTTGAGGGTGCGCTTCTGGGTGGCGAAATCGACGTGCACGATGCCGAAGCGCTTGGAGTAGCCCTGCTGCCACTCGAAGTTGTCGAGTAGCGACCACACGAAGTAGCCACGCAGGTCCACGCCGCGCTCGATCGCCGCGCGCGCCGCGCCGAGATGGTCGCGCAAGTAGGCGATCCGACGTGGATCGGCGATCTCGCCGGCGCGATCGGGTGCGGGGTCAGCGAAGGCGGCGCCGTTCTCGGTGACGTAGAGCGGGATGCGGCCGTAGCGCTCGTTGACTTCGGTCAGCACCTGCGTCAGCCCGGCGGGGAAGATCTCCCAGCCGAAGTCGGTCGAGCGCGCGGGGTCGGCGGGCACGTCCTCGGCCTCGAGCGGCGGCTCGGCGCCGCGCCGGGTCACGCGCCGTGAGTAGTAGTTGACCCCGAGCCAGTCGATCGGCTGGGACACGCGCGCGCGCTCCTCCGGCGTCAGCTCGCGGCACGCCGGGCCGAGGATCTCCGGCAGCCCCTCGGGCCAGCGGCCGGTGAAGAGCGGGTGGATGTACTGGCGATTGAAGTAGACGTCGGCCCGCGCCGAGGCGGCGACATCATCGCCGGCCTCGCTCGCGGGCTGGCGCGGCTCGAGGTTGAGCACGATCCCGATCGCGCCCTTGGCCGTGCCGCGATAGGCCTCGACCGCGGCGCCGTGGGCCAGCAACAGGTGGCGCGCCACCGCTGCGGCCTCGCTCGGGCGGCGATGCCCCGGCGCGTGCACGCCCTTCATGTAACCCGCGTCCGAGACCAGCACCGGCTCGTTGAGCGTGGCCCACAGCGGGACCCGATCGCCAAGTCGCTCGAACACCGTCCGCGCGTAGTCCTGGAACCAGGCCGCGCTGTCGGGGTTGGTCCAGCCACCGCGATCGTCGAGCGCCGCCGGGAGGTCCCAGTGGTAGAGCGTGGGCGCGGGCGTGATGCCGTTCTCCAGCAGGCGATCGACCAGCCGCGCGTAGAAGTCGAGGCCCTTCCAGTTCAGCGCGCCGCGGCCTTCGGGAAAGACGCGCGCCCACGCGATGCTGAAGCGATAGGCGCCGAGCCCCAGCTCCTTCATCAGCGCCACGTCCTCGGGCCAGCGCCGATAGTGGTCGCACGCGACGTCGCCGGTGTCGCCGTTGGCGATCGTGCCGCGCTGATGCGCGAAGCGGTGCCAGATGCTGGCGCCGGCGCCGTCGGCGAGCGGCGAGCCCTCGATCTGGTACGCCGACGTCGCGGCGCCCCACAGGAAGCCGTCGGGGAAGCGCGCGTTCTCCGCCATCGGCGTGCGCTTCAGGCCGGGGGGATCGTCACGGCGACGCGGTGCTCGCGGCCGTCCGCGAAGGCGGGAACGAGATTGCCCTCGTGTGGCCGGCCGTCGACGGTCATGCGCGCCGGGCCGCGCGCGACCTCGACCTCGATGTGATAGGTGCTGCCGCGGAAGCGCCGCGTCATGCGGAAGCGCTTCCACTCCGGCGGCAGGCACGGGTCGATCAGCAGGCCGTCCCACGTCGGGCGGACGCCGAGCAGCCACTCGGTGCCGATGCGGAACATCCACGCCGCCGAGCCGGTGTACCAGGTCCAGCCGCCGCGCCCGTAGTAAGGCGAGTCCGGCCCGTCGACGTTGCCGGGCGCGACGTAGGGCTCGGCTTGGTAGAGGTCGGGCTCCATCCCGCGATGCACCGGCCAGAAGCGCCTCAGCAGCGCCCATGCCTTGCGCCGGCGCTTGAGCACGCACTCGGCCTGCACCGCCCACACCGCGGCGTGGGTGTAGAGCCCGCCGTTCTCGCGCGCGCCCGGCGCATAGCGGGTGAGGTAGCCGATCTCGGGATCGGGCTTGCGATAGGCGGGATAGAGCAGCAGCGGCCCGTAGTTCTTGTAGAGAAAGCGCTCCATCGAGCGCATCAACGGCGCGACGCGCTCCGCGGGGACGACGTCGTGCAGCACGGCCCAGGTCTGGGCGTTGACGAAGATGCGCCCGTCGCGGTTCTGGCTCGAGCCGATCGGCTCGCCTGAGTCCTTGGTGGCGCGGATGTACCACGCGCCGTCCCAGAAGTGCTGGTTGACGGCATTGCGCATGGCCTCGGCTTCACGCGGGTAGCGCTCGATCGCGGCGCGATCGGGCTGCGCGCAGCGATGCTCCAGCTCGACCCAGCCCTCGAGGATCCCGACCAGGAAGTGCGCGAGCCACACGCTCTCCGACTTCAGCTCGCGCCCGATCGCCGACAGCCCGTCGTTCCAGTCGCCCGCGCCCATGCGCGGCACGCCGCGCGGGCTCATGCGGTCCCAGAACGAATCGATCGCGCGGCGGCAGTGGTCGTAGAGCGTGCCGCTCTGGCGCTCGCTCGAGCCGGGCTCGGGCAGGAACGGCACGGGCTCGTCGAGCACGGCGAAGTCCGCGGTCTCGCGCAGGTAGTTGAGGGTGACGAAGGGGAGCCACAGCAGGTCGTCGTTGAGCGGCTTCTTGACGCCTTCCTCGGTGAGCGGATGCCACCAGTGGAGCGTCGTGCCGTCGCCGTATTGATGTGCCGCGTGGAGCAGGATCTGGCGTCGCGTCCGCGCGGGCTCGAGCGGCAGGAACACCTGGCTGTCCTGGAGCTGGTCGCGGTAGCCGAACGCGCCGCCCGGCTGGTAGTAGCCGCTGCGGCCCCAGATGCGGCCCGACATCGCCTGGTACTTGAGCCACAGGTTGGTCATGACGTCGAAGCCAGGATCGGGCGTCTCGACGGTGAGCGGCCCGAGGAAGCGATCCCAGTGACGACGCATCGCGGCCCACGCGCGCTCGACCGCAGCCGGTGCGTGGTACTTGCGCGCCAGCCGCAGCGCGGCCGCGCGGTCGTCGGCGACCCCGAGCGTGAAGCAGATCTCGCGCGTCTCGCCCGGGCGCAGCGTGAGCGCCGCCTGCAGCGAGGCGATCGCGTCCTGCCACTTGCCGGCCTTGCCCTGGAGCCGCGGCCGCTCGAGCGCGGCCGGCGCCCGCAGCGTGCCGTGGCGGCCGAGGAACGCTTCCTTGTCGGTCTCGAATCCGCGCGGGGAGAGGCTCAGCGCGTGGAACGCGACGTGCGGCCACTCGACGTTCCAAGGTTGCCCGCGGCCGTGCTCGGCGATGGTGTTGAGGCGCTTGGTCGCCAGCAGCGCGTGCGCGCCTTCGGCGTATTCCTCTTCGATGAACAGCTTGTGGAACTCGCGATGCGTGTCGGGCGCCGGCCCCAGGTTCCACTCCAAGTAGCTGAACAGATCGAGGCGGCGCGTCCGCCGGCCGCGGTTCTCGAGGCGTATGCGCCAGATCTCCAGCGGTTCTTCCGGTGGGACGAACAGCGTGTACTCGCTGCGCACGCCGTGGTGCTGCGCGGTGATCGTGGTGTAGCCGATCCCGTGGCGGCATTCGTAGAAGGTGGGCTTCGACTGGACCGGCTGGAACGCCAGCGACCACACCCGGCCGCTGTCGCGATCGCGGCAGTAGAGGTGTTTTCCCCACTCGTCGCGCACCAGGTCTTGCTCCCACCGTGTCAGCCGATTGAAGCTGGCGTGCGTCATCCACGAATACCCGGAGCCCGCCTGGCTGATGATCGCCCCGTACTCGCCCGGACAGATCACGTTGACCCACGGCTTCGGCGTGTCGGGGCGCGTGATCACGTACTCCCGCCCATCGGGAGTGAAGTGACCGTATCGCGTGGCGAAGAGCTTGGGCATGGAAGGCGGCCGAGAAAACGTTTCCACGGTGGAGTGGCGAGGTCCGGAAGCGGCTGGAGAGATTACTCGATCCCGAACGACGCGGCGAAAAGCATCCGATCAGCGGGCAAGCCGGGCGCCCGTGCTCCAGAACCATCCGAAGCGCGCGATCTCGAACCTCTGGCGAGAACCTGCCGGATCGTGCCATGGTGCGCCCTTTCAGGGATGAGCCTTCGGAACCCGGCGCGGTTCACTTCATTTCGGAGGATCACCGCCATGCCTCGCTCTGCTGTGACTCCACTCCTCATTTGCCTTGGACTGTTGCTCGCAACTGCCGCCTGCGCTGATCGCCTGGGAAAAGGCAGGTCGCTCGTCTCCGTTGGAGTCGGCGGGCACATTGGGGAATTCGTCTATCCAGGCTTCCCGACCAGGCTCCCGACGGATGAGCTGGGTGGATACGTCAGCTACTCCCGTTTTCTCAGCGACCAATGGAGTCTTGGGATTACAGGTGCGTATTCTGTCGGTCGGCAGAGGACCGAGGATAGCGGGGCAGGCATAATAGAGACGCTCCGTACCCACTCGTTCTCTTTTCGCCTTGGTGGCGATCGGTACGCATTCATCGATGATGCTGTCGCCGTCTACGCTGGACCGGGTGTATTCCTCACCCAAGGCCGGGCTAAATTCGAGGTCGACATGATCCCGCCGGCGACGGGCGGGGGTACGAGCAAAGGGCCGACAACGACCGAAGTGGGCTTCAACGGTCGCATCGGGATGTTTGCGCGGCTGGGCAGGGGCACCGCCCTCTTCGGCCATATCGGGCAAGTGTTGTCCCACACGTCCGGCAAGGGGGCCCGGGGAAAAATCTCCTGGTTGGGGAGCACCCACGAAGGATCGGTAGGATTGGCGTTCGACTTCTGAGGCCTCGGCCTCGTTTCGTTCAACGCTCCGGGCGGATCTCGAACCGTATCGTCGCGCCACCACGCCGCCAGCCCGCGCCAACATCGAGCGCCACCAACGCGCCGGCCGGCAGCGACACCTCGCGCCCCGTCAGATGTCGAGCGAGACGCCCGAGCAGCGGCTGGTGCCCGACCAGCACGACGTGCCCGCGCGGACCGTGGGCCCCGAGCTCGGCCAGCGCGTCCTCGGGATCGTGATCGGGAGTGAGCGCCTCCATGATTCCGATCGAGAGACCGTGGCAGGCACGCGCCAGGATTGCCGCGGTTTCCCGAGCGCGCACCAGCGGGCTGGTCCAGATCGCGCTCGGCCGCCAGCCCTCGCTCACGAAGCGCTCCGCGACCCGCTCGATCGCCTCGCGTCCGGCGGGCGAGAGTCGGCGCACGGCATCACCGCCCGCATCGGCGGCGAGCGCTTCGCCGTGGCGCAGGAGATCCAAACGAAGCGGCACGGAGGATCGATCGTCCTCCGTGCCGCGCGCGACCACGGGAAGGTTCCGAGACTCAGTTGCCGCCGCTCGAAGCGGCCCCGTCCTTCGAGGTGATGTCGACGGTGATCATGAAGCCGTTGGTGCCTTTGTACTCGAACGCGTTGGGCCCGAGCCGATAGGCTTCGACGTCGTTGGTCATGAGCACGAAGCCGTCGTGGCGCGGCGCGCCCCAGTACTTGAGGTTCGTGATCACGACCGGGCCGCTCTTGTTGCTGGCCACGGCGTCGCCGTTCAGCTCCACCTCGCCGGCCTTGCCGCCGTCGAGCTTGGCGGTGGCCTTGTTGCCGGTGTGGCTCCAGTCGATCGCCATGTCCTCACCCACCGTCACCGGCGTCTGCCACTTGACCGGATAGAGATGGTTGACCGCGACGAGAATGCCGTCACGTTGCTCCTTGGTGACCGAGGGATCGAAGTGGATCACCGCCCACTTCATCGTGCCGGTGCTGAAGTCGCCGCCCAGATCCATCGCGGTCCAGAACTTGGCGCCGTCGAGCTTGGTCTTTCCATAGAAGCCCTTGTTGACGCGGAACGCGTTGTTCGCGCGACAATAGGCCTCTTCCATGTCGTGACCTTCCATGTGCGTGGTGTGGCTCGCCGGCTTGGTGGAGAAGTAGCACTGGCAGAACATCGGGCACGAGCACGCCTCGATGATCGTGGCGTTCATGGCCCAAGGAGTCGCGTCCGTCTTGGCCTTCGAATCCGCGTCGGCGGCCAGCGCTGGAACGGCCAGGACCAGCGCCGTGAGCACGGCCGTAAAGATCAAACTCTTCTTCATGTCGACCCTCCGGTGAGAGACCGCCTACCTGCAGGCACAGCAAGACCGAGGGGACGCTAATCCGGACGCGGCTTCCGTTCAAGCAAACTGCGGCCGCAACCCCCGGCGCCCGCGAGGTGACGCCGGGGGGCGACGTTCGACTACCGCAGCACGAAGACCTTGCCCGACCGCTGCTCTCCGCCCGCCACCAGCCGGTAGAAGTAGAGCGCGGTCGGCACCCGACGACCCACCGCGTCGCGCCCATCCCATCCGGCATCGTGTGCGCCGGCGGACTGGAGCCCGTCCACGATCTGCCGCACGCGACGGCCCTGCTGATCGAAGATCGCGAGCGAGACGCGCTCGCTGCTCGGCGTCCCGTAGCGGAAGCGGGTCTCGCCGTGCGCCGGATTCGGGAAGGCGGGCCCCAGCCACAGCCCGGAGGCCGCGTTCGGCGTGCCGACGCCGGTGGTGGAAGAAGGCTCGGTCTTGGGGTCACCGACCATTCGGACCACCGCGGTGTTGGCGTCGGGAACCGTGACGGCCTTCAGGAGGCCCGTGATCGGCAGCGCGCCGAACAGGCCTCCGCCGAGGTCCTGGACCACGAAGTCGGTCAGCGCGAAGCCCTGGTTTCCCACCAACGATCCCGTGGCGCCGTCGAGCGTGACGCTACCGAAGAACGCGCTGCCGACTCCGGCGAGCTGGGGCTCGTCGGCGTCGGCGCTGGCTTGATCCGGATAGACGATCAGCTTGAGCGTCGCCTGAGCCATGTCGGCGGGCGAGAAGGTCTGAGTCTGGAGCCCGTTGCCCGACAGCGTGAGGCGGACCAGGTCCGGGGCGAGCGGGACCACGACTCGCTGGATCTGAACGCTCATCGCCTGAGGCGAGGGCATGATCGTCCCGTCCGCCGCCGGCAGGCCTACCGCCGCCCACGGCTGTTGCGTGGTGGACTCGATCATGTTTCCGCCCGCGGTCGCGCAGCCGTAGGTCTGTACCACGATCTGGACCGTGTCGTTGCTGTAGCAGGCGGCTCCGAGCAGCACGCGGTTGTCGCTGTTGTCGGGGTCCGAGGCGGCCGTCGCCATCAGCATGTCGGGGGCGGGATCGTTGGGAGGATTCCCTCGCGTCGAGGAATCTCTCTGCCCGACCACCGGCGGGGGTCCGGAGCAGGGGAATTTCCAGAACATCTTGACGTGGTTTTGGGCCGGGGTCGTGCTCGCTTCGACGTGCGCCCGCGCCTTTCCGGCGCACAGGATGAGCGAGAGTCCGAGTAGGACAGCGGGGATGCGAGTGAGGGGGATGCGCCTCATGGATCACCTCCTGGGTCGGGTTGCACGGCAGGGCGGGATCCTCGAAGCGATGGCTTGACTGCGGATTGACCACAGCCAGTCCGGCGCCCGGCGCCCGCGGCCTAAGTCCCTTCGGGGTGGGCGTCTCGGGGGCTTCGGACGGGATGGCAGAGTTTGCGGGCGAGGCGCGCCGTCCGATAACCTGTTCGGCCACTTCGGGCCCGGCCCGATCGCCGGCCCGAAAGGAGTCATCCGCAGTGAAGAGCGCCCTCCTCGATACTCTGCGCCAGCGCGTCCTGATCTACGACGGCGCCATGGGCACGCAGATCCAGGCCGCCGGCCTGACGCCCGAGGACTTCGGCGGCAAGCGCTGGGAGGGCTGCAACGACTACCTGAGCCTGACCAAGCCCAAGGTGATCGAGGCCATCCACGCCGCCTACTTCGACGCGGGCGCCGACGTGGTCGAGACCAACTCCTTCCAGGCTTCGGGCGTGCGACTTGCGGAGTGGGGCCTCGCCGAGCGCACGGTCGAGCTGAATCGCGCCGCCGCCGCGATCGCGCGCGGCGTGGCCGACCGCTACGCGGCCAAGGACGGGCGCCCGCGCTTCGTCGCGGGCTCGATGGGCCCTTCGGGGATGCTGCCTTCGTCCGAGGACCCGGATCTCGGCAAGCTCTCGCTGCGCGACCTGATCCCGCCGTTCGAGGAGCAGGCGCGCGGCCTGATCGAGGGCGGCGCCGACGTGCTGATCCTCGAGACCTGCCAGGACATGCTCGAGATGAAGGCGCAGATCCTGGCCGCGCGCGCGGCCATGGAGCGCGTCGGGCGCCGCGTGCCGATCCAGTGCTCGGTCACGCTCGATCCCAATGGCCGCATGCTGCTCGGCACCGACGTGGCGGGAGCGCTGGCCACGCTCGAAGCCATGCGGGTGGAGCTGATCGGGCTCAACTGCTCGACCGGCCCCGACCTGATGCGCGACAGCGTGCGTTACCTGACGCAGAACGCGAGCGTGCCGATCCATTGCATCCCGAACGCCGGTCTGCCCATCAACGACGGCGGTCGCGCGGTCTACCCGATGCGGCCCGAGCCGATGGCCGAGATCCTGCGCGAGTTCGTGGCCGAGAATGGCGTCGCGATCGTCGGCGGCTGCTGCGGCACGACGCCGGATCACACGCGCGCCATCGTGGCCGCGGTGGGCGGACGCGCGCCCGCGTCGCGCGCCGGGCGCGGGCCCTGGATGGTGTCGAGCGGCATGACCGCGGCCGCGCTCGAGCAGGAGCCGGCGCCGATGATGATCGGCGAGCGCCTCAACACCCAGGGCTCGCGCAAGGTCAAGCAGCTGGCGCTCGACGATCGCTTGGAAGAGATGGTGCCGGTGGCGCGCAGTCAGGTCGAGGGCGGCGCCCACACGCTCGACGTGTGCCTGGCGTTGACCGAGCGCACCGACGAAGCGGCGCAGATGCGGCGCCTGGTCAAGAAGCTGGCGCTCTCGGTCGAGGCGCCGCTGTGCATCGACTCGACCGAGGCGGCGGTGATCGAGGCCGCGCTCGAAGCCTATCCCGGCGCGGCCATCGTCAACTCGATCAACCTCGAGAACGGGCGCGAGCGGGTCGACGCCGTGATGCCGCTGGTCATGCGCTTCGGCGCCGCGGTGATCGCGCTCACCATCGACGAGCAGGGCATGGCCAAGACCGCCGAGCGCAAGCTCGAGGTGGCGCGGCGCATCCACGACGTCGTGACCGGCGAGTTCGGCCTGGCGCCCGAGATGCTGATCTTCGACGCGCTGACGTTCACGCTCGCCACCGGCGACGCGGAGTTCCTGCGCTCCGGGATCGAGACCATCGAAGGCATCCGCGCCATCAAGCGCGCGCTGCCCGGCGTGCTCACCAGCCTGGGCGTGTCGAACGTCTCGTTCGGGCTCTCGAAAGAGGCGCGCGCCGTGCTCAACTCGGTGTTCCTGTACCACTGCGTGCAGGCCGGGCTCGACATGGCGATCGTCAATCCCGCCGACATCACGCCTTATCCCGAGATCGGGGAGGACGACCGGCGGCTGGCCGAGGACCTGGTGTTCGCGCGCGACCCCGAGGCGCTGGCCAAGTTCATCGCGCACTTCGAGGGCCGCAGCGCCGGATCCAAGGCGCGGGAAGAAGAGGCCGAGGTCGCGTCGCTCTCGATCGAGCAGCGCATCCACTACCAGATCCTGCACCGCAAGCCGGCCGGCATCGAGGACCTGATCGACGCGGCGGTGAAGCGGCAGGACCCGGTGCAGGTGCTCAACACGGTGCTGCTGCCGGCGATGAAGGAAGTGGGCGACAAGTTCGGGGCCGGCGAGCTGATCCTGCCCTTCGTGCTGCAGAGCGCCGAGGTGA
>JACXTT010005008.1_pt1 | contig 19403 bp, 12 predicted proteins | sample 9270951 | NCBI WGS metagenome assembly JACXTT01 (sample SAMN15532306, study PRJNA645909) | rock metagenome | isolation source: weathered quartz diorite | place: Puerto Rico | collected 2017-06-21 | reverse complement strand
CTGGCCATCCACCCTCAATATAGTCAATACCCAGTTCGTCCAGCTTTTGCGCAATCAGCAGCTTGTCATCGACGGAGAACGATACGGCTTCGCCTTGCGTGCCGTCACGGAGTGTTGTATCGAAGGTAAAGATTTTCATAGTCTGCTCTGAGTTAGAAGTGGAGCAGACTTTGCGGGTCTGCTCCACCGGGTCATTACTGCGCGTTTACGGGAACTCCCGCTTCGCGCTTCTTCTTGAGGAACGTCATCATCGAACGCAGGTCCGCGCCGACAGTCTCGATCAGTTGCTTTTCCTGTCCTTCGCGCATGGCGAGGAACTTCTTGCGGCCGCCGGTCTTGTTCTCGGCGATCCATTCCTTGGCGAATTGGCCGGACTGGATTTCCGCGAGAATCTTCTTCATTTCCTTGCGAGTCTCGTCGTTGACCACGCGCGGTCCGCGGCTGTAGTCGCCGTATTCGGCGGTATCCGAAACCGAGTAACGCATATAGGAGAGGCCGCCCTCATAGATGAGGTCGACGATCAGCTTCAGTTCGTGAAGGCACTCGAAGTAGGCAATTTCCGGCGCGTAGCCGGCTTCCACCAGGGTTTCGAAGCCTGCGCGGATGAGTTCCGCGGCGCCGCCGCAGAGCACGGCCTGTTCGCCGAACAGATCGCTTTCGGTCTCTTCCTTGAAGTTGGTCTCGATCACGCCAGCGCGCAACGAGCCGATGCCCTTTGCGTACGCGAGGCCTTGTTCGAGCGCGTGCCCGGAGGCGTCCTGATGCACGGCGACGAGAGCCGGCACGCCAACGCCATCGACATACAGTTCGCGGACGCGATGTCCGGGGGCTTTCGGAGCGACCATACTCACGTCAACGCCTTCGGGCGGCACGATGGCGCCGAAGTGGATATTAAAGCCGTGGGCGAACATCAGCGTCTTGCCGGGCGTGAGGCCGGGTTTGATGTCGTTCTCGTACAGGTCGGCCTGGATGTGATCGCTCACCAGGATCATGATCACGTCCGCGGCCTTGGCGGCATCGGCAGTGGACATCACCTTGAGGCCAGCCGCTTCCGCTTTGGCGGCGGACTTGGAGCCGGGGTAGAGTCCCACTACGACGTCGAGGCCCGAGTCGCGCAGATTGAGCGCGTGCGCGTGGCCCTGGCTGCCGTAGCCGATAATCGCAATCGTCTTGCCTTGCAGCAGGTCAAGACTTCCATCATTCTCGTAAAATCTTCTTGGCATTGTCTTCCTAGTGAAAATGGAAACGGCCCAGGTTTAGTGGGCCATTTCGTAAGTTATCGCAATACTCCGTCTGTCTCTTCTTCCTCTTCCGTTTCGAGGACTATCGAAGCGGGCGCAGCCACCGGGGGCGACAGACGCAGCTTCTTGTTTTCGAGCGACACGGCCACGATTCCGGACCGGGTCACCTCGATCTCACCGTAGGCTCGCATGAGATCGACAAAGGTATCGAGTTTTTCCGCATCGCCGGTGGCCTCGAGCACGTAGCCTTCGGTGGAGGAATCCACCACGCGCGCTCCGAAGATCTCGGCCTCTTTGAGCACGGCCGTGCGGCTTTCAAGCGCCGTGCGGACGCGCAACAGAACCAGTTCGCGGCTGACCGCGGGGCCGTCGGTAAGGTCGGCGGCCTGCAGCACGTTGACGAGCTTGTTCATCTGCTTGACGACTTGCTGGCGCAACTTGGGATCGATGTCCACCGCGATGCTCATCCGCGACAGTTCGGGATCGAGCGTGCGGGCGACGGTGAGGCTTTCGATGTTGTAGTTGCGAGCCGTGAGCAGCCCGGTGATGCGCATGAGCGCGCCCGGCTTGTTTTCCACCAATACTGAGATGACTTGGATCATTGTAGTTTTCCTCGGTTATCCCACCGTCACCGGCTTGGGAGGACCAAGCACCATCTCGTTGTGCGCGCCGCCGGCGGGCACCATCGGGAAGACGTTTTCGAACGGCGTGACCTTGACGTTCAAGAGGTACGGAGCGGGATCGGCGACGCATTCCTCGAGGGCCGCGCTGAGTTCGAGCGGGCTTTCGATGGTGCGCCCCTTGAAGCCGTAGGCGCCGGCGAGCAACTTGGCGTCGGGGAACGAAGTCAACTGCACCGACGACATGCGGTTATTGTAGAACAGTTCCTGCCACTGGCGAACCATGCCGAGGTAGCCGTTGTTCATGACGATCACCTTGACGTTCAAGCCGTAGTTGGCGAGAGTGGCGAGTTCGGGCAACGACATCTGGAAGCCGCCGTCGCCGCAGATTGCAAAGACGAGCTTGTCGGGGAACGCCATCTGCGCGCCCATTGCGGCGGGGAGGCCGAAGCCCATGGAACCGAGTCCGCCGGAACAGAGCCACAAGCGCGGGGCATTGAAGCGGATGAACTGCGCGGACCACATCTGGTGCTGGCCCACGTCCACCGAAACGATGGCGTTGCCGCCGCTGATGCGGTCGATTTCGTGCACAAGGTGCTGGGGCTTGATTTCCGTGGTGGAAAATTGAGGCAGCAGCGGATGTTCCGCTTTCCAGGCCCGGATCTGCTTCCACCATTCGACGCGCCACTGGTAGTTCTTGCTGTGTTCGGTGGTTTTGAGGTCCTTCACTTCGCGGGTCAGCTTGGGGAGGACCTTTTTCAAGTCACCGACGATCGGCAGGTCCGCCGCGCGGTTCTTGGAGATTTCTGCGGGATCGATGTCGATGTGGATGACCTTGGCGTGGGGCGCGAAGGCGGCGAGACGTCCGGTGACGCGGTCGTCGAAGCGCACGCCGAGGGCGATCAGCAAGTCGCAGTCGTGCATGCCCATGTTGGCGGCGTAGGAGCCGTGCATGCCGGGCATGGAGATGAAGTTCGGGTGCGAGGACGAGAGTCCACCGAGACCCATGAGGGTGCAAACGGCGGGCGCGTCGGTCGCTTCGACCAGTTCAGTGAGTTCCTTGGAGGCGGCCGCGGAGATGATTCCGCCGCCGGCATAGATGAAGGGGCGCTTGGCATCCCAGATCATCTGCGCGGCGCGGCGAATCTGGCCGGTGTGACCTTCGGAAAAGACCTTGTAGCCGGGGAGGTGGATTTCGTCGATCGGCTTGTAGTGCGTCTGGCCCTGGAAGATGTCCTTGGGGATATCGACGAGGACGGGACCGGGACGGCCGGAGGCGGCGAGGTAGAACGCCTCGTGGATGGTCTGAGCGAGGTCCTTCACGGATTTGACCATGAAGTTGTGCTTGGTTGCCGAGCGTGTGATGCCGAAGGTGTCGGCTTCCTGAAAGGCGTCGGAGCCGATGAGCGAACTGGTGACCTGGCCGGTGAGGGCAACAATCGGGATGGAATCCATCATGGCGTCGACGAGGCCAGTGACGAGGTTGGTGGCGCCGGGACCGGAGGTCGCACAGCAGACGCCTACCTTGCCGGTGGCGCGGGCATAGCCCTGCGCGGCGAACGCGGCGTTCTGCTCGTGGCGTACGAGGACATGCTTGAGCGGGTTCGAGTACATCGCGTCATAGAAAGGAAGCGTGACGCCGCCCGGATAGCCGAACATGCACTCCACGCCTTCGCGAGCGAGGCATTCCAAGAGGATCTCGGCGCCGCTGAGTAGCGGACCTTGGGTCGAGGATCCCGGATTTCCCGATATGGTCTGAGCCATGCGAGTTCAAATTCTCCTGAGCTTCTGGTTTGCTAACGAACGTGTGAGAAAACGAAAAAGGCCACCGTGGTGGTTGGTTACCCCGCCGGTGGCCTTGTTCGCGTTGGAAATTCCGTCAACCGTTCAGGCGGGGCAGTCTGGTACGACCCCTACGATAATTCGCCGAACGGGTACCAGAGAGGGGGACACGATGTTGCGAAGAACCGGTAGGTTGTGCGTGTTCATCAAGTTTCTCTCTGTTCTTGAGATTATCCCAAAAGCAGGCTAAATGCAAGCGGGCGATCGCATAAAATCGCCTTATCATTACATTCACTTCTAGTTGGGGCTGTACGGTGGTGGCGAGGCTTGTTTTCAATGACTTCCCCTCCTGTGGCTCGGACAGAGTTCGGGTTCACCCGTGTGGGTTCGTAGGGTTTCGGACGTTTCTTTAGGCCATAGTGGGTGGTTCACGCTCCTGATTTCAGGTCCGGGCGGGCGGCTTGGGTTGCTGGATAGCCGGATTTTTAGTGATTGGGGTTGGTTCGTTTGGAGCCCCTGGTTTTGTGGGCTTGTTTGTCAGCTTTGCTGCCGCCTCCTCTTCTTCGGCGGCGGTTTCGCGGGTGGTGGACTCGTCGCGCAGGCGATCGCCTTTGATGAGATAGAACATTTTGATGGCGCGGTCGCAGTCGCGGGCGGCGGAGGAGAGATAACGGCGGCAGAGTTCGAGCGCGTTGTCGGCTTTGACGCGTTCCATGAAACCGATGGCGAGGTAGTGGCGGAGCTCGATGTTGGCGAGGCGGCCGTCGATGTTGGGTCCCTGGAGAGAGACTTCGAGATCGAGGAGTCCGGTCTCAATGTTGGTGAGGCGGTCGTAGCGCCACTGTGCGTTGGCGACGCGGCGGACGTAGTCGCACTCGAGCTGATTGCCGGGATTGAGGGACTGGAAGTAGGCGTCGAGGTGCATGGCGTAGGCCTCTTTGTCCTCTTCGTCGAGGACGAAGGTTGCGGCGGCGTAGCCGTGCTTGCGGGCGTTTTGGGCGGCGATGCGCTTGCCTTCCTCGGTGAGGGGTCCAGTGGAGTTGCGGGCGTTCTCGCGGGCCTGCCAGATCTTTTTGGCTTTGGCGATCTGGTCGGGAGTGAGGGCCGCGTAGCGGGGGCCGGGATGGAAGAAAGAATTGGAATCCGTCGGATGGTTGTTCTTCTTCATTGTCATTGCGGACATGGTCGTATACTGCCTTTCTGTTTGGCGATTTCGGGCTGGGGCGTGGGGCCTCCAGTTGGCGTCACAGTAACGGGCAGGTCCAATTGGGCGGAGTGGGGGGTGGCTGGAAGGCGTTGAAAAGAAGGGAAAAAGAAATTTGGCCCGATCGTGGACGGCGATTCTTTCGCGCATGAGGTTTTGCAGCCGTCAGATTCGCTCGTGGAAGTTTGCGCCCGCCTTGCGGCAGCGAGAGAAAAAAATCAAGGAGTCCTTGAAAAGCAAGTTCAGCGCGTTTTTCCGGGGTCTCCTGCAACTGCACTTGCTGTCATTATGTGTTCCTGACGGGACAGAGCTTATGCCAAAACGTTGAGCTCTACGGAACTTGATTTCGCTTTGACGGCTCAACTGCGGCACATACGCTCCAGGCACACTGAAACTCGCCGCAGTCGCCCCCTGATTTGGCGCATCGAACGTCACGTTCCGGCGTGAACTACTGCGTCTGATTGCTTGTCAGCCTCGCTCTCGAACTGCGTCACCGACGGAATCTGCGCGATCTCCGCCGTGAACGCCGAGCGAGCTCTGCTTGCAGATCCCCTAAAGTCTTGCGTGGTTTTGGTCGGTTCCAATAGGCTGCGCATCAACTGCAGTGTTCGTATAGGCAGAACATCGAACTCAGGACTCTCGCAACCAGTGACCGTTCTTCGGCCGGAGACATGTCCGGAAGTTTTCGTTTCACCCTTTCATGGGTGTTGAAAGCCGCCAGCCATTCGAATCCGATATGCGGCCCGGCCTTTGAAAAGAGTTCCGCAGATTCGAGTTCCATTCCTTGCGCATGGCACATGTGCTCCGTTAAAAAGGAGAACCTGAACCGGACTCCAGATATCATAACTCCCGGAAAAGGCTATCGAGTTGCCTAGAGCCTCACAAATATCTACTGCCTCCCTCGGTCGATCAAGAGCGATCAGATAAATCGACAAGTGGCCCAGATCGTAAAGGCACCGTGTGGACTTAAGACTCCAATGGTCTCGTATCTTCTTCTTGAAAGTGGCGACGAGCTTGTTGGTCTCATTTGCTGGGTCGCCGAGCACTGATATAGGGGTTATGTTGTTCACAAGGCCTAGTACTAGTCGCGGTGATCGAAACCGTTTGTTGAGAAGCTGCCGCCGCCGGCGCCGTATACAGGCCTGAAGTGCTGATCGTGCCCAGCGCCCGCCGCCCGGTTAATCGACCAAGGTCAGGGTCGTGTTGCTTGCATTGCTCACGCTTGCGGTGAACTGCTGGGTACCGCCCAGGAACCATTCCTACAGTGGCAACAATCCCTCCCGCAAGAACGCTAACTCAGATTCCGCCCGTTTCTCGTAGTTCGCCCAACCCGGAAACCCGCCCCATTGAAAACTCCACCGAAGATACTCAACGAAAGTCCGCTTCCCCGGCTCGCCTATTAGTATTGAGGAGCCTTCGCCAGTTTCTCCATCACTGCCGCCAGTTGATCCGCGCCATTTGCGTCCAGTTCGCCTGAAGCCCGCAGCCCTAGGAACAACTGCTTCGCTTTCTCGAATGAGGATCGCGCCGCCGCCCCATTTCCAGCCGCGGCGTACAAAGCTCCATACGTCGCTTGAATGCTCGCCAAATCGGAACGGCTGCGGGCGCTTCCAGGCGCTGGATTCTTAGCCTTCGCCAGGGTGGCGACCGCCTTGTCCAGCAGCATCAAGCCAGGGCGACGATCCGGAACTTTCGCATAAACGATTGCAGTTCTCCAGTAAGCCGATATCAAACCTACGCTCGCTCTCGCATTGTTGGGATCGGCTGCCGCCAGAGCCTCTCGAATCGCGACTGTCTTTCCGTAGTGCGCCAGCGCTTCCGGAATACGTCCGGCTTCGGCCAGGAAGAATCCGATGTCGCTATGGCTGAACGACACTGCCATCTTCGCGTCCGCGTTCGCGGGTTCCGCGGCGGACAAACGCTCTTCCATTCGAAGAGCAGTTTCGTAGTAGCCCATCGCTTCTTTCGGACGGTGCAGTCTCCACAGTAGTGCGCCCAACCGCTTGGCAGTCAATGCATAGTTGCGAGTCGAGACGCCATCCCCGGAGTCAACCTCCAGAATCATTTTTTGCAGCACCCACTCCTTGGAACGGAGCTTAAGGGCTCCCTCGAGGTCGCGGCGTTCCACCATTTTGTCGGCCACGGCCGAGTATCCGGCGGCCAAGTCTTTCAACGAGGACACGTCGCCTGACGCCGTTTGCCTCAGGTCTTCGAGGATTTGGATCGCAACCGGCTCGTCTTCCTTTTTGCCCAGGCGAAGCAGGGTTATCGCCAGCAGCCGGCGGCGCTGGCGGTCCATTGCTGGATCCGATTTGAACTGCAGCAGCGCGAGAGCCTTGCGGTAACTCGTCTCCGCGGACGCGTATTCGCCCAGATGGGCGTCGCCCTTTCGGCCCTGCACGTCTCCTAAACGTTTGTAGCCCTCCGCGAGTTCCAACTGGAGAGCCGCATTGCCGGGGGACTGGGCGGCGGTGCGGTCCAGGTATTGGAGGGCCTGTTGAATGATGAACGACCGGGCTTTGGTCGAGCCGGGCAGATCCCGGATCGCATCGTGCACCTCGAACAAGAGCGATTTCGCCAGTTGGCGGGTTTCGGCAAGTTGAGCTTCAGAGCGGCGCCGTTCGATTCCGGCGATTCTGGCCTCCCACAACGTGGCCGCCAATCCTCCAATCAAGAGGACCACCATCAGCGCCGCGGCGGCAACGCCGAGTTTGTTGCGAGCGATGAACTTCGAACTCCGGTAACGCAGAGTTTGGCGTCGCGCGAGGACGGGTTGTCCGTCCAGGTGACGCTGGATGTCCTGCGCCAGTTGCTCGGCCGAGGCGTAGCGATTCTGAGGATCCTTCTCGAGCGTCTTGAGGATTATGTTGTCCAGATCGCCGGATAAGCCGCGACGGTTCGCTGGCTTCGCCACTGCAGAGGGCGTGGCGGATTCCCGCTCGCAGATCGCACGAGCAAATTCCTGGGGTGAAGAACTGCCCGTCTTTCCGACGAGGTACGGATTGTGTCCGGTCATCAATTTGAAGAGAAGGACTCCGAGAGAATAAACATCACTCGCGGTAGTGACTGGCTCCCCCCGGATTTGTTCGGGACTCGCGTATTCGGGCGTCAGCAATTGAGCGGCGCTCAATGTTCCCAGCGCGGGCTCCGGCGAGATAATCGTGGCGATTCCGAAATCGAGCAGTTTCGCCGTTCCATCGGGTGTCGCCAGGATATTCGAGGGCTTGAGATCGCGGTGGATGACCAGCCGCTGATGGGCGTAGTGAACGGCGGAACAGACCTGTAGGAAAAGTTTCAACAAGGCGCCGGGGGACTCGACTCGATCAGTGAAAGTATCGATGCGCTCGCCCTCGATGTACTCCATGACGAAGTATGGACGTCCACCGGCCGTGACGCCTCCGTCCAATAGCCGGGCGATGTTGGGGTGCTGCAATTTTGCCAGAATCTGGCGTTCGAGCTGGAAATGCCGGACGATGAGGTCTGTGTCCATTCCGCGCTTCAAAATCTTGATGGCGGCCTGCTGGGCGTATTGTCCGTCGGAGCGTTCCGCCAGGCAGACCCGGCTCATGCCGCCTTCCCCAATGTCCGCTACGATTTTCCAGTGGCCCAGTTGAACGCCGAGGAATGATTCCCGCAGGACCGGCTCAGCAATGAAATCGCCCGCTTCCCGATGCGATCGAAGGAGCGATTCCACCTCGGCGCGAAGTCCATCGTCGCCTGCACAATGCTCCGCGAGAAACCCGGATTGCTGTTCCGGCTCCAGATCGAGGCAGGCATCGAGGATCTCTTTCACTCGCGTCCACTTCCGGGCGTCCATGCCGCTCATTATGCCCTGCTCAACTCTCGAAACAGCCACGCGCGCGCAATGGCCCATTGCCGTTTCACGCTGCTGGCGGAGATGCCGATTAAATGAGCGGTTTCTTCAATCGACAAGCCTCCGAAGAACCGCAATTCGATGATCCGGCCCTGCTGTTCGTCGATCGCGGCGAGACTGGTCAGCGCGTCATCCAGCCGGACCAGGTCCACCTGGCGCCGGCCCTGCGGCACGTCGATACTCTCGTCGATCGAAAGCAGAGGTCCACCACTTTGACGCTTGCCAGCCTGACGCCTGCGCGCTTCGTCGACCAGGATCTGGCGGATCAAGCGGGCGGCGATTCCGAAAAAGTGGTAACGTCCCTGCCAGTCCACTTCATCCTGTTTCACCATCCGCAGATACGCCTCATGGACGAGCGCGGTGGTCTGGAGGCTGATGCCATCCGGTTCTTTGCGCAGATAGTGACTGGCGAGCCGGCGCAATTCTTCATACACGAGCGGCGTCAGCCGCCGCAGCGCCTCAGGTTCGCCCTTGCCCCATTCGGCCAGAAGCGCGGTTATGCTTTCCTCTCCCAGGCGGGATTCCTCCAAAAACCTGAGTCGAGTTTACCAAATAAACTTTTTGTGGGACCCTGACCCAGTTTGCCGGAACCGCCCGCATGTGTTCGATTGGAGGACCCATGCGAGCACGACTTTTGCTCTGCCTGCTGCTATACGGAAGCGCGCAAGCCCAGAGTTTTTACCACTTTCCGGTCGCCCCGGAAGGCGCTGACGGCGACGGAAGCGCGCGGACGACACTGGTTCTTCGAAACGCCGGCGCGCGGCTAGCCAAGGTTTCCATAGATTGGACCAACGACGACGGGAGCGTTCGCCGGGTCACGCTCGGCGACCTCGGTTCAGCCGCCCACTTTTCGATCACGCTCGCGCCTGGCGCGACGCGCACGCTGCAGACAACCGGTGTTGACCCGTCCACAGGCGCGGCAAGCGTTACTTCCGACCAGCCCCTTGGAGCCTGGGGTATGCTGTCGAAGTTTGACGGTGCGGGCGCATTGCGGGGTGAAGCCGGCTTTGGCGCCGTCCAGACCTCAACGGGGTTCCAAATTCCGGTTGACTCTGCTTCGGCAGTGGCGATTTACAACCCTGGGTCGAAGAGCGTATCGGTTACTTCCACCCTCACGGACGAAAACGCGGCTCCTCTCGGATCGCAGACCTTTACACTCGGCGCCGGGGCGCGCCTGACGCGAAACGTAGATGGAGATCTGGGAAGCCTCAACGGTTCCCATGGAACGCTGGGCCTTTTGGCTACCGGTCCGGTAGCTGCGCAGGTTGTTCGAACCAGCGGGGCAATACTGGAAGCCAGTTCGCTGACGTCCCGGCGAATGCGGTATTTCTTCCCGCGGCTCGCCGACGGCCCATCGGTTTCCGCAACGCTCAAAAGCACCTTTTTGTTGACCAATCTCTCGGCCAAAGCCGCTTCGGTTTCGATCTCTCTTTCCCGTGAGGATGGATCGCCCTGGTCCGTTTCGATCCCCGGTATGGATCCTGGCGACAACCTGAAAACGACACTCGCTCCAGGCGCGTCCGCGATCTGGCAAACGGATGGCGCGGGCTCATACGCGGCAGGCGCCGCGACGATCCGGTCGGATGCGCCGATCGGCGCGCAAGCCTTCGTGAGCGCCTCCGGCGCGCAAGGGGAGATCCTCTCGGAGGTTGCCGCTGTGGATTCGAGAGTCCGGCAACAGTCGACGTTCCCGTTCGACGCCACATCGGACTCGGTTTCAGGAGCCGCGTTCTACAATTCCGGCACACTGCCTGCGAACCTGAAGCTCACGCTGATAGACGCTGACGGAAAGACTGTGGCCACGTCGCAACTCGATCCGTTGCCTCCCGGCGGACAAATCTCGGGTTCCGTCTCCGATTTCTTTCCTGTCGCCTCCGTCCAAACCGGCGCGCTGGCCATGAATGCCGGAACCTCTTTCGTCTCTGCCGTCGCGACGCGTCTGAACTCTGCCCGTCCGTGGCCGTCGTTGCTTCCCGGCGCAGCGATCCCGCTTTCCGGGGTTCCGATTCAGGTCGCGACCACCGTGGATGACAAGCGCGCGGCTTCGGCGTCTATTGGTCCCAAAGGCGGGTCTCTCAGCCTGACGGACGCGGCGGGCAACCGTTTCACGCTTACGATTCCGGCAAACGCCGTGCTTACTACAGAAAAGATCACGATGACTCCAGTGACCGGCGCAAGAGGCGTGCCGGGGACGGGCCTGATCGCGGTGCAACTCGCACCGGACGGCCTGGCGCTCCTCGAACCGGCAACTCTTGCAATTCAGCCGGCAGGTGGCGCCGCCACTCCATCCCTTACGCCAGTCGGATGGTTTGGGTCCTCAGCTCCGGGCGTTTACCTCAATCTTCCAAAACCGAATTCGAGCCAATTCGCGATGCTCCTCACGCACTTCAGCAATGCGGGAGCCTCGAATATGATCGGCGGCGACCTGACCACCACGCTGCTCAACATCATCGATCTCCAAGCGTTTTATCAAGGCACGGCAACGGCGGCTCTGCAGGCAAAATCGACTGAAGATTTCGATGCGGCCTTTCTGGCCGAGTTCGAGGAAGTGATTGCGCCATTGATGGAAGTGGCGCTGGCGTCGGAGGACGACAATGTCATCCTGTGCGCAATTTACCATGCGCTCGCTTATGAACGGCAGTCTGAACTTCTGGCGGCGGACCCGGATGGCAGCATTACCGCGACTATTTACACTTTCATGACCGAAGGACGCAAGATCCTGATCAGGCACGCGAAGCAACGCTGCACCGAGGGGCACGACTTCACAGCCCTGCTGGACCTGCTTTCCGTCCTGCGGCAGGACCAGTTGCTCGGCGGCGGTGAACCGATCCCCGACATCCCATCTCTGGAAAAGCAATGCCCCAATCTGCTGCAGTTCGAGTTCACGTCCCTGCTGCAATCGAAATACGCCTCCGGGGGAGTCTACAAAGGGCAGCTCGGCGCGAAGTTTCCCCTTGATGGCTCCTGGGACAAGGAGATTCTGACGGCAGTCAAGGATCCATCCAAAGACCTCTTTGCGGCCTACCAGCTTTCCGGCTCCGGGCCGGCCACTTACGACAACTTCAGCTTCTCGCAACCGGGAAACGATGGCTGCACCATCGCGCTCGCGGGCTTGCGGCCCGCGGCAATGACCATCCCGAAGGACCAGCCGGATGGAAAGAAGAGTCAGGTCCAGTTCGCGTTTTCTTCGGGCTACGACCCTTCGCCCTATTCGATCAGCGGAGTCCAGCTATGCGCGTTTTGTCCGGTTTATCGAAAGAAGCTGGTCAAGGTCGATCTACTGGTCAAGCCGGGCTTGAGCTTCGAAGACCTTTCGCAGACCTGTCCTTTTACCGGCACGATCAAGGCGCCGATGCTGTTGTGGAACGACGGTTGGGAGAACGTCCATCCGGCGGACATCAACAGCGGCAATAGCTTTTTTCCGGATTGGGAGCTGGTGGTATCCGCGGACCTGCTGGCGCAGATCAAGAGCGCGCTCATTGTACCCGCGAAGGATCTGACGACCACGGAGTCGACGACGATGAAGCTTAACCGCATCACGCGTCAGCAGTAGGAGGAGATCGCAATGAAGTGGACATTCCTACTGCTGCTGGTTCCCACGATGTTCGCGGATGACCAGGAAAAGGCCGCAAAGAAAGCGCTCGAGCAACAGGCAAAGACATTTGTCACCGAGGCCAAGGGTCTCGAAAAGTCCGGCAATCTGCTTGAAGCCAGAACCCGCTATGCCAATTCGCAATCTTTCACCGACAGCAAGGAAGCTGCGCAGGCGATCAAACGGATCGACGGAGAGATTCAGAAGCGGGTCAAGGCCGCCCTGCATAGCGCGCATGCGCTGTACGACAAGGGCAATTACAAGCAGGCTGCAACCACGCTCGAAGGCGCCGCGGCGCGGCTTGGTTCGAGTTCCCTGTTTTCCTACAACCTGGGCCTCTGTCATCAGCGTCTCGGCGACTCGGCGACAGCGCTGGGGCACCTGGATCAGGCAGTCATCAGCACTTCAGACCCCAAACGGAAGGTTCGGATCAGACAGCTTCGCACGGCGTTGGTCACGGGCGATCTTTCCGCCATCGCGCTCAAGGCTGACGATCGCAGCCGGGTCGACAAGATCAACCAGTTGATGGATGCAATCGGCTTCGAGGCCACTGTCGAAGAAGCGCCTGCATCCATCCAGCAACAGGCCGAAACCGGAATTCCACCGGCACGCCGCGCAACGTCTTCCGTCGGGAACGAGTCCCGCAAACCGTCGCAGCGCAACGTCAATTTATGCCAGGCGCTCGACTCGCTCAAAAGCCCGCGAACTCCAAGCGTCACGTTCAATCTGGCCAAATGCGCAGAGGATAACGATCGCCTCGCGGACGCCGCGCAACTGTTCGCACAATACCTTCAGTTGGCTCCTTCCGCCAGTGACGCAGACCTGGTGCGGATCCGCATTTCCCGTTTGAACTCCAGGGCTGGACTCCCGGGAGACCAGGGCGCGAAGGTGCGGCGCTTGTATGCGTCGGCGGCGCGCTCGCTGGAGGTCCGGCGGTACGATGCGGCTTTGTTGGATTATCAGAACGCCGCGGCGGAAGCCCCGCAATTCGCGGCGGTGGAGTGGCGGCTTGGATTGATGTACGAGGCGATGGGAGACCTCGTACAGGCGCGGCGGCACTTTGAGTCTTATCGCCAGTTGGAGGCGGATCCCGCCGGCCGGAATGAGGTCAACCTGCATCTCGAAACTCTCGAACTCAAGCGCGCCAAATACGACGAGGAAGTCGAACAGGCCTCCGAAATCATTTCCGATCTCTTGAACCGAGCTATGAACCTGACCTTCAATGGCCTCGAGGACCGCGCTTCTCTCTATAAGCAACGCGCCAGGCAGCGTGCGCGCGAAGCGTCGAAACATAAAGTGAGAATGGTGGGCGGCTTCAGCATTCCCTTCGCTTACGCGCAGCAGCAACTCGCGGAAGCCGCGGAACACCTGGCGCGCGCCCTGGTCCTGTTTCCGTTGGGCGCCCAGGCGAATCAGTTGATGGCCCTCGTTCACCTGCAAGGCAACGATGGTCCTTCAGCGATGCGTGCATTCGACGCCGTGGCTAGCCAGAATCTTCCGGTGTCCTTCTACGCCGAGATGCGCGGCCGCCGCAACAAGGATCACGCGGTGAAATGCGAGTTGACGCGTGACGGACTGCGGCTTATTTTGCTTTCCTCATACGACAAGAAAGCGAAACCAACGGCGCCCGCCAAACAGGCAGGAGAAGATGGTCTCGGAGATCTGGTCGTCGACCCGCTGACCAGGAGGGCCGACGACGACTTCGAGTCCGTCAACATAAAGTCCTCAGATATCAAAAAGCTCGAAACGAAGAACGGTCACCTCGTCTTGAAGCTCGCGAACAACGAGGACATGACGATTTCTCCGATCTATCTTCCGGCGTTCACGCCTTCTGATGGACCCGCCGGCCGCCGGTTTGGCAACAACTATACACGCCTGTTCATCCGGTACCCGGGCCTTGAAGAATCGAAGCTTGGGACGGAGGGATTGACCGGATTTGAAAAGGTGAAGCTTGGTTACGATATCGCCAACGCCGCATATGGGATTTCGACCAGCCTGAACCCGGTTGGGGCTGTGAGCGCGCTCGAGACGTTTATCCAGATCTCACGAGAAGTGCGCCGGGTGGCGAAGTCGCTGCAGGTGACCTATGCCGCATGGGCGAGGACGATTGAGGACCAGCAGGAATTGCAATTGGGAAATGCCTTCAAGGCGATTCCGAGCGAACCCGTGAAACTCGCGTTCCTCGAAGATCTGAAGTGATAGCTGGGGGCGAACGTCCCGGGAGCGGCGTTTCCCTACTAAGGAATCAGCCGAACAACGGACGCCGGCGCGAGCGGTTCCTTCCGGGTCTCGGGGCGCGCCGGGCGCCTGTTCGGCTATTGGGGAACGAGCGGCACAACGCACGGTGGCGCGATCGGTTCCTTTCTCGTTTTGGGCCGCGCCACGCGGCTGTGCAGCTATTGACTTTCCTTCTTCACTGCCGGACGCTGTGGAGGAGTGCGCCAGTATCCGTCCCATTTCGCATCGCCCTGCGGACCATAGTTGGCTGGCAGTTTATCCCAACGCTCGCGTGTCAAGCCGTTGAGGTCCCACAGCACCTTGCCCGCGCGAACCGTCATTTCGCAGGTCAGCTTGCGGATCCCTCCATGCGCGCGCCGTGCATGTCGACAAAGCCGAACGATCCCTTCTCGAGTTTCAGGACCGCAACGTCGGCAGGCGCCCCAACCGAGAGAATCCCGTTTCTACTTCAGGCTGTACGACCAGTCCGTGCGGAGTGCGGAGATCATTGAGTTTCTGGAGGCATTACTGCGGCATGTTCGAGGTCCGCTCACCATCGTCTGGGACCGCTTATCGGCACACAAAAGCCGCGCGACGATGGATTTCCTGAACCGGCACAAGAAGGGCTCTGTGTGGAGTTCCTTCCGGCTTATGCGCCGGAACTCAATCCGGTGGAATACACCTGGGCGTACTGGAAGCAGCACACGCTGCCGAATGTCTGCCCCAAGGACTACTGGTCGTTGAACCAGCGCCGCACGCAGGACACTGAAGCGGATGCGCCGTAGGCCCAGACCGATCGTTGCCTTCTGGAAGCAGGCTCAACTGGGCCTCGAATGACCCTATATTATGCGAACATCAATAGCAAGGCATCCGCCGATGCGTCTGGCAGCAGAATCTCGTAGGACGTATCCGGCAGGCCATCCTCCAACATCGAAGCCTTACCCGTCTTCGTATTGTCCGCCTGGCTCGTCGCTACGATCGAGACGGTTTGTTGAGTGGCTGCCGCCGCCGGCGCCGTATACAGGCCTGAAGTGCTGATCGTGCCAGCGGCTGCCGCCCGGTTCATCGACCAGGGTCACGGTCGTGTTGCTTGCATTGGTCACGCTTGCGGTGAACTGCTGGACACCGCTCAGGAACTATTCCTACAGCGGCATCAACCCCTCCCGCAAGAACGCTAACTCAGATTCCGGCCGTTTCTCGTAGTTGGCCCAACCCGGAAACCCGCCCCATTGAAAACTCCACCGAAGATACTCCACGAAAGTCCGCTTACCCGGTTCGCCTATTAGCAGAGCATCCGCCGATGCGTCTGGCAGCAGAATCTCGTAAGACGAATCCGGCAGGCCATCCTCCAACATCGAAGCCTTTCCGGAGGCGTCAGGACCAACGACAAACCGCACCTCCGCCTCCTCACGTTCCTCTTTGGGAGTTTCCTTCCATTCTTCCAGTGCGCCGTCCAGTCCATATGCTCCATCCATTTCGAAAGCATCCGTATCGATGCCGCTATTTTCCGGGCTCAGGATGGGATGCACTCCATTCAGCGACACTGCTCCGATCACGTCAATGAAGGTCCGCACCGAAAGAGGCAGGTAGAGGCGCGCCCGGTCGCAGCCTTTGAGCGCCGCAAGGTCCTCATCGCTAGGCAGCTCATCAAAGCCATCCCCGTGAAGAAACTCATAGTCCAGTTCCTTCAGTTTGTCTGTTAGCCGGACCAGATTGTAATTCGCTCGCCGAATCGTCTCGAAGGCTACTTCTCGTGCTGCCTTCGAATAACCTTTCTTGCGGACCTCGGGTCCGAGGGACACCAGATCTCGCCACACTGCCTCGTGTTCTCCGCTCTGGTACCGGCTGAGAAGCGACTTCGCATCCACATGCACAGCCGGACTCGCCACTCGGACTTTGGGTTTCTCGGCTTGAACATCCGATTCTTCGCCACGGTCCCAAGCCCTTGGCCAGTCGTGGAAGTCTCCAATCAAGTTCCCCTCGATCAGCAAGCTGTACATCGGCTCATCGGGGAAATCATTCAAGCGGACTTGCCATAACTGGCCCTGAATGGTGGTCGTCTCCCACGGAACATTCAGGTCGCTCGTCTTACGCCAGGCAATCGATTCCTGCTGTTTCGCTCTGACTTCCGCCCCGACCAACGGCAGACGTTTCGATTTCCGCTCATCCTCCCGGTCCCAATGAGGAGGCTCATACCAGTACCACTCCAGGATGTTCTTTGCACAGTCTTCGTCAGACAGACCTCGCAATTTCGCCTCGCCCAAAGCGTCAGAAACGACGGCCCATACATGGGGATCTCGGCCAGGTCCGCGACATCCATTTTCGGCGCTCGAAAGATATGCTCCAGGTAGATGAACTGCTTCTTTGGAAGCAGGGGCATCGTTCTGAATCGCTCGTTGTGCAAGCGATTCCTGGCAATCAGAATATCGCAGGCGCCCTTGTCGTCCAAAGCTGGCACTTTTGGAGCACTGAAGCTCCAGCGGGTAAAAGCTTGCACACGATCCGAATATCGTGAGTTCCATAAATAGACGAGACGCTGGAGGAATCCTGGGGCATGTGTGGCTGGGGGCGATTGGGCGTATTCCACTAGGTACGCGTCATCCCTTCGCTCTCTGATGGAGCGCTTATATCGTTCATAAATCTCGGAATTGAGCACCCTCATTCATTTCCTCCTGGGCTTCCGTCTCCGCATCTCGCATTGGCGCCAATCGCAGCCATCAAGGCGGCCGGTGAGTGCTCGCGAATGCCGCTTGGCAGCCTGGTTCCCAGCGCGCCTCAGAACCTTCCTTTCGGCATAATTTTTCGCATGCGTTAGCTCCGTCTGGCGCGAAAGCGTCCTCTGTTGCACTTCCTGACCCGAAGGTCTGCGCGATAGACGCGAAGTTTCTTCAAAGACCGCAGAGAGTACACCGGCACGCCGTTGCCCGGCGCATTCGTCACCGTCGGAACGAACTGTTGGCTGCCTCCGGCATACTTTGGTGCAGGCTTCGATCAGAACGAGATCAAGTCCTGTTTCAACTTCCCGATCAACTCCATCGGGGCTTGGGCAGGATGGTGCTTCCATCCCGGAAATCCCGCGTAATTCAAGATCGCCGATCGCAAATATGACAGGAATGTCAGATCTTCAAAGCCTACAAACTTCGGATCTGCAGTCGCCGGCCGCAGCGCCACGCTCATTCCATCGCCGCCTCCGATTCCGGCCTTGATCTCAGGACTCCAGCTAATCTCCAACTCTCCAGGAGCCTCAGAGTCCTCGATCGACCGTGCCAACGGCAATACGACGAGAGGATCCACGAGCGGAATGTCTTCTTCGTCCTCAAAGACGAACATTGACTTTGCCACAAATGCAAGCGACTTGTGCCGTCCTGTGAGATTCACCGCGCCAAACTTTTCGTACCAGGCATCGAGAATCAAGGGAAGTGGACCATCCTCCCGCAGGTCGCTCAAAGCTTCCCGATCGGCTTTCTTGGGCTTGCCCAGGATCTCCAATTTGAGGCCGCGGACCCCGAACTTGTAGCCCTCTTCCTCCAGCCGCCCGACGACCAACGTAAGGTTCTTATGGATCCGCTCGACAGTTTCCCGAGCGACCTCCACACCCGGCCCGCGATATGGCTCCTGCTGGATACGTTCTCCGATGCTCTCCATTTCTGCCCAGACCTCCGCAAATTGCCCTGCCTTGTAGCGGTTTACCCAATCTGAGGAATTGATGTTCTGGGGTGGCAGCGGAGGAGGCACATGCGCTGCCGGGTGCTCAAAAGTCGCTTTGCGAACTTGGCGTTTCCAGCTTTTGGTGGGCCAAACGAGGAACGTTCCTGTTTCTCGGCCATCAATCAAGAGCGTGAACGGCAGCCGGTCCGGAAAGTCGTTGAGCCTGACTTCCCATGTTTGGCCATCCACATTTCCGCAGCGCCAGGGAACGTACAGGTCCCCTGTGTCTACCCATTCCAGCTTCCGGGCGAACCGATCCTTCATTTGCAACCAGTCCTTGCGTTCGAGGTCCGCCGCCAGTTCCGGAACAGGAGATATCAGCCAGTCCAACACCACCTGAAAATCGTCGGGCTTATAGGGAGGAACCTTGCCTCCGTTTCGCAGCAACCATTCGATTGTTGGCATCCAAGCACTGCAGTCCGTAGCGATCGCCTTCACTCTCATTTCGTACAGCTTCATCTGTTCGATTTCGTGAATTATCCATTCGGGCCTGTCGGCGCCGAACAAGAGTCTTTTTACTTCAGATTTGTCGCGGCCATTCTTTTCCCAAACGCGCCCGTAGTGATAGGTCAGGAAACGAAGAGCGAAATCTTCGGCCGGTTCGATATTGTAACGTTGGCGATTCCGCTGTTCCAACAGAACTTTGGCTGAGTCACTCCACAGTTCAAATAGCTCTTTAACGCTTCCGAACCTGCCACACCATTTCAAAAGGGACTTATCGTCCGCAGGTAGTGGTGGAAAGCCTTTCTTCAGTCCAGCCAGATCGTTGTTCTCCATCACGCTTCTTTCGACGTTCTGGGTGCTAACATATTCAGCGAGAAGGGTCTCTCTCAGGATCGCCATCTTTCATCCTTCCTCATTCTGCCGGGCAGGGTCTCGGACCAGGATTGCAAATTTTTGCCAAGGGACTGTGCAGGATCGTGGCTACCCCACAGGCCGTGCAGACCGGTCGGCTGGCGCCAATGGCGTCCACTTGGTACACCAAGCCAGCTTTGAACAGTATCCTCTGTTCCGCATGATGAGTGAAGAGAAACGGAACCATAGCCATTGATAGTTGGACTACTTAAACGTATGCGTCTAGCCGGACAAGTCCAAGAACCTACCATAGCCCTGCTTGACGACGTCCGACACCGGCTCTCCGGCAGCTCTCGCTGAGCAAGGACCG
>JACXTT010005007.1_pt1 | contig 19404 bp, 18 predicted proteins | sample 9270951 | NCBI WGS metagenome assembly JACXTT01 (sample SAMN15532306, study PRJNA645909) | rock metagenome | isolation source: weathered quartz diorite | place: Puerto Rico | collected 2017-06-21 | reverse complement strand
GGCCAAAGGTAATCTCCGAGCGGCGCCTTCGCTACGCCGCTCGAAGCGATCGATCGGCCGCCGCGATTCGGCCCAAGGTTGGGCCAACGGAGCGAGCGGAAGAGCGCGGCGTCATAGCCGGCGGGACTCGGCGGCGCGCCGGCCGCGACCTTCGGTGCGAAATCCGAAAGCACGTGAACGCTCGCGATGCCAGCCAGCACCGACAACAAACCGACTGTGACGATTGTAATTACAATCCGGACCGATAGACTTTTTCGAAGACGCATTGGGAAACCTCACTAATCACCAGCAAGATTCCGCGGGAGCGGAACAAAAGCGTCCGCACTCTATGCGAACACCGGACTCAATTCAACTGGAAAGAGTGAAAGAAGAAATTCGTGCACGCTCAAGCGCGGCGAATCACCAAAGCGCTGTTCTTTGATCCGAAGCCGATGCAGTTGCAGAGCGCCGTCCGCACGTCGGCTTTGCGCGCTTCGAGTGGAACGTAATCCAAATCACAGTCCGGATCGGGATCGTCGAGATTCACTGTCGGCGGAATCAATCCTGTGGTCATTGCGCATAAGGCCGCGCCCAATCCGGCCGCGCCACTCGCGCCTTGCGGATGTCCTATCTGAGACTTGGTTGCGGACATCGGAATGCGATGCGAGTTGCAGTTGAGGGCAATCTTCAACGCGTTCGTTTCGATGCGATCATTCAGCACGGTTGAAGTTCCGTGTAGGTTCACGTAATCGATCTCTTCCGGCGCTACTCCCGCATCTTGCATCGCTAAGGCCATCGCGCGCGCAGGTTCATCGCCACCTTCCTGCAAGCGAACCCGATGATACGCATCGCAGGTGGACCCATAGCCGATGACTTCAGCATAGATCTTCGCGCCACGATCTTTGGCGCGCTCGTACTCCTCAAGCACGTAGATCCATGAGCCTTCGCCGAGCACCATGCCGGATCGATTGCGTGTAAACGGTCGCGACGCGCGCTCTGGCTCTTCATTCCAATCGGTCGTCAAAACCGTCAGCAAATTGAACCCAGCCAGAATTCCCGGCGCGAGCGGTGCATCAACACCGCCTGCCAGCATCATCTCTTGCCGGCCGAGCGCGATGTGCTGGGCCGCATACGACATCGCATCTGTCGAGCTTGTGCAGCCGGTAGAGACAACATGCGACAGACCGCGCAGTCCAAACGCCATCGATAGTTCACTCGATAGAGTTCCATGTGTCGCAGCCGGAATGATGTAAACGCTCGCTTTGGAATGAGAACCGCCGTTGTACCAAATCGCGTAATGGTCCTCGACGAAAGGCAGACCGCCCCCGCCAGTGCCAAGCTCGACGCCAATCTGTTGTCGCTCTTCGATGGAAAGATTTTCAGGTGTGATACCGGCGTCGGTGAAAGCTTCGCGCGCGGCGGCTAAAGCAAGTGGCACGGTGCGCGGCACATGTTTGCGATCCTTCGCGTTTAGTTGAGACTGCCAGTCGAAGCCGCGTACTTCGGCCGCGATCTTTACCGGTGAATTCGACACGTCAAAAGATTCAATCCGGCGCACACCACTGTCGCCACGTTGCAGTCCAGACCAGAACGCCTCGCGACCGATACCAATCGGGGTCACACAGCCCATGCCGCTGATGACGACACGTCGAAGCGATTTAAAATTACTAAGCATCGTTCGCGATCGGACCTTTCAGGGCTTTCACAGGACGCCCAGCATAACATCGCACTCTGCTACTCAGCCAACAAAAAGGCCGGACGCAAGCATCCGGCCCTTGATGCAAGTGAAAAACAAGAATCGTCACTCCACTTTTGTCCCGCACTCAGCGCAGAACTTCGCGCCCGGCTTCAACTCAGCCTGGCAGTTCGAACATTTCGCCGCCAACTGTGAGGTACCGCAGTCGCTACAAAACTTCGCGCCCGCCAGTAACGCGGCGCCGCACTTGATGCATTTCTGCGTTGATACCGCGGCCGCAGGTTCAGGAGCCGAGGCCGGTCGCATCGCATTGTTCATCGCACCGGCCATCGCGTTACCCACAGCGAAGCCTGCGCCGAGGCCGGCACCGAGTCCGGCGCCACCACCTTCGTTCTGCGCCGCGTCGCGCATCGCCTGGGCCGCCTGGAACTGAGTGTACTTGCCCATGTCACCGAGGACGCCCATCTGCGTCCGCTGATCCATCGCTTTCTCGACTTCTTCGGGCAGCGAGATGTTTTCAACCGCGAACTTCGTCAGTTCAAGACCCAGAGTTTTGAATTCGCCCTGAAGCTTGTTTCGAGCAAACTGGCTTAGTTCGTCGTAATTCGAAGCAAGATCAAGCGCCGCAATTTTCGATTCACCAAGCGCATCTGAAAATCCGCTCACCAACGTGCGCCGCAATTGACCTTCAATATCTTCTGTCACAAATCGTGCGTTCGTTCCCGCGATTTGTTTGATCAACTCCCGCGGATCGGCAACACGCATCGAGTAAATGCCGAAGGCGCGCAACCGCACCATGCCGAAATCCGCATCGCGCATCATTACCGGATTCGAAGTGCCCCACTTCAAATCGGTGAACTGTTTCGTATTCACAAAATAAACTTCCGATTTCATCGGCGAGTTGAAACCGTACTTCCAAGCTCCGAGCTTCGAAAGGATCGGCGTGTTTCCGCCTTCGACGCTGTAGCGGCCCGGGCCGAATACATCTGCGATCTGTCCCTCATGAACGAATACTGCCGCCTGTGATTCGCGCACAATCAACTGCGCACCGTTCTTGATCTCCTGATCGCGAACGGGAAAGCGATAAAGCATCGTATCGGTCGAATCGTCGAGCCACTCGATGACTTCGATGAACTGCGCGGTCGGCGAAAGTCGGTCAAGAATTCCCATTTGTCGTCTCCTTACGATGAACTGCCAGACATTATACGGTGAAAGCGCATAGCGTGTTCAAGGAAGTCTCAGATCGCGAGGATTAGGAGCAGATTAGAAGCGACCGACGTTCAGCGGTCCGCGGAGTTCACTATCGAGATTGTCTGCACCTGACGCGGGCGCGCCAAGCGAAGACTGCGAGCGCGGTCAACCCGCCAAACGAATCAATCATACTGTCATAAATTGAGGCGGTGCGCGTCGGCACAAACATTTGGTGGAACTCGTCGCTGAGCGCATAGACAACGACGAACGACAACGCCACGATAAACCATCGCGCCCGCAGCCAGTTCGCTGAAGAACTACTAAACGCGCGCGCCGCCAACAGCGCCAGGATCGCGTACTCGGTGAAGTGACCGGACTTGCGCACGAGAAAGTGAATTACACCGAGCGTCTGATCGCTCGCGTTCGGAAACAATAGGTGAAGCGGCCTGACGATAAACGAAGAAGTGTGCGAGGAAGACAACAGATCGCTCGAACCAATAAAAATAAGAGCCGACCAGACGATTAACGGGCCGTAACGAAAGAGGCGAGTACTCACAACGCTGCCGCGCCGGAAACGATCTCGATGATCTCGCGAGTAATCGCAGCCTGGCGGGCGCGGTTGAGATTGAGTGTCAGCGTGGAAATCAGTTCGCCCGCGTTGTTCGAAGCGGCGTCCATCGCAGTCATGCGCGCGCCTTGTTCAGACGCGATCGATTCGAGCAGCGCGCGGAAAATTTGTGTTTCCACCAAACGCGGTAGCAGCCGGGTGAAGATTTCCGCCGGCGGTTGTTCGTAGATGTAGTCCTTAACTTCGGTTGACGCTTTGTCCGCCTCATCCAATTCAGTTGCACGCGAAATCGGCAGCAATTTTTCGACCACCATGCGTTGAGTGAGCACCGTTTTGAACTCGGCAAAAATCAGGAAGACCTTGTCGATGGTTTCATCTTCAGTAAATCGTTTGATGACGTCCGCCGCAACTTCGAGCGCTTCGGAAAACTCAACGCGGCCCTTGCCGGTCAGCCCAATATACTCACCGACAACGTTCGCGCGCTTGCGGAAAAAGTCCCGGCCCTTTCGTCCAATGGCCATGAACTCAATGTGCTTGCCGGGATTTTCTTTAACGAATGCCTGCGTGGCTTTGATGAGGTTCGCATTAAATGCACCACACAGGCCTTTGTCCGCAGTCACGAGCACCACCAGGTACTTTTCATCTCCGCGCGCATCGAGTAGCGAATGGTGAAAATCTTCCGTCGTTTGTCCAGCGAGATCGGCGAGCACGTCGGCCATCTTGCTCGCGAAGGGACGCGCATTAATGACGCGATCCTGCGCGCGCTTCAGCTTGGCCGCGGACACCATCTTCATGGCCTTGGTGATCTGCTGCGTGTTCTTGACCGACTTGATCCGCCGGCGAATGTCTAAAAGATTGGCCATTAAGTAGCGATTACGCCGCGGCAGCTTGCGCGCGGTCCGCCCAAACTTCTTTGAAGTCCTTTAGTGACTGGTGCAGGTCCTTCTCAATCTCATCTGTCACTGTCTTCTTCTCGCGCAAAGCTTGAAGCACGCCGGGATGCGAATTCTCCATAAAGCGCAAGAGCTCGGCTTCGAAAGCCCGCACGTCAGCGACCGCCACGTCATCCGTGTAGCCATTGTTCGCCGCCCAAATTACGAGCACCTGCTTCTCAACGTCCATCGGCTGATACTGCGGCTGCTTCAAAATTTCGGTGAGACGTTCACCGAGCGCAAGTTGCGCCTGCGTGGCTTTGTCGAGATCTGATCCGAACTGTGCAAACGCGGCCAGCGCGCGATACTGCGCCAGCGAAAGACGCAAACCGCCGGCGACTTGTCTCATCATCTTCACCTGCGCCGAACCGCCCACGCGCGACACTGAATTGCCGACGTCGATTGCGGGACGAATGCCCGAGTTGAAAAGATCCGACTCAAGGAAGATCTGACCGTCGGTAATTGAGATTACGTTCGTCGGAATGTACGCCGAGATGTCACCGGCCTGTGTTTCGATGACCGGCAAGCTGGTGAGCGAACCCGCACCCTTGGCATCCGAAAGTTTCGCGGCACGCTCGAGCAAGCGCGAGTGGAGATAGAACACGTCGCCCGGAAATGCTTCACGACCCGGCGGGCGGCGTAACAGCAAAGAGATTTCGCGATAGGCTGCGGCTTGCTTCGATAAATCGTCGTAAATCGTCAGCGCATGCTGACCTCGATCGCGGAAGTACTCACCCATTGCCGCGCCCGAGTATGGCGCGAGGAACTGCATGGCCGCCGGATCAGACGCGGTCGCTTTCACGACGATCGTGTAATCCATCGCGCCGTAATCCTGGAGCGTCTTTACGACCTGGGCTACCGTCGAAGCTTTCTGGCCGATAGCGACGTAAATGCAAATCACGTCTTTGCCGCGCTGGTTGATGATCGTATCGACCGCCACGGCCGTCTTGCCGGTTTGACGATCGCCGATGATCAGCTCGCGCTGCCCACGGCCGATGGGCACCATCGCGTCGACGGCTTTCAAGCCGGTTTGGAGCGGCTCTTTCACCGGCTGACGATCGACCACACCGGGAGCAATGCGCTCAACCGGGTTGTATTCGTCGGTCATGATCGGGCCGCGGTCATCGACAGCATTTCCCAGCGCGTCGACCACGCGACCGACCAGGGCCTGACCAACCGGCACCTGCATAATGCGGCCAGTGCGCTTCACCAGATCGCCTTCTTTGATCTTCTGGAAGTCACCGAACAGCACCACGCCGACTTTGTCTTCTTCAAGGTTCAGCGCCAGTCCGCGCACGTCATGCGGGAACTCGAGCAGCTCCACGGCCATGACTTTTTCCAGACCGTGAACCTCGGCAATGCCATCGCCGACTTTGATCACAGTGCCGACTTCGGCCACCGTCACGCCGGCTTCAAAGTTCTGGATCTGCTGGCGAATGATTTCGTTAATTTCGTTTGCTTTAATTGGTTCCATAACGTTACCGATGAACGATGAAGTATGAACGATGAATTCGGAACGTTCATCGTTCCGCGTTCATCACTCAGCGTTATTTATCCCGCCATCTTCTCTTTAATCTGCTGCAATTGAGTACGCACGCTTCCGTCGTAAACGGTCGACCCGATGCGTGTGACCAGGCCGCCGATGATCTCCTCATCAGTAGCAAAATCAATGCGCACATTCTTTCCAGTTAACTGCGCGAGCCTGGCACGTAGCCGTTCTTGCGCATCGGCAGGGACCGCGCGCGCAGTCGTCACTGTCGCGGCCACCATCCCGGCACGCTCGTCCAGAATCTGCGCGAACTTGCGATTGATTTCGACAAGTTCTGTCAATCGCTGGTTCTGTAACAGCACCTTTAAAAAGTTCGCCGTGGTGGTGCGTGGCCTTGCCCGATCGACAAGACTGTTCAGCACGGCACGTTTCTTATCCAGAGCAATCGTCGGATTCGCCAGGACTTCCCGCAGGTTCGCATTTGATCGCAGAATCTCTTGCCACTCGAGCAGTTCTTGCTGAACGTCGCGCGCTTCACCGCGCTCCAGGACCACATCTGCCAGCGCTGCCGCGTAACGACGCGCAACCGTTTGCACACTCATTGCGTCGCTCCCATGCCCTCGATGCTGCGTCCGATTAATCGGGCATCGTCTTCGGGACGCATGTCGCGCCTAATCAGATCTTCGGCCAAGCGAATTGACTGTTCCGCGGTAAATCGGCGCAACTCGTTCTTCGCAGCTTTGCCCGCGTTTTCGATTTCGCGGGAAGCATTGGCACTCAACTTCGAAATCTCGGCTTCGGTCGATTGTGCGATCCGGTCGCGTTCGGCGGCAGCTTCACCCTCGGATTTTTCTTTAATAGTTGCCACCTCGGCATTCAGCCCCGTCAACCGCTCTTCTACTTCCTTGAGTTTTGCGAGCGCGGCATCGCGTTCGATTCGCGCCTTCTCTAACTCAGCCTTGATGCTCTCACGACGCGCGCGAAACGCATCACCCAATTTCGCTTTCCGGGTGAGGATGTACACCAGGGCGCCGACGAAGATGAAAAGATTGACGAACTTCCAAACTTCAAAACCCGGATAATCCCACCACTTCGGTGCGTCTTCGGCAAAAACAAAATAAAGATTTGCGAATGCGATCATCATCAATTCATTTGGGCATCATTGATCGGACGATTCAGTACGCGGCTGCCAATCTCGCTCGCAAGTCGACGCGATTCCGATTCCAGCGTGGCGCGCGCGGCCGCCGCCTGTTGCTCGATGGTCTTCTTTTCCTGCGCAATTGACTGTGACAATTGCTCGCGCATCTCGTTAAGTCTTTGCTGACGCTCTTTCATTGCTTCCGCGCGTTGCGCTTCGGTCAGCGCATAAGCTTCGGAACGCGCTTGTCGTAGCGAGCGCTCGTACTCACTCAATTTCTGGCTGACGCTTTGCGAAATTTCTTCAGCCTCACTCATTCGACCCCGAGTGCGCTTCTCGCGATTCGCAAGAATCTGATTGATTGGCTTGTAGAGCGTAACGTTCAATAAGTACACCATCACCAAAATGATGATGACGTGAAGGATCAGCGTGCCGTCAGGCACAAGTTGAATCGAGTTTTCGGCAAAGCCGAGAGCGATTGGCATTACGATTCGTCTAAGCTGGGGATTAAGTTTTCAGATCGTTTCGGATTCCGGATCTGAATTTCGGTTTCACTGAGCCTCGATCATCGTCTCACAGCCACAGTGACCCAAGCTGAGTGCGTCGAAAGCTTTGAAGGCTAACATGCCGTTTTTCCGTTGGTCAAGCACGCCTGCGTCACTCCTTGACATCGAATTGCCGCGCCGTTAGGCTAGGTCTTTTCATCGATCCGGAGAATTCGTATCTATGTCGAAGCGAACCTTTCAACCGAACAATCGCCGCCGCGCCAAGACGCATGGCTTTCGCGCGCGCATGGCGACCAAGAACGGCCGGCTGGTGCTGAAACGGCGCCGGGCCAAAGGCCGCAAGCGACTCACCCCGTCGCATTATTAATTCATTGAATTCGAGCCCGCACGTAACGCCGGCTAAGTTGAGTGAGGCGTTGCCGAAGCGCTGTCGCTTGCGTGCACGCGCTGAATTCCAAAAAGTCTACGCCGAAGGGCAACGTTATGACGGCCGATTGATGGCCGCTTTTTTACGTCGGAACGAATTTCCAGAACATCGGCTCGGCGTCACGGCCTCTACGAAAGCGATTGGCAAATCGGTCGACCGGAACCGCGCCCGGCGATTGATTCGTGAATTGTTCCGCCGCAGCCCCGCAGAATTAGTGGCCCTGCGCCGGCGATATGATTGGGTAATTAATGCCAAGCGGCCTTTGTTGACTGCGACTGAAGAACTTCGCTTTCGCGAGTTTCGTAGGATGGTTGACCAGGTGGCGAGGGCCGAGCGGTAAGTGCAAACTCCCTCTCCTTTGGGAGAGGGAGCAAAGCGGTGAGCGATGCGCGTTGTCCTGATTTCGCTTTTGAAGTTTTACAAAGCGGCAATCTCACCGTGGCTGCCGCGGTCTTGTCGGTTTACGCCGACCTGTTCCGAGTACGCCCGTGAAGCGATTGAAAAGCATGGCGCATTCAGAGGAACCGGAATGGCCATGTGGCGATTACTTCGGTGTCAGCCGTTTTGCGCGGGCGGTTACGATCCGGTGAAGTAGTTAGTTTCGAATGAAGCAACAGCAACGATTCGTACTGGCACTGGTCGCTTCGGCGGCCGTCCTTATTCTTTGGAATTATCTTTATCCACCTGTTAAGCCACCCCAGCAACCAAACGCAAATGTAAATGCGAACGCCAACGTTTCGCCGAGCAGTTCGCCCACGGCTTCACCAACGGCACAGGCTCAAGCCAGCGCCACACCGGCGAACCCGCAGGCGGCAGCGTCTCCGTCACCGACGCCGGAAGCTGTGCCCGCGCGAAAGCTGAAGATCGTCACGCCGCTCTATGAAGCCACCTTTGACACTCGCGGAGCCGTCGCCACCAGTTGGATCATCAAGAAGAATAAGAACAACGGTCACGATCTGTTCGGCGCTGATTCGACCAAGTCCGATCCGAAGCCGCTTGAGCTAATTCCCAAACTGCCATCAGAAGTTCCGGCAGAAAAAGTATTCCAGGCTTTCCAGTTGGTTACCGGCGATGCGAACAGCGATCGGGCCCTGGCCAACAGGAACTACCGGACTTTTGGGCCCAATGCCGAATCAGGCGATGAGACGATCAATGTCCCGAGCGGATCCAAGCAAATCGATTTCGTCATTCACGACGATGCGACGGGCCTGGACGCGACCAAGCGGCTTACTTTTTTTGCCGACAGCTACACAACGCAGCTGGAAGTTAAGCTCACGCGCAACAATCAACCGGTGCCCGCGAACATCCTGGCCATCGGCCCCAGCATTGGCGACCAGGGAATCCAGCATCACAGTTTCTACGCTGTTCCTCCCGAAGGCATGGCCGTAGTTGACGGCAAGACGCAACGCTTTCCGGCGGATCCAATTCACCGAAATCCCAGCGGATGGTTCAGTTCAGCGCGGCCCGAAGGTCCCGATCTGCAAAAGGTCGCCGGATCGGTTCAATGGGCCGGCATCGGCGATACGTATTTTGCGATGGTTGCAGTTGAGCCGCGCCCGGTCAGCGGTCTTGAGTTTCGCACGGTCGCCTACGGCCCGGACAAACCTGAACAGCGCTATCTGCTGTTGGCCCTGCTTCCGGTTCCGGCTGACGGTTCCAAGCTGCTGGTTTATGTAGGGCCGAAAGATCACAAGTTACTCGATGATGCGAGCAAAGAGATCGCGAAACTGGGCGGGCCGCAAATCGATCTCGGCGAAGCGATCAACTACGGCATCTTCGCTTTCCTCAGGCGCGGTTTAGCCGGTCCGATTCTCTGGTCGATCAACGCGCTGCAAAGACTGACCGGCAGCTACGGCATCGCGATCATTCTCTTTACCATTTTCATCTATTCGCTTTTCTTCCCGCTCAAGTGGCAATCGTCGCGCAAGATGAAAAAGGCGCAGAAGTATGCGCCGCGCATGAAGGAACTTCAGGAACAACTGAAGGGAATGAAGTCAACCGACCCGCGCATGAAAGAGTTGCAGATGGAGCAACTGCGTTTGATGAAGGAAGCGAACCCGCTCGGCGGTTGTTTGCCTCTGCTGATTCAGATGCCGTTTCTGTTTGCGCTCTACAGCGCGATTACCATCTCGATCGATTTTCGGCAGGCATCGTTCTTGTGGATTCCCGATCTGTCCGGGCCGGAGCCTTATCTCTTTGCCCTTACGATCTTCGGCGTTGGTGTTCGCATCCTTCCGGTCATGTTCTGCGGCTCGATGATCGTGCTTCAGTTATTGACGCCCGCGCCCTCAGCCGATCCGCTGCAACGCAAGATGATGGCGATCGGCATGCCGCTCTTCATGCTCTACATTCTGTGGAGCGCGCCGTCAGGACTATTGCTCTACTGGTTGGTGGGCAACATCGTCGGCTTCATTCAGCAGATGCTGATTAATAAGATGACGAAGGAAGAACCGCCGCCACCGGAAGAGAAAGGCGCGAAGAAAAAGCCGCCGAAGAAGTTGAGGACGGCCGAAGCGTGATATTAGGCGGCCTCTTGCCACAGCGTACTTAATTCCGCTTTGGTGACGACTCGTCAATAACTTTCCAAAACTCGGCCACGATTTTTTGGGGCAGACTGATTCCCGCGTGGCTCGAGTTGCACATCAGCACCAGCGCCATTTCCGTGTCGGGCACCAGCAACAAATAACTAACGAAGCCGTCATCACCGCCGCTATGCGAAATGCTCGTGTGCCCGCGATGGTCGCCGATGAACCAGCTGATACCCACGGAGCCGCCTGGCTTGCGGCAATCCTGATGCGCCGCATCGCGACAAAATTCAATTTCCAGGGCCGGCTTCCACATCAGATCGTACGTTGAAGTTTTCAGAATTCGTTTCCCGTCCAACTCGCCACGATTCAGATTCGCCATCGCCCAGCGCGACATCTCGATCACATTCGACATTAGATCAGAACTAGGACTATGCGCCCGATTGAACGGATAAGCAGTAACCGGCTTAATCGTTGCCGCGTCTCCGCCCCGGGGGTGGGTGTAGCCCTGAGCCAGTAGTGAGGGGTTTGCCTTGCTGAGGAGCAGCGTACTCGAAGTCATGCCGAGCTGATTAAGAATATGGGCCGCGACATACTCCTCGAATGTGACACCGGAGACTTTGGCGATCAGATCGCCCAGCACTTCATAAGCCATGTTGCTATACGCGAACCGAGTTCCGGGCTCGAAGAGCAGCTTCAGCTTCATCGTGGCGAGACTGCGAACATAACGCTCCAGCGCGCCGTCGTCTGTTTGCGGCCGATTCCATTCGTAATCCTCAACGTCCGGCATTCCCGACGAATGCGTGAGCATCTGCCGCACAGTGATTTTCGCGGCGCGCGGGTCATCAATTCGAAAATACGGAACGTACCTGGAAATCGGGGCATCCAGATCTACCTTGCCCTGTTCCCAGAGCTGCATAACTGCCGTTGCTACGAAAGGCTTGGTGACTGAGGCCATGTGGAACAGCGTTTCTGAGGTGACCGGCATCCGCGCATCGCGCCACACACGCTGACCAAAACCGCGCGCGTACACCAGCCGGCCGTGCTGAACAATGCCGACTGCGATACCCGGCATCGGATCGTCTTTCAGCCCTTGTTCGATAAGCGAATCGAAGCGCGCCTGAAGCGGATCGGTTTGCGCTTTCGCAGTAAAGCTAAGCGCGACGAGGATGGAAACGATGGTTAGCGAACGGCGCACTTTCACAACAATCAAAACCCGGAAGGATGAGTCTTGAGCTCGATCTTGAACGAGAGCCTTTTTGGCCCGCGTTCCTTTTCAGTTTCAACTAGCGTATTTGTTTACGAGACCTACCTGACAGTCGGGCTTCCGTCACCGCGTAATGCAGTGTCACCACGCCGTCGGAAAACTTCTTCATCGATAATAATTTCAGCGGTACCGTGCGATGGCGCGGCGCGATCAGCGGAATGCCTTCGCCGATGAACGTCGGGATGAGGGTGATGACGAACTCGTCGATCTCGCCGGCGTCGAGAAACGAAGCGATAAGGCGGCCGCCGCCCATCATCCAGATGTCTTTGCCTTCGCGCGCGCGCAAGCGTTTAGCGAATTTCTTGATTGGCTCATCGACAAACACGAATCCCGGCAGTCCCTTTTTCGGCGGCTTGCGCGCGAACACGTATTGCTTGATGTTGCCCATGCTGGGAATCGGTTTACCTTCCTTGACGAATCGCACCGCCACGTCATAGGTCTTACGCCCCATCACGATCGTGTCGATCGATTTGAAAAATTTGCCAATGTCGTAATCGCCTTTGACCGGCGGCCGATCGAGCCAATCAACCGCGCCGTCTTTGCGCGCGATAAAACCGTCGGCGCTGGCGGCGATGAAAACGATGATTTTGCGATTTGCCATTTGCTAAGAGACCCAGGTCATAACATCTGCTTCAATTTTCCACAGGCCGTGCTTCTTGCGCAATAAGATGTACCGACCTTCACCGCAAAGAGAGCCGCACATCCATGCAGTCGAAACAAGCGCTTCGTCTCCCGCTCGGTTGAAACCCACTCGTGAGAGTCTCAAATAACCATTCGATTGGGGATACTTTCGATAAAAAGTTTTCCAGTCATTCTCGAGTTCGATCATGTCAAAAAGGCTCTCGATTCTTTTATAAGGAACGATTTGATATTTCACGTTCAGCCTGAAGGATTTTCGCAAGGGAACGCTTGTTTTGTTTCGCCGGGTATAACTGTCAATCGTTTCTGGCGCAGGAGCGGATGCTGAATTCGGAGAGTATCGGAAGTGGGAGATCACTTGTTCTTTCATGTTGCCGGCAACTTCGCAGCAAGTCGGAGTCGTCACAATGACCAGCCGCACTTTCTCCTTTTCTCCGATATAGTTTTTTATGATTACAGCGGAATAAACTGAATATTCTTCGCGGTCAAGAAAGTCCTTTTTTGATTGAGCGGGAGCCTGCGATGGAAAAAATGTCAGAATTGACATTAGAGCCATGAGATACACGCAGTTTGTCATGTGAAGGTTGCCTCCGCCGACTTATCGAATCGTAATCGTGATCCGGTAACGCGAAGTGCCTTTCGCTGGCGAAGGACGCTTCACGGTGAGGAAGTACTCGCCGGTCGCCGGCAGCACTTTCGAGTAACTCCAATTGCAATCGTACTCGAGGCCCACGTCGGCTCCGTCCGGACCTTTGAGATCGAAGCAAGATGATTTCGCCGGAGTGTTCGTGAGCTTAATCGTCAGTCGTTGGCCTTGCTTTGCGGAGAATGTGTACTCGGCCTCTTCGCTGCCGCGAACAGAGTCACTCACGGTGGTACTGTTCGCGCCGCGTTTGAACTCGATGCGAAGTGGCTCGGCTTTACCGCCACGCTGCGCGGGCACTGCCGGGCCCATTGCGAGAACAAAGAAGAAGAAACCACAGATAAACACAGGTCTACACAGATAGGAATAAAAAGGCTGATGTGCGTTGGCTAATTCAGTTTTCATGGTGGTCAGTTCCCATTCGTTCAAGCTTTATCCGTGTAAATCTGTGTTCATCTGTGGTTAGTTCTTTGGCTTGATCATCATCACCGCGGCCCACGTTTCAATCCCGTCCCAAAGATTCTGCAGGCGAATGTTCTCGTTCTCAGCGTGCTGATTGTTGTCATAGTTCGCGATCGGCACGCTCATGGTTACCGTCCGCAGATGATCGGTAATGATGGACAGCGGCAGACTGCCACCCGATGTCGGCAGCTTCACAATCGGATCTTTGGAAGTTGATTGCACCGCCTCGACGATGGCGATGGAAATCGGATGATCCATGCGCGTGCGCTCCGCGTTGTAGCCGCCTTTCCGGGCAAACACCTTGGCGATTAGCGCGTGCTGTTTCCGCTCAGCATCGGTGGGATCGTGATCGATCACATAAAAGCCTTGCTTCCGAATGTGATCGATCAATCGCTGCACCTGCCGGCGGTGATCGTTTCCTTTTACCAAGCGCAGATCGAGTACCGCCGTCGCCGTCGTGGGAATCACGTTGCGCGCCAGCGCGCCCACGTCGCCGCTGCTCATGCCGTTGATATTCAATGACGGTTGGTTGATCAGTTCCATCAGCAACTTGCCGTTGCCTTCGGTGCGCGCGAGACCAAGCTCAGCGCGAATTTGATCGTCATAAGCCGGCGCTTCAGCAATCGCGCGCTTTTCAGCTTCGCCGAGCGGCTCGACTCCGTCGTACCAACCTGAGATCGTCACACGACCGCTGTCATCCTTCATCGTCGCCAGCAGACGGGCGAGGATCATCGCGGGATTCGGCGCCCAATTCCCGTAATGACCGCTGTGGAGCGGTCGCTTCGCGCCATAAACCCTGATATCGACATTCTGATCACCGCGCGCGCCAAAGACGACTTCCTTGCGACCCGATTGATGCACCGGGCCGTCGCAGATGATCCACGCGTCACTTTCCAACAACTCTTTGTGCAGATCGATAATGTCGCCGAGATGCGGCGAGCCCGCCTCTTCTTCGCCTTCGAAAAGAAACTTGATGTTGAGTGACGGCGTTGAGTTTTGCGCGCGCAGAGCATCGAACGCGGTAAGAATAGCCATCACTCCGGCTTTGTCATCCGAAGCTGAGCGCGCGTACAGACGCCATTCGGGATTCGCCTCACCTGTCGCCGGCAATGCGACGATCTGCCCGCCCGATTCCATCGCCGCACTTCGCCACGTTGGTTGAAACGGCGGCGATGCGGTCCAAGCCTTCGGGTCGACCGGCTGGCCGTCGTAATGCGCGTAAAGAATGATCGAATGCGTCGCGCCCGGAACTTTCCATTCGCCGTAAACCGCGGGCGGCGTGTCGGCGGATTTACCTTCCAGCAACTGAGGATTCAATCCGCGCCGCTGCATCATCTCGCGAATAAACTCAGCGTTGCGGCGGATGTTGTCTCGATCGGAAGCGATGTTGGGAAGCGCGAGGAGACGCGTGAACTCGTCGAGGATTTGGCGCTCGTGCGCACGGCGGTAATCGCGGACAGCCGACTGGCCTGCCACCGCCGGCGACAGTAAGATCAGCGCGCAGAAGTAACCGCAGACAAACGCGGATTTACGCAGATAGGAAGGACAGACCATTTTTGTTTAGTTAGTTTGTTCGCATTTATCCGCGAACATCGGCGTTCATCCGCGGCTTAATCTTCAGGTCAAGTATCGCTCGCGCAGCACATTCATGTGGTGCCGCAAATGGCCGCCCATCACGAACGCCAGCGCGCGAACCGAAACCGAGTTGTTATTTGCGACGCCCACTCGCGACCAGGATTGTTCATCCAACGTTCGAAACATCGCGATGTTTCCCAAGCGAATCAGCCGCAATTCGCTCATCAAGTCTTCCAGCTCAATGCGATCGTAAGGGGCAGTCAGCATGTATTCATCCTGATCGAAGCCCGGCAGACTCTGTTGTTCGCCACGCGCGACACAGAACGCCCGATAACCAAATACGCGCTCGCCATCGATCAAGTGACCGACGATCTCGCGAATGCTCCACTTGCCTTCGGCGTAACGAAACGTTTCCTGCTCAGGTTTGACGTGAGCCAGCAGGACATCCAGTTCATCCATCTGCGAACGCAGCACGGGCAGAATGTCTGACTCGCTGACTTGATCGATGTAGCTCTGATAGTACGGCGCGTACTCAGATTCTGTTGGTCGATTCATTTCAATACCTCGATGCTGACGTGTCAGAAGCCCGACCGTTAGGGAGGGCTACTTTCGTGAGCGGCCCTCGCTGACGCTCGGGCTTCTGACACTCTCTCGTTTCGGAAGGCGCATCATATTGCGAGTTTCTAGACCTTGCAACGTAATCGATGATTCGGGAGGCGTGGCGCAGCGGCTAACGCCGGCGTGAGGTGTCTCTCCCTTTGCCGGCTCTACCATGGCGAAAGAATAGCCGTCACGAAATCGCGGATCCACCGCGATGAACCGTTCCGACGAATAGAGAAGCCCCCATGAAACGTCTTACTCTTGCCGCCTCAACGTTCCTATTGATTTTCAGCGCAGCGGCGCATGGACAATCCATCGCCCGTACGAACTCAAGCGCGAAATCTTCGCTCGCGGCCGATGACGCACGCAGGGCCGTAGCACAGCTCAAACGACTTCAAGAGAATGTCATCGTCTATCGCTCGCTCGGAGAATTTGAAGAGGATGGAAAGTTAGCGCGCGTGCCTCTGCAAACTTTCGAGAGGCAGTTGCGGGAAGTGACGATCGAACTCGAAGAGATTTTCGAACGCATGCCCAGCGGTAAGTTAAGGAATCAACTTACGAATTCGCTCGAGTCTTATCGTGATGGCGCTTACTGGTGGAGTAAGATCGATTCGCCACGCGTCATTGATGTCTCGCTACTGTCGTATGTGCAGAGAGCGAACTCTCCTGCTGACATGGCCCTCGCGTCCACGATCCCATACACGGTAGCCATCCACTGGCGTCAAGCATCCCGCTATCTGGCACAGGCTGAGAATACAATCAATCAGCGCTGATTCACGTAGTCTCAAGGCGCGAGCTTCCTCAATTCCGTTAGGTATTCGCTGTCGTGACGATCGCGAGGTAACACCGTTGGCGATGCCAAAACGATTTACGGGACGCTGTACTCAAAATCGTAGAGGTGCTTTCCGCCTTCAATCTTGATCGTGAGCTTCCCGGTTATTCCCTTCAGCTCTTCCGTGCCTGAGTTAGGGACGACGGTGATCGTCAGATCGCCCTGGCCCGCCGTCATCGTTGCGGAGTGCTGAAAGATAAACGATCCTTTGCGGCCTTTGACGGTGCCGGTGAACTTCTCGATTGCGACATAGCCTGCGGAACCTGTCTTCACATCACCGCCGGTGAGCATCTGGCCTTTGCTGGCGCCGGTGATATCGCCCGCCCACTGCTTATCGAATGTCATGCGGCCCAGTGACGGATCGGCTGGCTGATCATTTTGCGGAGTTAGCTTGACCTCAAATGTTCCGGTGGCGTGATTTGTCATTGCAGTCATAGTCGCCGTCGATTGATTTTTCGTCACGCGGATTTGCCGCACAATCTTTCTTTCAGGCAGCCGGCTCAGCGTGCCCCACATCATGTTTCCCTTGACGGTGAATTCCCAAACGCCGTGCGAGCGCGGCGTCTCCAAATTTCCGGTCAGAGTATTATTGGCAGCATCGTATTTCAGGAAAATGTCACCCATGAAATCAGGCTTGCCGTCCACAATTTTGTCCGCGCCGATCTTCACCCTGGTCGCGTCCGTCCCGTCGACTGAGACGTGATAGACGACCTGCTCATCATGACAGGCGCCGATTTCACCGACACAGATCGATTCGCCGGACCAATCGCCAACCAAACTGCTTGATTGTCCCATCGCGCTTTCGCCCAAAAGGAAAAACGCGAAAGTGAAGAGAGTGAGTGCTATGTTCGCTAAAATTTTCATTTGCTATTGATTCGCTCTGCGCAAGGCTTCAAGAAACGCTGGGGCTTGATCTGTACGCAGCCGATATTCAATTGTGCCCGACCAGTCATCATGAAACAGGCCGGCGTCGAACCGCACCAGTAATGTTTCAGATTTTTCGACGGAGAATTCCATCCGTTGCAGTCGTTCGTCGGTGAGCGGAACGTTGATGATCGGACTCCCATACTGCAAAGCCAAAATTCGCTGGGTCGTCATCGCGATGCAGGCGCTGAACCATTGCCGTCGCCAGTTCGCATACCTTCCCGGCCGGTGGAAATTAAGGTACGTGACCGAAGCCTTGATGCCTTCATCGAATAGAGTCAGCCCTTCAAGTTGCAGCTTTGAGCGGAGCTCCCAAGGCATCTTGCCGATCCCGAACCATCGATAGAAGAGCGTCTTCGCCATACCTCGCGATCGTGCGGACGATTCGATTTATCGCTCCTGCCCCTCCGCCACATTCTTCACCGGCGCCGCGTTTTTCTTCACATACTTGTCGTACCAGGCAAGATAGCGTTCATAGCGATCACGAACGTAGCTCGGGCGCGTGATGCCGTGAAACTCGTTCGGATAGATCACGAGCTGCGTTTCGATCCCGAGACTGCGCAGCGCCTGGTACATCTGCTGTCCGCCCTGGACGGGTACGTTGAAGTCGCGCTCGCCGCCGAGAAACAGCGTCGGTGTCTTGATGCGATCGGCGTGTAGGAACGGATAAGAAATCTTTTGATAAGTCTCCCAGGATTTCGGGTTCCAGGGCGGACCGATCTCGTAATCGTATTGAATGATGTATTGATCGGTGCCGTAGAAGGCGACCGTGAAAGCAGTGCCCGCGCCGCTGGTGGCGCCTTTGAAGCGTGTGTCCGTGGCGATCATGTAGTCGGTCAAAATTCCGCCATAGCTCCAACCGCCGACGCCCATCCGATCGGGATCGGCCACGCCCATCGCGATTACGTGATCGACGCCCGCTTCCAAATCCTGAACTTCGTAATTTCCCCAGTCGGCAAAAATCGAGCGCGAAAATTTCTGGCCTCGACCTGAACTGCCGCGATAGTTCACGGCCAGCACGGCATAGCCGTTCGCCGCAAAAACCTGACGTTCAGTGCTGAATGAATGCTGGTCCTGGCCATTCGGGCCGCCGTGAATGCGCAACAGAAACGGCAGGGCCTTGGCGCTCTTGACTGTTTTTGAAACTCCGACCGGATAAGTGAGCAGACCGTGAACTTCGGTTCCGTCTTTGCTCTTGAAACTGACCTCCTCGGTCTCGCCGAGTTGAAGCTCGCTCATCAACGCATCGTTCTGATGGGTAATCTGGCGGAGCGTCTTTCCTTCCATTGCGTAAATCTCAGTCGGCTTCATGTCGTTGCCGGAGAGGAGCACGGTGTGACCTCCAGCCATGGAAAGATTTGAAACGACCACCGGTCGATCAAGCAGACGTGTGATTGAGTTGTTCTTGATGCTGATGGGATAGACGGACATGTCTTCAGTCACAGTCGCAATCAACGAATCACCAGAGAAGCGCAGGCCACCCACGCCGCGATCCAAATCCTCAGTTGCTTTCACTCGCGTTGGCGGTGCATTGCCATCAGCCGGCACGAACATCAGGTGCTCCATGCTGTACGCGCCGTATTTCTTTTCATCGCTTTCGAGGAATGCGATCCACTTTCCATCGGGTGACCATTCGGGACGCGAACGGCTGGCGCGATTGTCAGTCGTCGTTAGAAGTTTTTCAGGTGTCCCCGGCTTCGCCTCAGCCACAAATAATTGCGCAGCCGGATCGCGATCAGGATCGTCAGCGTGATTACTCATGAAAGCGATCCGCGTTCCGTCCGGCGACCAGGAGATCGACGACTCGTCCCATTTGCTCTTCTTCAAACGGTCGAGCTTCTTTGGCGCTATGTCATAGATGTAGGCATAGGTGTTACGGCCGGATAGCAGGTACCCTTGCATGTCCTGTTTGTTACGCTACGCATCGGTCGCGTCGGGCTTCGGTCGTTTTGACGGCCTGCCGGGCGTGGGTTCAGACGTGGCGGCGGGACCAGTGGGCGCAGGCTCCGCC